>JAEIGA010003256.1_pt1 | contig 25504 bp, 22 predicted proteins | sample 9270691 | NCBI WGS metagenome assembly JAEIGA01 (sample SAMN17057246, study PRJNA624740) | gut metagenome | biome: biome; isolation source: fecal sample | host: Bos grunniens | place: China: Xizang | collected 2019
TTGAAGGGCGTAATTTCCTCCCCTCAGATAATGAGGTGATGACAGGTGCATTGATATTTAACGAGAAGGCTGCAAAGGATATGAATCTTACAACAGAGAGTAAAATCCAAGCTCATATCGGCAATATGCAGACACAAGTAGTCGGCATCTGCAAAGATTTTGATTTCGAATCGGCACAAAATACTATTAAGCCATACACATTTGTCGTTTTTGGTCAGTATGGTTGGGATTTACCTCGCCGCGCCTACATTCGCACAGTTGCAGGTGCTGATATATCGAAAGTAAGAGAGTATATCCACCAAACAATTATTGATTTTGCGCCTAACATTAGACCTGAAAAAATCAATGTAAGATTCTTTGACGACGAGATTGAATTTATCTATCAGCGCGAGGATAAGCTCTCGACACTCGTTACCCTGTTCTCGTTCCTCTCGATTGTGATTTCTATTATCGGAGTCTTTGGCTTGGTGTTGTTCGAGACGCAGTATCGCCGTCGTGAGATTGGTATTCGCCGAGTGCACGGTGCATCGGTACGAGGCATATTGAGCCTTTTCAACCGCAAGTATATCTACATCGTGGCTATCTGCTCGGCTGTGGCAATACCTGTGAGCTACTATATCATCGACCAATGGATGCAGCAGTATGTCTATCGCACGCCTATGTCGTGGTGGATATATGCGGTGGCAGTGGGTATTATCCTGATTACTACCATCGTTACCGTTTCGCTTTGCTCGTGGAGTGCGGCAAATGAAAACCCGACAGATTCCATAAACCGATAAAATATTAATACAAATAAAATCTTAAAGCTATGTTAAAAGTAGAAAATTTACAAAAGAGTTTCTTTACAGAGGAGATTGAAACCATTGCCCTAAACGGAGTATCATTCGAGGTAAAAGAGGGAGAGTTCGTAGCAATAATGGGACCTTCGGGTTGCGGAAAATCCACATTGCTCAATATCCTTGGCCTTCTCGACAACCCTACAAGCGGTTCATACAGCCTCATCGGACACGAGGTTGCTAACCTTAAAGAGAAAGAGCGCACTGCTTTCCGCAAAGGAAATATCGGTTTTGTATTCCAATCATTCAACCTCATAGACGAATTGTCGGTATTCGAAAATGTAGAACTGCCGCTTATCTACATGGGCGTAAGCTCGTCTGAGCGCAAAAAACGTGTAAAGAACATACTCGAGCGAATGAATATATCGCACCGCGCATCACACTTTCCTCAACAGCTATCGGGTGGTCAGCAGCAGCGTGTAGCCATAGCCCGTGCATTGGTATCTAATCCCAAACTGATACTTGCCGACGAGCCTACAGGAAACCTCGATTCAAAGAACAGTCAGGATGTGATGTTGCTGCTACAGGAACTAAACCGTGAAGGAACCACCATTATTATGGTAACTCACTCGCAACACGATGCCACATATGCAAGCCGCACGATTTGCTTGTTCGACGGCAAGATTGTGACAGATGTAAAATCAAGATTGTAAATATTCATATAGGAAATAGCACTCTAAGAATGAATTTATAAAGGCATGTGCCTTTTTTACAATCGCTATTTAAGCTATTAATTGTAAACGCATAAAGCAAACATGCGTTCACAGGTGTGGGATTGGCTTGGCCGCCTCCCACATCACAAAGAAAAAAACACATATATGATGAACTTTAATTATTCACTGCGCTATTTGCTTAAAAATCGAGGCAACTCCATAACACGCCTTATTTCACTTGCATTAGGACTTATCGTTGCATTGCTAATATGCTCCTATGTAGGACTGAACCTCTCGTATGGCCGTTTCTTTCCCGACCGGGAACGAGTTTACAAAATATTTGAGAAGTCCGCAACATTCGGCATCACTGGAGCGATGCTGCAACCTATGGCACCGACACTTGCAGAAAACATTCCGCAGATTGAGGCTGCGACACACCATTTCGACCGCCTGATGCAGATTAAAGTGGGAGATATTCCGGTAGATTACCGCTATTTGAATGTCGGTAGCGATTTCTTTACCGTGTTGGATTTCGGTGTGATTAGCGGCAACCCTAAACGCATACTCTCCAACGAGGGTCTTGCCAACAACGAGGTGATGATTTCCGAGCGTTTGGCAACAACACTTTTTGGCAAGGAGGAGGCGCTGGGTAAAATCCTTACGACAACATCCGGTAAAGAGTATGTTATTGCAGGCGTATTCCGCACACCGCCTGTAACGAACCCTTTGGATGATTTCGATATAGTTGACTATCTGCCATTTGACCCCGCTACTGCAAATTGGAATGGCGATGACAGCTATCCCTCTTATTTAAAATTGCGCAAGGGCGCAACAATTGAGGAGGTTGAACAAGAGGTTGCCAAATTCATTGCCGGCAACGAAATATTGAGTCTTATGGTCAAGATGTGGGAGGCGGAGTTCTTCTTTGTACCTATCGAGGAGGCCTACTATGTGGATAATAATATGAAAGCAACCCAGACCATCTACGGCATCTTGGCACTCTTGGCACTGCTTGTAGCTACGCTCAATTATGTGCTTTTGACCCTATCGTCGCTTGCGCATCGTAGTCGTACAGTGGCCATGTTGCGTTGCAACGGAGCTTCACGATGGGATATCTTCCGTATGTTGTTGTCTGAAACACTGATTATGATTGTGGCAGCCATCGCTGTTGCAGCCTTTATTCTTGCGTGTCTGCACCAAGAGATTTATCAGCTGCTCGGCTACCATCTATCAGAACTCTTTGCGTGGGAACGCATCTGGATACCTGCTTTGGTGTGTGTGGTATCGTTCCTTGTGGCAGCTCTTATCCCTGCGGCTCTCTACTCACGAGTAAGTATGAGTTATGCATTTCGCCGAGGCAGCGACAACCGCAGTTGGTGGAAACGAATATTGCTCTTTGTGCAAATAGCTTGTACGACGGGGGTAGTCTGCTTTCTGCTCACCACTGCTCAGCAGTCGGAATATGTTTTGAAGGCAGACCTCGGATATAAATATGACAGAGTGATTACGATGAACCTCCCGGCTACCTCCTCACAGCGTTCGGTGATGGTCGATGAGCTCCGACGCCTACCCTTTGTCGAGAGCGTGGGGCACTCATTGCAGTACCCTGTTTGGGGATATTTCGGCAACCCAATCTTCGATATCGAGAAGAAGGAGATTCTTTTCTCGTGCCGATTTGAATACTTCGATGAGGCATACATGGAAACTATGGGTATGGAAATTGTCGCCGGCCGCAACTTTACCAAACAAGATGCTCTTACGAAGACACTTGTAAATGAGGAGTTTGTGCGCCGACACGGTTGGACGATAGAAGAGGCTGTTGGCAAACAGTACTTCCAGAATGGTGGTTGGCGCGAGGTGGTTGGCGTAATGCGTGACTATCAGCAGGCCGGTGGCTTTATTATGCCGCTCACGGTCTATCGCACCGACTGCTTAGAGGAGCCTGATAAACCACTCCCTTTGCAAATGAGCATTCGTCTGACCGAACTTACACCCGAGAATATCAAGGCATTGGATAAGGTTATTGCCGAAAACTACCACTCCGAGTGGGAGTATCAGCTCGTTACCTACACCGACCGAGTAAAAGATCGTTTCAGCTACCGAGCAAGTATGCGTAATAATGTTCTTATAGTTTCGCTTGCCACGCTTCTTATCTCACTGATTGGCCTTGTCGGCTACCTCGGCAATGAGATGGCTCGTCGCCGTAAGGAGATTGCTATCCGCAAGGTCAATGGTGCAACAACAACACAGGTATTGAGCCTTATGAGTCTTAACATCTCGTGGGTGGTTATCCCCGCCATTATAGCAGGTGTTGCAGGTGCAGTTTGGGGCGGAATGAAATACCTTGAGCTGCTTGAAACCGTATGCGAGCCTTTGGCGTGGTGGATATTTGCTCTCGGTGTAGCAATAGTCGCAGTAATCGTTTATGTGACTTTGGTTATCCGCACTTGGAATACTGCCAATGCCAACCCTGTAGAGATGATAAAAGTTGAATAATAAAACACACACACTATATGAAAATTGCTTTAAAAAATTTCTTGATGACGCTCAAGCATTACAAGGTTGCTTCATTGCTTAATGTTCTGGGCCTTACCCTCGCCTTTGTAGCATTCTATATCATTGCATCTCAGGTGTGGTACACGCTCACCTACAACGGACAATTCCCCAATGCCGACCGCATCTATCTCATCTCACCCGACTTTGGAGGAGGTAACGACGGTGAGCTCAAGTGGAGCACCAACTCACCCGGTAACTTGGCCTATACCGCTGCCGAGCAGTTCCCCGACGCCGAGGAGGTGGTCTCTACGATGCCTTACCCACGCATTAGCCGCATCTGGATAAAGCGCAATGAATACACTTTCGACCCCTTGAACGAATATGTATATCAAGGAACTGCTAATGTACCAACATTCTTTGGTTTCGAGTGCTTAGCGGGCGACTTCTCGCAACTCAAAGAGCCAAACACAGTGGCTGTGTCTCGTTCCAAGGCGGAGAAATTGGGCGTTGGTGTGGGCGATGTAATCTATTTCGAGGGTGGCCGCCTGCACGATGACGGCAAGCCGACCATTCAGCAGACCATCGTGGCTATCTACGAGGATATGCCCAAGAACTGTATGTTCAGCCACTGGGGTATTATGCAAAATGACGAAGGTGTCTATACCGAGGGGAATAACAATTGGAACTACTCGAATTTTGTGCGTATGCGCGAGGATGCCGACCTCGACACCTATATCGAAATCTTTAAGAAGGGTTATGCCGATTGGTTCCTCGGAATGGTGCAGGAGTGGATGACGATGACCGATGATCCCGAAGAGAAGGAGATGGCTCAGGAGGAGTTGGATAGCGGAGCACAGGTGCTGGAAACTCGCTTGGTACCACTTAACAAACTATACTACACCGAGTTTTACGATTCGGGCAACTTCCGGACGGGTAAGAAACACACCCCAATTATTCTTGGTAGTATTGCCTTTATCATCGTGCTGATTGCCTTTATCAACTTTGTAAACTTCTTCTTTGCCCTTGTCCCTGTGCGTATGCGTTCGGTAAATATCTGCAAAGTATTTGGTGCAAGTCAGGGTACATTGCGCTGGAACTTCCTCTTCGAGGCTATCGGCTTGGTATTACTATCGACAGCTCTGACCTTCTACCTGATGATTGCTATCCAAGATAGCTATATCACCAACTATTCTATCTGCTCGTTGGCTCTTGGAGATAATATCGCAGTTATTATTATGATGGTCGTGCTGATGGTAATGCTCGCTGTTGTGGCTGCAATGTATCCTGCGTTCTACATCACACGTTTCAATGCTTCGTTGGGTGTCAAGGGTGGCTTTGCACAGTCGGCTACAGGCCGTCGACTGCGCTCGGTGATGGTGGGTGTGCAGTTCTCGGTAGCTATGATTCTCATCATCGTAACGGCTACGTTCTGGTTGCAATATCGCTATATGATTAAATACGATTTGGGCTTTGACCGCGAAAATGTCGTAACATTTGCCTCGTGGGATTTGGGCACACGCTCTGAGACTGTCGTGGAGCGATTGCAGCAGCACCCCGACGCAGTGGATGTAACCGCCTCGGCTGTAAATCTGTTCCGCTGCAACCAGATGTGGGGGCGCGAGTACGAGGGTAAGGAGTATGTTGTGCGTGCCAATCCCGTGCGTTGGAACTTCCTCGATTTCTTTGGGTTTAATGTGGTTGATGGCAACGGCTTTACCCAATCATCGGGCGAGCGTGATGAAATTGTGATGATGAGCCGTATGCACCGCGAAATAGGCATCCCGCTTGGATATAAAGAGGGTAATAAGTACCCCTATGTGGGCATCATCAAAGATGTGCGCCTTACATCACTTGCTCAGGAAGATGAGCACTATGCTTTCTATTGCTCTAAGGGTGATGCTCGAATGAGTCATTTCTACATCCGCTTGCGTGCAGGTGCCGATGTCGAGGCGTTTGCAGACTATGTGGCTCGTCTTTCAAAGGAGCTTGCACCTGCTGCCGAGGAGGCCGAACTCTACTTCTTGGAGGATTGGGTAGAGAGCCTCTACGCACAGACCAAAAATGATATGGTACTTATCGGACTATTTGCGGGGCTGGCTATCATAATCGCCCTGATGGGAGTCTTCGGCATCGTGATGTTCGAGACACAGCACCGCCGATCGGAGATTGCCGTTCGCAAGGTCTATGGCGCAACAACCCTGAACATTCTCAACATGCTCAACAGGCAATATCTGTGGATAATCATCGTTTGTTATATCGTAGCAGCACCGATAGCGTTGTACATAATAATGGAATGGTTCAAGCAGTTTGCCAACCGTGTACCCTTCCCTTGGTGGGTATTTATTGCCGTACCGGTTGCTGTGACAATAATTACCACAGCCCTTGTGAGCCTGCGTTCATGGAGTGCCGCATGCGAGAACCCTGCCGATGTGGTCAAACAGAACTGACGACTTATAAAAAAGGATTTCGGGAGCACCTTGGTGCTCCCGAAACATTTAAATTCAAACCAATATTTAACTTCAAATCAACATTATGTCTATTCTTACTTGAAATAGCGGTTGTACAAGCCTTCGAAACCTTTACCGTGACGAGCCTCGTCCTTAGCCATTTCGTGAACAGTATCGTGGATTGCATCGAGATTAAGTTCCTTAGCGCGCTTAGCGATTCTGTACTTATCTGAGCATGCACCTGACTCTGCGTTCATTCTCTTGTCGAGGTTTGTCTTGGTATCCCAAACAACATCACCCAAAAGCTCTGCGAACTTTGCAGCGTGCTCAGCCTCTTCCCATGCGTAACGCTTGAAAGCCTCTGCAACCTCGGGATAACCCTCGCGGTCGGCCTGACGGCTCATTGCAAGATACATACCAACCTCGGTGCACTCGCCAATGAAGTGTGCGTTCAAGTCCTTTATCATCTCATCGTCGCAACCTTTTGCAACACCAATCACATGTTCCTGTACAAACTCGAGCTTACCCTCTACTACCTCGTTAAACTTCTCGGCAGGAACCTTACACATAGGACATCTTTCGGGAGCTGAATCACCATCATGAACATAACCACATACTGAGCAAATAAATCTTTTCATAGTCGTAATTTTTTAATTTGTTATCTTATTATACCTATTAATTCTTTTCTTAATTTCGGCAATCTCCGCAAACACCTTTCAAATAGAGTTGTGCATCTGTTATCTCCAAAGCTCCGGCACCACCGAGCCAACTATTGTAGTCGCCACTCACCGGAAGGTCAATCACCGCACCGCACCTGTTACATTTGAAATGTGCGTGAACCGAAGTATCGCCATCATATCTCAGAAAATTTTCATCTACATGCAACATAAGAACAAGACCTGCATCGACAAACAGTTTCAAAGTACTGTATACTGTTGTCAGCGACAACGAACCCAAATCCTCGCGAAGCGCCTCGTACACCGTTTCGGCTGTTGGATGCATGCGACTGTTTTTTACATATTCATAAATCGCAAGCCTTTGTACCGAAGGTCTTATACCCGCCTCTGTCAATTCATTTTTAAGTTCAGCCCTTGTCAACATCTTAATTACTTCGTTTTTGTAATTACTTCAATTCTGATTTCATTGCAAATGTATAACAGTTTTTATTACTGTGCAAATTTTTAGAGGTTATTTTTATATTTTTTTTTAAAAAAATCTTCAGTTGAGCAGTCAGGTATTGTTCTTTTTTAATACCACATTAATAATCAACACATTACAATTTACTCCATTTTTGCACCATAATATTTAAAAGGCGATTATTTTTCTGTTTTGAAATTTATGAATACATTTGAAGTTGGAAATAGAACTTAAACATATCATATGAACTTTGGTTTTGTAAAAGTAGCATCGGCAATTCCATCAGTAAGGGTTGCCGATTGCAAATACAATGTAGAGCAGATGCTTCCTATTATTAAGGAGGCCGAAGAGAAGGGTGTAGAGATTCTAACCTTCCCCGAATTGGGAATAACCTCATACAGTTGCGGTGATCTGTTTCAGCAGCACCTGCTACTGGAACAGGCCGAAAAGAGCATGGCACATCTGCTCGAAGCGACCCGACAATATAACATTATTATAATAGCGGGAATGCCGATACCCGTTGCAGGTACACTGTTGAACTGTGCCATAGTAATCCATAACGGCAAAATAACAGGAGCTGTACCCAAGAGCTATCTGCCGGGATACAATGAATTCAACGAGGAACGCTGGTTCACATCGGGCAAGGATATTGCCGAAGGAACAAAGGTGACAATATGCGGAGAGGATATTGAGATGCATCAGCTACAACTGTTCCGCACACCCGCATGCACATTCGGCATTGAGATTTGTGAAGATGTATGGGGCCCCAACCCTCCCGGAACACAGCTTGCATTGCAGGGCGCCGAAATAATCTTCAACCTGTCGGCAAGCAACGAGCTTGCGGGCAAACACAACAGCCTTGTAGAGATGTGCTGCCAGCATAGTAGAAGATGCATATCAGGATATGTCTATTCAAGCTGCGGATTCGGAGAATCAACAACCGACCTTGTATTTGCAGGCAATGCCATTATAATAGAGAATGGCAACATACTTGCAAAAAGCAAACGTTTTTGCATGAACAGCCAGCTTATGAGCTCGGAGATAGATGTCGATTATCTGCGCCACTGCCGCATGGAGAACACCACATTCGCTGCTACACGCAACGACTACCTGAGCCGTAAGGTTACGGTAACATATATTCAACAGAAAAGGTACGAGTCGGAGGAGCTGACACGTAAGTTCATAGAGAACCCCTTTATTCCTTCAATTGAGAAACTTGGCGAACAATGCGAAGAGATGTTCTCAATTCAGACTGCCGGACTGGCAAAACGCATACAGCACACCGGAGCAAAGAGCATCGTTATAGGAATTTCGGGTGGATTGGATTCGACACTTGCACTGCTTGTCGCAACACATGCAGCTGACCTTCTTAGTTTGGACCGCAAATCAATAATAGGCGTAACAATGCCCGGATTCGGAACAACCGACCGCACCTATCAGAACGCTCTCACGCTGATGCAGGAACTTGGCATAACAATGCGCGAGGTATCAATAAAGGATGCATGCATACAGCACTTCAAGGACATAGGACACGACATCGGAATACACGACACCACATACGAGAACTCACAGGCACGTGAACGCACACAGCTGCTGATGGATATTTCGAACAGAGAGGGCGGATTTGTGGTAGGAACCGGCGACCTTTCAGAGCTTGCTCTCGGATGGGCAACCTACAACGGCGACCACATGAGCATGTATGGAGTAAACGCATCAGTCCCCAAGACACTCGTAAAACACATTGTGCGCTGGTATGCCAACAACATCGCAAGCGAAAGAGTGTGCACTACCCTGCTCGACATTGTAGACACCCCCATCTCGCCCGAACTGATTCCGGCCAACGAGAATGGCACAATAAAACAGAAGACCGAAGACCTCGTAGGACCATACGAACTGCACGACTTCTTCCTGTACCATTTCATGAACAACGGCTATACCCCCCGCAAGCTCTACTTCATTGCAAAGAACGCCTTCTGTGGGAAATATGATGACGCAACCATAAAGAAATGGCTCACCACATTCATCAGACGTTTCTTCACACAACAGTTCAAACGTTCGTGCATGCCCGACGGCCCAAAGGTTTGCTGTTGCAGCCTGAGCCCAAGAGGAGACTGGCGAATGCCCTCAGATGCAAGCTACAGATTATGGATAGAAGAATGTGAAAACCTATAAGACAAAATGACACCTCAGGGTGTCATTTTGTCTTACAAACAGCAATGGCTCAAAATTTGTTGAATAACATGTGAAAACAATTTTATTAACTTAAAAAACAGAGAACATGAATTTCAACAAATTTACCATTAAGGGTCAAGAAGCTGTCCAAGAGGCTGTCAATAGAGTTCAGTCATTGGGACAGCAGGCAATAGAGCCTATTCATCTGCTGGGCAGCATACTAAAGGTAGGCGACCGGATAGCATCGTTCCTGTTACAAAAGAACGGAGCGAACATACAGCAGATAGCACAGGAGGTTGAGCGAGAAGAGAAAAAGCTCCCGAAGGTAAGCGGCGGCGAGCCCTATCTGAGCCGCACAAGCAACGAAGTACTGACTACAGCGACAGAGATTGCACAGAAAATGGGCGACGAGTTCGTATCGATTGAACCCATTCTGCTTGCCCTTGTAAGGGTAAAGAGCAGCGCATCTGCCCTGTTGCACAATGCCGGCGTTGATGAGCAGACACTAAGCGCTGCAATAAGCGAACTCCGCAAGGGCGAGAGTGTAAAATCACAATCGGCCGAAGAGAGCTATCAGGCACTGTCAAAATATGCAATAAACCTGAACGATGCCGCGCAGAGCGGCAAACTCGACCCCGTAATAGGACGCGATGACGAGATACGAAGAATATTGCAGATTCTGAGCCGCAGAACAAAGAACAATCCTATTCTTATAGGCGAGCCGGGAACAGGAAAAACCGCCATCGTAGAGGGACTTGCACATCGCATTGTCCGAGGAGACGTACCCGAGAACCTGCGCAACAAAGAGATATACTCATTGGACATGGGAGCTCTTATTGCAGGAGCGAAATATAAGGGAGAGTTCGAAGAGCGCCTTAAAGCGGTAATAAACGAAGTGCTGAAATCGGAGGGCAACATAATACTCTTCATCGACGAGATACACACTCTCGTGGGAGCAGGCAAGAGCGAGGGTGCAATGGATGCCGCAAACATACTGAAGCCTGCACTTGCACGTGGCGAGTTGCGTTCCATCGGTGCCACCACCCTTGACGAATATCAGAAATATTTCGAGAAGGACAAGGCATTGGAGCGTCGTTTCCAGAGCGTACTTGTGGAGCAACCCGACACAATGAGCACCATATCTATTCTGCGTGGTTTGAAAGAGCGATACGAGAACCACCACAAAGTGCGCATACAGGACAATGCCATAATTGCGGCTGTAACCCTGAGCGACCGCTACATAACCGAGCGTTTCCTGCCCGACAAGGCGATTGACCTTATAGACGAGGCTGCAGCAAAGCTGCGTATGGAGCGCGACTCACTGCCCGAGGAACTCGACGAAATCACACGTCACATAAAACAGCTGGAGATTGAACGCGAGGCCATCAAGCGCGAAAAGGATAGCGAGAAGCTGGAGCATTTGAACCGTGCCATATCGACACTAAAGGAACAGGAGAGCGACCTTCGCGCACAGTGGCAGCACGAACGCGAATTCGTGAACACCATACAGAACGCAAAGTTAGAGATTGAGCAGCTTAAGCACGAAGCCGAAAAGGCTGAGCGAAATGGAGACTACGGACGTGTTGCCGAAATACGTTACGGCAAGATAAAGGCTCTTAACGACAAGATTGCCGAAGCCGGCAACAAACTGCACGAGGCACAGGGCAACAACGCCATGATTAAGGAGGAGGTAACGGCTGAAGATATAGCCGATGTAGTATCGCGCTGGACAGGAATACCCGTCAGCAAAATGCTGCAAAGCGAGCGCGAGAAGCTATTGACTCTTGAAGACGAGCTGCACAAGCGTGTAATAGGACAGAACGAAGCGATAACAGCAGTGAGCGACGCAGTGAGACGCAGCCGCGCCGGCCTGCAGGATCCACGCCGTCCTATCGGCTCGTTCATTTTCCTTGGCACAACAGGTGTAGGAAAGACAGAATTGGCAAAAGCACTTGCCGCCTATCTGTTCAACGACGAGTCGCTGATGACAAGAATAGACATGAGCGAGTATCAGGAGAAGTTCTCGGTATCGCGTCTTATCGGTGCGCCTCCGGGATATGTAGGCTACGACGAGGGAGGACAACTCACCGAAGCTGTAAGACGCAAGCCCTACTCTGTTGTACTGTTCGACGAGATTGAGAAGGCACACCCCGATGTGTTCAATATTCTGCTTCAGGTGCTGGACGACGGCCGACTTACCGACAACAAAGGACGTATAGTGAATTTCAAGAACACCATTATCATAATGACAAGCAACATGGGAAGTGCCTACATACAGGAACAATTCTCAAAGATAACACCAAGCAACAGAGAGGATGTCATTGAGGAGACCAAAGAGCAGATAATGGAGATGCTGAAGAAAAACATACGCCCCGAGTTCCTGAACCGTATCGACGAGACGATAATGTTCACACCGCTTGACGAAAAGGAGATTGAGCAGATTGTACGCCTGCATACAAGTGCAGTAACAAAGACGCTGAAGGAGAACGACATCAATCTGATCATAACCGAAGAGGCTATAAAGTTCATTTCCAAAGCAGGGTTTGACCCCGAGTTCGGAGCACGCCCCATCAAACGCGCCATACAGAGATACCTGTTGAATGACCTCTCGAAACAGATTCTTGCCGGCAATGTTACAAAGGATGCCACAATAAAAGTGGAGTCCGAAGGAGAGGGCCTTGAGTTCCGCAACTTGTCGGAAGGAAAAGAATAAAAGAGAACATAAAACAAAAAAGAAGAGAACGCAAAAGGTTCTCTTCTTTTTGTTTATATCAGGTACTCAATCTTGTTTACTTCTTAAGTTCTACACCCAACATCATGCCATCGTAATTCGAAAGCAGAGCCGATATTGTAGAGAACGTAGAGCTGCTTGAACCAAGCAACGATGAGAGACCACCTGCACTGCTCTCCTCTGTAGTTTCAGATGCAGACGCTGATGTAGAGGACAACTTCGATGTCACACCCTGAATAAGCGCCAACAACTTGTCGGCATTAAATACTATATCCATAGATGTCACATTATATGCAACATGTGTTGTAAAATTCAGATATCCGTAGAAATTGAAATTTATTTTCTTCTCTTCGGCATTAAGTTCATAATTACCGGCAAGTTCCTTTGGACCGATTTTTACAACGCAACTGTCGCTGCCGATAAATGCAAAGGTACAGGTACCCTCTTTAAGACCTACCTTGGCAAGGTAACCATCCAACTTTTCCTCTATCTTGTCGGTTACAACAGTACCACCGATATTTGCAAGAGCCGCTTCGCTCTCAAGAACACATGCAGTACCGGTGTAGTTCCATGTACCCTCCAATGTTCCTTCTGAGAGAGGCATTGCACCACCCAGAATAGAGCCAAGCACGCTTGACAAAAGGTCGCTTGTCGAAGATGAAGACTCGGTTTTCTCTGTATTCTCGGTCTTATCACCCTTCTTACCGAACAGACCGCCCAAAAAGCCCGAAAGACCCTGCGCCGACGCAGTCGATACAAGGAGAAGCATTGAAATGGCCAATATTATCTTTTTCATAGTATTCGATTCTTATTGTATTAAACGAAACAGATTATCTGCTCCTTAGGATAATTATATATTATTCAGCCTCTTTTACCTCCTCGGCCTCTTCGGGGAGCGTAAAATCGGTAACGCAGTTCTCAACGAGTATATTATACCATGTGTACATCTTCTTGATGTGTGTAAGGTATACGCGCTCACGGTCGTAGTCGGGCATCACTGACTCGAAATAGGCAACAAGTTCCTCGGGTGTAGACATCTTCAAGTCAAAGGGCAATACGGCATTCTCTTTCTCATAGATTGCAGCGAATACCGAACGCAAAGGAACCTCCTCGGTATCGGTGTAGATAGCGATATCGTCGAGCATGACAATTTTATCACTGTTATATACAGGCATACGCTTGTGTGTCGCATCAATTGCCTCTACAACAAACATGTTACGACCACTTGAAATCAAACGATAAAGACCGGGCTTGCCCGAAACGGTTATTATTCTTTCAAACATATTAAAATTGGTAATTAAATTATTATTCTATTATTTCTATCAGTATAATCTGCTAAAAAAGTTGCTTGCGAAGATAATTTAAACTTTGATAAAATCAAAACCCGACAATCATTTATCTGCACATTTATCAATCGTTTTTTGCAACGATTCTATAAATTCCTTTACCTGCGGAATCACCGGCTCCACACCGTCGTTATGCACAGCATAATCGCACAACAGCAACAAATCGTCAAGTGGCATCTGATTGTTCATGCGGCTTATCACTCCATGACGGCTCATTCCGTCACGACCTTCGACACGCGATATACACGTCTCGGCATCGGCCCATACGAGCAACACGCGGTCTACCACCTCGTTCAAACCCGACTCGAAGAGAATGGCTGTCTCAACGGCAACAATAGGCTGTTGTTGCTGCTCGGCCCAATTTGTAAAATCGGCCTTCACTCGCGGATGCACCAGCTCATTTACACGCTCAATGGCACTTTTATCTACGAAGATACGCGATGCAAGCCATTTACGGTTCAGCCTACCCACTGCATCGTAGCACTCTTCACCAAACATACGCACCAAACCCTGACGTATGAGGATATCACTCTCCATCAGTTCTTTAGCACGGGTATCACAATTGTACACAGGCACACCCATAATGGAAAGCAATCGCGAGACGACCGATTTTCCACTACCAATACCACCTGTAACCGCTACTCTTAATGTTGTCATTATTTTTCGATAAGAAACTCTACCTCTTCGGGTATTATACGAATGTTGCGTACACCCTCGGGCATATTTACCATGTGCAACTTTGCCCTGACACTTGTTCCATCGGCAATATCGGCATAATCGACAGCTACCTCAAAATCATCGGCAGTCAAATCATCATATTGGGCCATATTCACATTCATAACAAGTTTAACCCGCGCAGGGAATGTCTTTATTCTGTGGTTCTCGGGCAGACCGATGCCATACACCGGCACTTCGAAACTCTTCTCGGTATAGGGCGACACAGGTATTATTATCTTTGCATTGTGGCTGTTGCAGGTGACATTCTCGGGAAGGATAAGCGCCACCTCAAGTTCGGTTGTATCACGCAATTCGCTCAGTTCAAAAGACTCGGTCTCTATGTAGCTGAGACTCTCTGCTATGCGACGCGGAGCATACACCCACACCGAATCGGGAAACGACAATGGAGCATCTGCTACATACTGTCGGGCTGTCTTGTAATTGCCGTTTATGCGCACCGGAAGGCGCAAAGCGCTTTCACGTGTATAATAGACCAATGTATCGGGGTAAACCGAAAGCAGGGTTGTCGACGATTGCAACTGCCCCTCGAAACGTCTTTTAAGAACATTAACCGGAAGTGTAAGCCTGCCTCTGTCGTTATAGAACTCCTTATAACTTACACTGACAGGTATAAAAGATGAGAATTTATAGTTCATGAGAGTGGCCCCCCGGTCACGCACCCTGAATGTCACGGTTTCAGCATCCGAAGTTGAAAAGCCTACATTCTCGGGAACATCCTTGACATGCAGGGAAAGTTGTATCTCGGTTTCATAGTCCTGATTGAGCGTAAGCATCAACCAAAGACAACATGATACCAACAGGAAAAACAGGAAGAGAAGAAATTCACTTCCTGTAAAGAATTTGAGATTAAACCTATTCAAAACTGTCCGGTTTTATCTGGATTCCGCCAAAACGCAATCCGGTAAATAAATGTAATGCCTACCTTATTGCTGAGCCGCTGTAGGGTTAGCGAATACTGCCGACTTATCAATGCGGAGAACTACACCATGAGCAACCTCTACATTTACGATATTGCCTTCAACCCTCTTAACTTTTCCGTACATACCACCGCTTGTCACGACCTCTTGACCGGCCTGCAAACCATTACGGAAATTATCAAGTTCCTTCTGACGTTTTCTTTGGGGGCGTATCATCATAAAGTACATGATAGCAATAATCAGAATGAACATAAAGATGGGGCTGCCCAAGAAACCGGCTACCGCTGAGTTAAGTAAGATATTCATAATTAGAAATATTATTTGTTTATAAATTATTTTATGCTAAACGTCCCTCTTCGCGCAATCGCTTTACAATATTATCGAGCATACCGTTCACGAACGAGCTGCTTTTTTGAGTGCTGTAATACTTGGCAATTTCGACATATTCATTAAGTGTCACGCTTGTGGGGATATCATCGAATGTGAGCATCTCGGCCAACGCAGCCTGCATGATTATCACATCCATGAATGCCAAACGGGAAATATCCCAATTCTTTGTACTGCCACTCATGAGAGCACGATACTCCTCGGCATTAACGATAGTGGCACGCATAAGCTTACGGGCATAATCCATGTCATCAAGGTCTTTATACTCGGGAAGGAGCTGCTGGCAGGCACCGTTCTCCTCTTCGAAACGCTTTATTGTCTTTAAAACAAATGTATCGACAATTGGTTTATCATCGTTCCAATAAAGGCTCACCTCTTCGAGCAACATATCGAGCTCTTCGTTATCGAATATAAATATCTTGTAGAGTTTACGCCACAATTCACGGTCCTCGGCATAAGAGGCACCCTCGGCGAGCATGTACTCCTTATACACTTCGCTTGCCTCTATCTTGTCGAGCATACGACGCAGAAAGTCGGAATGGTCGACCCAATTGAATTTGCTTTTGCTCATAAACTTCACAAGTTGCTCGTTTACCTGCAACTGCGCTATGAAGCTGTTGTTTACAAATTTCAGATTAGGATTAAGATCACTCTCAGTAGGACGCAATTTAGTACTGTTGAATGCTATGCGGTCGGCTGCATAGTGTGTTATAGCCGGCATTAGCGATAACAAATGAAGGTATAGGTCATATGCCTTCGACAAACTGAAAAAAACCTCGTCTTCGGCAGCTTTCAAACTTTTACCACTATTTTTATAGTATGCATACACTATCTGCACTACCTTAAGACGGATAAGAACTCTGTTAATCATAAAACGCTGTTTGTGATTTATTTTATAGATTCCGACCAACGCGCCTGCAAGCCGTCAAAACAGATAATTACACATCGCAATAGGCGCTATTCGGAGAATCTGTTTGCAAAGGTCGCACTTTATCGCGACACAAACAAGAAAAATGCTGTTTCTTTTTTATAAATTATTATAACGAGTAACTCTTTTTACACCGATTTTCACATGTTGCCGATAGGCTTTACAAGCTCGAGCCTGTGCGACACAGTGGAAGGAGCATCCTCTTCGTAATGCGAAACGAATATGATGGTTTTTCCTTTACGCTTTGAAAAGGCCTCTATTATACCTTTTACCATCGCTCGCCGCCCACTATCCAAGCCATGCATCGGTTCATCGAGGATGAGCAGCGAAGGGTCTTTCACAAACGCGCGCGCCAGAAGAGCAAGACGTTGCTCTCCACTCGATACACGCAGGAATGATTTTTCGGCAATATGTGATATTCCAAAAAGTTCCATCCACACAGAGCAAGCCTTCACCTGCTCTTCAGAAGGACGCCTGTAAAGCCCTATAGTGTCAAAAAGCCCCGATGCAACAATATCTTTGACCGGAATATTGCGCAGATAGGAGCGGTGCATCTCGGGGCTGACATAGCCTATGCGTCTCTTAATATCCCAGATACTCTCGCCCGTACCTCTCTTGCGTCCGAAGAGAGTAATATCGCAGGCATAGGATTGCAGATTATCGGCACAGACAAGGCTGAGCAGGGTCGATTTACCCGAGCCGTTGGCACCTTTCAGCAGCCACACATCGCCACTGTTGACGCGCCATGTGATATCGTTCAGAATAGTACATGCGCCATACTTCACCGTAACATTATTAAAAGAGAGCACTTCATCAGCCACATCATAGGCATCAACAGCAGGCAAAGAGAGCACCTTCTGCTGTAGCGCATCATTCTCATCGACAGCAGCACCTGCCGAACATCCCATATACTCCTCCCTTGTCATCTTTATACCAACAGCCATATCTTTTACCAAGAAGATAGAATCGACCACCTCGGGGATATCCTTAGTAGAGGGAAGCAACAGAAATATCTGCAAAGAGCCGTTCGAGACAATCTTCTTGAGCAAATCGGAGAGCAGCTGACGCGAGGGCGCGTCCAGTCCTATAAAAGGATTATCGAGAACAAGAAGACGAGGATAATGCAACAGAGCCTTCACTATCTGCAATTTACGCAACTCGCCACTGCTCAACGCGACCACAAGTTCATCGAGCCGGCTATCGAGGCCAAAAAGCGCAAGCAGCTCATTCGCGGTCCCACTGCCACCATCCGACAGCTCAAGCACATCGCGCACAGAAGGGATGCCCTCCTGCTCATGGACATTCCAGCGCAGCTGATAACAATAATCAGCTTCGGACGAGCCGTAGATATCACGGAACGAGATATATTGCACATTCTTATATACCACATTATCGGACTGCGAAACGCTGAAACCATACTCTACCGAGCCGCTGCGCAAGGGATATCGCCCAAGCAGAGTATCTACGAGCAGACTCTTTCCCGAACCATTCTCACCCACAAAAGCGACATTCTCGCCCACTGCAACAGAGAGGTTCAGAGGCTCTTTGAAACAGACATCGGCATTACGGGCAACGCCATCACACATTCTTACAATATACTGCATATAATCACTTAATCGGAACAGGCACAAAGTTATAAAAAATACATATTTCAGGCAAATATGTGTATCGGCATACACTTTTTCAGACATTTTCATTGATTTTTGATTTTTTTTACCCAAATTTGGAAAATTATTCACAAACACAGATAAAGAAACAAGTATGGAAGAGTACAAGAAGTACAACGAGAGCGAGAAGGAGATAGTTTTTTCCCAGTCGATCAAAGCAGGCAAGAGAATCTACTACATCGACGTCAAGAAGAACAGAAAAGAGGAAATGTACCTTTCAATTACCGAAAGCAAGAAGATTGTAAACGGAGAGGGTGAAGAGGCTTTAGTATCATTCGAGAAGCACAAGATATTCCTTTATCGCGAGGATTTTGAAAAATTCGCAACAAGCCTCAATAAGGCTATTGACTTTGTAGTTGAACAGCAAGGAGAGTACCAGCCCCGCAACAGCGAACACATGGCCGAGAAAACCAACAAAAGCGACAATGACCTTAAAATAGATATCGATTTTTAAGAGCATAGCGGCTTTTAAAGAGAGCATTTCAACTGATATTATAAAAACAGATTAAATAATCGGTTGCAAATTTGCATATTACCGTATTAAAGCGTACCTTTGTGCCCGCTTTAAAGACATCGTGTGATGGCGAATTAAGCAAAAGAGAACAAAACTTAATTTAGAGTAACACAAAATTTTACAAAAATGAAATCATTGAGCATCAGCGGTTCTTCAAGAACCGAGGTTGGCAAGAAGTCAACCAACGCACTCCGTCACCAAGGTTTGGTACCTTGCTGTATCTATGGCGAGGCTAAGGACGAGAATGGCAACCCCGTAAGCAAAGCTTTCAGCGTAACAGTAGAGAGCCTTCGCAAACTCGTTTATTCACCCGACATCCATGTTGTTGATCTTACAATCGACGGCGTTACAGTTAAGGCTGTCATGAAAGATATCCAGTTCCACCCCGTAAAGGACAACATCCTTCACGTAGACTTCTACGAGGTAACAGAGACCAAGCCCATCGTTATGGCAGTTCCCGTTAAGCTCGAAGGTCTTGCAGAGGGTGTACGCGCCGGTGGTAAGCTCGTTCAGTTGCAGCGTACTCTCAAGGTTAAGGCAGCTTACAGCCTCATCCCCGAGAAGCTTTTCATCAACGTATCATCACTTGGCTTGGGTAAGTCAATCAAGGTTGGCGACCTCTCATTCGAGAACCTCGAGCTCGTTACTGTAAAAGAGGCTCTTGTATGCGCAGTTAAGACAACACGTGCTTCACAGGCAGCAGCTGCAGCAGCTAAGAAATAATTAGAATCGTAAGATGAAATATTTGATTGTCGGTTTGGGTAACATCGGCAGTGAATACGAGGGAACCCGCCACAATATAGGATTTACAGTATTGGATGCTTTTGCAAAAGCATCCAATACTGTTTTTGCAGACAAGCGTTACGGCTTTGTAGCCGAGACATCATGCCGCGGACGAAAACTCATTCTGCTAAAGCCATCGACATACATGAACCTGAGCGGCAATGCAGTACGCTACTGGATGCAGCAGGAGAAAGTGCCCTTGGAGAATGTACTTGTAATTGTCGACGACCTTGCACTGCCTGTAGGAGCATTACGCCTTAAAGGACAAGGTAGCGACGGCGGCCACAACGGACTGAAGCACATTGCTGCAACATTGGGAACAACCAATTATGCACGCCTGCGCTTTGGAATAGGCAATGATTTCGGAAAAGGGCATCAGGTTGACTTTGTTCTTGGCAGTTTTGACAGCGAAGAACAGGCTATAGTAGAAAAACAGGCCGAGACCGTTGGCGAAATAATAAAGAGTTTCTGCTTCGCAGGTCTTGCACGCACAATGAACCAATTCAACAAGAAAGGCACAGGAGCAAACAACAAGGAATGAGCGAACAGGCAAGAATAGACAAATGGCTATGGGCTGTACGCATATACAAGACACGCAGTATAGCAGCAGAAGCATGCAAGAAGGGCCACATCTCAATTGGCGAGAGAAGTGTAAAGCCTGCACACATGGTGCGTGTAGGCGACATTGTAAATGTGAAGAAAAGCCCCATTACCTACTCGTTCCGCGTTCTTAAGGCTGCCGAAAACCGTGTAGGTGCGAAACTTGTTCCCGAACTGATGGAAAACATCACACCTCAGGAGCAGTACGAGATTCTTGAGATGAGCAAGATAAGTGGCTTTGTCGACCGTATGCGAGGTACAGGACGACCCACCAAGAAGGAGCGTCGCGAAATAGACACCTTCATAGAAAGCGGATACGACAACGACTTTGAGGAGTTTGATTTCGACGAACTATAATGTGGGCAGCCCAATCACTTTTGGGTTGCCCACATATTGTTTGGAGGTTGAATAAAAAGAGCCTTTTTAGATCCTCATAGGATTATTTGTTTAACTTAAACACTACAGGCAACGCAAAATTCACCTGAACATTGTTTCCATCTTTGTCGACAGCAGGAATAAAAGCAGGCATTCCGCTAACGACACGCAGAGCTTCGTCGTCGAGCAGTTTATTACCTGAAGATTTCATAACCGCGGCATCTTTCACCAATCCCTCTTTTGTGATAATAAAATTAATAAGAACTCGGCCCTCTACCGATTCATCCACGCACTGCTGCGGATATTTTGTATTCTGAGCAATGTAACTCATCATAGCATTAGGACCGCCCTTAAACTGCGCGTTTTTCTCGGGAACTGCGGTGGGAACAACAGCCTCGTTACTTTTTTCACTCTTAACCTCTGCAGAGAGAGATTCTGATTTTGCAGCAGACATTTCCACATCTGCAACATTTTCATTAACTTTGGCACTCGGTTCATCACTCTTAGGCGACGAGAATGTACATGCGGCCACAACCGCCAATGGAAGGATGTACAAAGCTTTTGTACAACTCCACAAACTTGATTTTTCTTTACACATCATAGTGATACGTTTTTTAGTTAAACTGTGATTAAAGCTGTTGGCAATAGAATAGAGCCTTGCGCCAACGGCTTTTTTTATAATAAGCAACTGATACTGTTTATCGTCGACGCCGGCAGCCAACACCGCACTATCAGCTTCATATTCATGAATATCTTTAATCATACGTTTCGCAACCCACACCATAGGGTTGAACCACTGTACTATTATGAGCAGGTCGATAAACAATATATCCCAAGAGTGTCTGTTTTTAACATGAGCATACTCATGGGTTAGAATCTCGTGTCCGCCATCTGCTATATCCTTCTCCGAAATCGAAATCCAGCCAAACCAGCTGAAAGGTTTATAATCGTCGGAATGTACTTTCAGTCGTGTAGAGAACGGGACATAAAGCAATGAGTTGTGCCGCTGCCCTTTCTGCAATATCAAAGTTACCTGAACATACATATATATAAGGCGCAACAACATAATAAACGCCACAACAAAATAAAGAATAGCCACAGACTCCACTACCCCAAAAGCTGTTGATTCCACAAAAGAGGCCGTTTCATCGTTCACTACAGAAACACCACTCATCGTATACTCTGCAAATGCAGAAAAATTGTTCGCATCGCCATATTCGTAACCGCCATTTACCAACATCTCTATTATCTGAGTAAAACGGGACATTGGCGAATCAACCGCAAAGTTAACAGCCGGGAGAATCATCGACGTTGCAAGCACAAAAAGCAACAAGCATCTGTTAAAACGATGAAAAGTCTCGTAACACATCAATAACATAAAGAGTGCCACGCTCACCGACAAAAACAGAGCCGATTTTATAAGATATATGAGAAGAATGTCCATTATAAACACCTTGTATCGAATAAATACTATTTATTTTGCACTTTCTCAATAAGTTCTCTCAACTCGTCTAATGAGATTTGCTCTTCCTCGACCAACGAAGATACCGCATTCAGATAGGAGTTTTTAAAGTAACGTCCCACTACATTCCTGAGACTTCGCGTTCCGTACTCCTCTTTGGTAATTGCCGCATGATAGCAATATGTGGGGCCATAAGACTTATGAGCGACAAATCCCTTCTCTTCGAGCCCGCGAACAATAGTCGAAACTGTATTGAAATGCGGCTTTGGTTCATCGAAAAATTGTAGCATCTCCTTAACGAATAACGGACCATTAGCCCAAAATATATTCATTACCTCCTCTTCTCGTTTTGTAAGTGACTTCATAATTATTCAGATATGTTATGTAAAAACAAAAAGAATAGTTGTTCAACTATTTTTATTAGTTACATCGCAAATAAACTATATTTTTTAGTTATACGCAAATTTTTACTAGATAATTTTTTATTTGGTTGATAAACAACAAAAAATTCACTCACTAAAAGTATTATCACAAAAGATTAGCAGGTCAAACGATATGTTTGACCTGCTAATCTTTACATATTTGCGCTACGCGCTATTAAAATTATGCTTTCTTCTCAACAACAGTCTTAAGGAAATCCATAATCAATGGACTCGGATGCAGAACAGTGCTTGTATACTCGGGATGGTACTCTACTCCGATGAACCAGTCGAGAGAAGGAATCTCCATAACCTCAACAAGAGTTGTTTCGGGATTGACACCGGTGCAAACCATTCCTGCCTTCTCAAACTCAGCTGTATAAGCATCATTAAACTCGTAACGATGACGATGACGCTCTACTATCTTATCTGTGTTATATGCAGCATGAGCCTTACTTCCGGGAGTAAGCACACATTCGTAACCGCCCAAACGCATAAGGTCGCCATTGTTGCTTATAGCCTTCTTCTCTTCCATCATGTCAACTACGGGATGTGTTGTCTTGGGATCGATATCAGAGCTGTTTGCATCGGCATAACCAAGTACATTGCGTGCAAACTCAATTGCCATGACATGCATACCCAAACAGATACCCAAAGTCACAAGGTTATTCTCGCGGCAATATTTAACGGCTGCTATCTTGCCATCCAAACCACGCTGGCCGAAACCGGGGCAAATGATATATCCGTCCATGCCTGCAAGCTTTTCCGCTACATTGGCATCGTTGATCTCTTCGCAGTTGATAAAGTGGCATTTTACTTTGCTGTCGTGATAAACTCCCGACTGTGAGAGGCTCTCATAGAGACTCTTGTATGCGTCACGAAGATCGTATTTACCGACAAAGCCGATGTTAACCACACGCTGAGCATTGTTTCTGCGCTCGATGAAGTTGCGCCAAGGAAGAAGTCCCGGAGTTTCGCCAACCTCCATACCCATAAGGCGAAGGATTGCCGAGTCGAGACCCTGCTCCTGCATTCTGATAGGAACTTCATATATAGAAGGAACGTCCGGACTATGTACCACGCAGTCGGGCATCACGTTACAGAAACTTGCAACCTTGCGCATCAATGCTGTATCAAGGTCGTGCTCAGCACGCAACACAAGAACATCGGGCTGAATACCCAAGCTTTGCAACTGCTTAACGCTGTGCTGTGTAGGTTTTGTCTTGAGTTCGCCTGCAGCCGACAGATAAGGAACAAATGTCAAGTGCACACAAACGGCACGTCTTCCGAGTTCCCATTTCAACTGACGGATAGCCTCAAGATAGGGCAAGCCTTCGATATCACCGACAGTACCGCCAATCTCGGTTATCACAAAATCGAGCTCTTCTTTTTTGCTTACCAGCAACATGCTGCGCTTGATCTCGTCTGTAATGTGAGGTACAACTTGAACAGTCTTGCCCATATAATCGCCACGACGCTCTTTCTCTATAACCTCGCGATAGATTCTACCTGTAGTAAATGTATTCCAACGTGTTGTCTTAATATCTGTAAAACGCTCGTAGTGTCCCAAATCGAGGTCAGTTTCGCGGCCGTCAATTGTAACATAGCATTCGCCATGCTCATTAGGATTCAAAGTTCCGGGGTCTACATTTATGTAGGGGTCAAACTTTTGGATTGTTATTTTGTACCCGCGAGCTTGTAGAAGCTTGCCTATAGAGGAAGAAATAACTCCCTTACCAAGTGAAGAGGCTACGCCTCCGGTCACGAAAATATACTTAGTATCAGCCACAATATATAAATTTTAAAACAACATCTTATTATGCCACATCACAGCATCACTGCAATAGAACGTACAAAGATAAAAAAGAAAATTCACACGATTGTATACATGGAATAAAAAAATTTCAGAAGGGAAAATATTTTTTTCAACTGCAAAAATTTTCACCCTATCGGCAATTTCCTGCATCGGCATTTACTTGTGTCTCGAAGCCAATTCTTTCTCGATATCCTCTAATGTGACACCCATCTGTTCGTTCAACACCAGAAGATGATATATAAGGTCGCTCGCCTCGTAGAGATAGCGTTCCTTATTGCCGGCAACAGCCTCTATAACAGTTTCCACAGCCTCTTCGCCCACCTTCTGTGCTATCTTGTTGACGCCTTTATTATAAAGATATGTAGTATACGATTCCTTGGGCATATCGGCATGACGCTGCTGAACCACCGCTTGTAGTTTTCTTATAAAGCCCTCGTTCTCCTTTGTATCGAAACAGCTCTTTGTACCTCTGTGACAAACAGGGCCATGCGGCTTTCCCATAAGAAGCAATGTATCATTGTCACAATCGGCATACATAGCCTCAACCTCGATGTAGTTACCGCTTGTCTCGCCTTTTACCCACAATGCGTTGCGCGAACGGCTATAGAAGGTAGCCAGTTTGGTTGCTTTGGTCTTTTCAAAAGCCTCTTCGTTCATGTATGCAACCATAAGAACTTTCAAGGTTGAACTATCCTGCACCACCACGGGCAAAAGAGCATCGCTATTCTTGGATAAATCAAAATCGGAAAAATTCATATTGTATGTTGTTTTATATTGTCTTTATTATAATCTTACCTTTATCCCTTTGTTATGCAGTTGCCGTTTAAGCTCACCCACCGTTATCTCGCCATAGTGGAATATGCTTGCAGCAAGCGCAGCATCGGCACAGCCGTTTGTAAGTACCAGTGCAATATCATCTACCGAGCCGGCACCGCCCGATGCAATAATTGGAATCGAGAGCCGTTGCGATAGTTCCGCAAACAGATCGCACGGATATCCGTTGCGCGTACCATCGTGGTCCATCGATGTGAGCAGTATTTCACCGGCCCCGCGCTCTTCCACCTCGCGCGCCCATGCAAA
>JAEIGA010003257.1_pt1 | contig 25496 bp, 46 predicted proteins | sample 9270691 | NCBI WGS metagenome assembly JAEIGA01 (sample SAMN17057246, study PRJNA624740) | gut metagenome | biome: biome; isolation source: fecal sample | host: Bos grunniens | place: China: Xizang | collected 2019
CAGGTGTTGAGTTTTTTGAAGTCATTAGCTGTAGAAATTGAGTATTCGGTTTCGGACTTGCCCGGTATCATAGCTAAAATATCTAAATCGCAATTATGTGTCGGTCTTACCATGTATTTTGCCGAAAAAGATGTAAGACCAATGGTAGTCAATTTGACAAACCGTAAGATGCTTGCAAAACTCTATCACACAACAGACAGCGCGAAGCTGCGCGGCAAACTGGTGAAGATCGGAACGGATCAGGTCAAGGCGTTCGGCGGCATTCACGATGCGCTCCGAATCCGCAATGTCGTTCCGACCGCACCGAAACAGACCGCTCCGGCAAAGGACGCTCCGAAATGTGCGGAATGCGGCAAACCGATTGCTGCGGCGGGTGGCATGAATCCGGAACAGGTCGCACAGTACACCGCGAAGAAGTACGGCAAGGCACTGTGCGGAGAGTGCGCGACTAAGGCGGCGAGTGCAGCAAAGGACGGTGCAGAATGAACCTTACCGCAGACAACTATTTCAGCGCAGAAGCACAGCGCGAATACATGAGTACAAGCACTTTCAAGGCGTTTGAGAAGTGCGAAGCGGCTGCGCTGGCAGAGCTGAACGGCGATTTTGAGCACGAACCTTCCAGCGCAATGATGATCGGTTCGTATGTGGATGCCTACTTCTCCGGCGAAATGGAACAGTTCAAGACGGAACATCCTGAAATCTTCCGGAAAGACGGCGGCTTGAAAGCTGATTACGTTCAGTCAGACAGGATTATCGAACGTGTCAAGCAGGACGAAATGTTCATGAGTTTCCTGTCTGGCAAGCCGCAAGTCATTCTGACAGGCTCTATCGAGGGCGTTAAGTGCAAAATCAAAGTGGATTCCTTGCACGATGACAAAATTGTCGATCTGAAAGTTATGAAAGACATGGCGCCGATTTATGACGAAACAGTCTGTGCAAGAGTTCCGTTCTTTGAGTTCTACGGCTACACAACACAGGCGGCAATTTATACTGAGATTGTCCGTCAAGCAACTGGAAAGACATTGCCGTTCTATCTGGCAGTCGTGACAAAGCAGACAGAGCCGGACATGGCAATTATTCACATGGCACAATCGGATATTGACCTTGCAATGGAAAATGTCAAGTCTAAAATTGTGCGATATGATGCTATCCGACAGGGTATCATCGAACCGACAGGCTGCGGCGAATGTGCTTACTGTCGCAGACACAAGAAACTGACAGAGATTATCGAATCTGATAGTCCGTTATTTGTATGAAAGTGAGGAAAAACTAATGCTCAATAAAGTTATCATTATGGGACGCATCACACGCGATCCGGAACTGAAAACCGCGAAATCTGGAATTGAGATGTGCAATTTCAGTGTTGCTGTTGAAAGACCGTTTAAAGATAAGGTGAGCGGCGAGAGAATCACAGATTTTTTGGACTGTGTGGCATTCCGTGGTACAGCAAAATTTGTCTGCACTTATTTCAAGCGCGGCAGCATGATTCTTGTCGAGGGCAGCATCCAGAACAACCACTATACCGATGATTCCGGAACTAAGCACTACGCAGAAAAGATTATGGTCGAAAACGTATCGTTCTGTGGTGGCAAGAACGAGGGTGGCACAGCACAAACCGAACCGACACAGCCCGGACTACCTGAGAACGTGCAGAACGCTGTTGAACAGTTTGAAGCGGTTGTGGCTGACGGGGAGGTGCCGTTCTAATGAAAGATATTAACGTGGTATCGACAGGCTCATGCGGACGCGGCATGACATATTGGGACAGAGAAATCACGAAGAAACAGTACGAAACAGCACAGGCGAACGGCGGTCGGCTTACAAAGTCGGATGTAGACAAAGTACTGACCGATTCGGAACGCTGGGGATATGGCGCGTCTGCTACGGGCACTTTTGAACAGAACGGCAAGTTCTATGTTCATTGCAGCCGGGCGAATAGCTGTGATTGAGAGGTGCAGACATGCCGAAACGGAACAGAGACAAACTGCTTGAACAGAGCATGTACGACTTTCTGTGTTTTATGAATGCGAATTTGCGCGAGAATCTGAGTTGTACTAATATTTCAACGTGTATTATGGATGCGCTTCATTCAGATTACAGTTTGAACGACCGTATTGCGAGATGCCAAAAACACAAAGCCGACTGCGAGAAGTGCTTGCAGTCGTGGATGAACGAAGATCCGTTTTGAAAGGAGTGGAAGAAAGATGAATGAAGAACATACAGCCGCATACTGGATGCAGAAAACAATGGATGCCGCACATGAAGCATACGACAGACTTAAAGATACGGTCGATTTTAAGAACGCTATAGCAGAAGCCGAAGCAATCAAACAAAGAATGGGAATCGGCGAAAAGAAGAAAATCACAAACGCCGACAGAATCCGTAAGATGACGGACGAGGAGTGATACCATGACAGGAATCATTATTAGATCGTTGCTTTGCGGAATCATATCGGCTGTTCTTACGCATGTTGTGATTTGCGTTTGCAGAGTGGTTGAAGCGAAGAAGCGCGAAAAGGAGTGATACCGTGAAAGCCAATTACATCGGCAACAAAAGCGACTACAACAGATTGGCAATGCAGGTCGCTCGTGAGGAAGTTGAGCGGCAGAAAGCAGACGTGTGTCCGGCGTGTGAGAAGAATATTGGCGATCAGGTTCTTGCGGTCACGCTGAAAGCATTGCAGGTCAGATACGGCTTCGGCAAGAAGCGCATGGAAGTAATCGTTCAGGACGTTGAAAATCTGTTTTCGCTCTGTGCGGTTGACGGCAAGCGGTTCAATGCGGTTCAGGCTGTGGAGTGGCTGCTGGATGCTATGGGGATTGACCTGAACAAACCGTAACAGCGCATAGAGATCGGAGTGAAGTAGTATGGAATATAGCAAATCAGATTTATATAGGAAGATACTTGTTGAGCTGGATTACTATTACAGCACAAGAAAGCAAATGTGCTATCCGCTCGGGTATCCTGATATGCTGATTAATGCCGTTCATTGCGCAGTAAATGGTAACCACGAAGAAGCATCGGACGCAATAGAACGAGCAAGGAGATCACGTATTGGCGCATAGCAAGCGATTCTAGCCCGTTCTGCTCCGTTTCCGGTAAAACTAGGCGGATAGGGGCAGGGCGGCGGAAATAGCGATTAAAATTGAAATGGAGGGATATGATGAACGATGACTTTATGAAACGCGAATTTTCAGACGATTTTGTGCAGAAGATGCGGCACAGAGTTGAAATGAGTTATCACAAATACGGTTCAGCACGAGATAACTTCGGTGCAGGTCGTGTCGATGCACTCAAAACCGCTGAAATGTGTCTGGACGCATTCAAGAAAGACCATAACACAGAACACCTGATTGATGCGGCGAATTACCTCATGTTCCGGTACAAATATCCGATGCCTGACGAATATTTCAGAGCAACGGGCAGTTCAGAGAGTGTCGGAACAGTCGGAACGCCGATAAACATGGAGAAGTGATATGAAGAAAGATAACCCTTGTCATGGTTGCACATCCGAAACCGGACGCACACCGACATGCAAGTTTGACGGAACGTGCGACAAGTACAGCGATTGGCACGAACAGCATGTGCAGAAACAGCGTGAGATTCGCAGTAAGATCGAAGCGGAGAACATGACGAATGCATTTTATATCGAATCAGGCATGAGAATCAAAAAGGAGAAGCGCAGATGACAAGAGGTCAAAAATCAAAGTGCCGCAGAATCGCTGAACACTACGGCAAAAAGAATCAAGAGCGGCAAGCGGTATCGGAACTGTGCGAGTTACAGTATGTCCTGACACGGCGGCTTGAACAGCGACATGCCGACTGGCAGAATGATTTGCTCGATGAAATGGCAGACTGCCTTGTCATGATTGAGCAGCTCCGCGCATTGTACGGCATTGAGGATGAAGAACTTACAGACAGAGTGAATTTCAAGCTGAACCGTCAGCTTGAACGGATTGCGGACGGGGGATAATGCAATGTGAATGCCGCTTTACTGATTCTCGGTATAATTCTGCTGATTTATGTCGATGTGCAAATTGAACGCCGCAAAGCAGAGGAATACCGAGATGCAGAGTTTGACCTTGCAACGGTCAATGAGAAGATAATCAAAGCCGACCAGACGCGAATCAATCTGAACGCAATGGAACAGCTTGCAACGGATTTGAGAGTGAGTAGTCCGGAAATGCAGATTGTGCTTCAGATTACATGGCTTGACTTCAACGGTGAAAGTCATGTGTATGATCTGTACTGTGACGGGATCAACACGGCGACAGAATCCATGCAGGCGGTGACGGAGCGGGAGATTTACGAGCTGCGAGAAGCACTTGCCTATCAATGCGCAGAGCTGAATTACGTCACCGCAAGCAACGAAGAAAAGCAAGACGGTGTTAGAAAAAACATCATAAAACAGGTGGGGGAGTGGTTGTTTGGTTAAGAAAGACAGATATTATCTTACTGTTGGCGACTTCAACAAGTTCATAAAGCAATCATTTTATCGAACAAAATATAAAGCGCCAAAGTCTGAACAGGTCGAAAAGATTGTTGGAATGAGCAGAAATGAGTTCATCGAACATCTTGAGGAAACATTCAAAAATAGATATGGAATCAGTACAGAAGAATATTTGAAATATTTTCCATATCGAAGTTTATGTATCGACCATATAAAGCCGCTAAGAACAGCTAATAGCAGAAACGAAGTCGAACTGTTGTGCCATTATTCAAATTTACAGCTTTTGATTTGCAGAGACAATCTTGTGAAAGACCGTGGAACGGATATAACGATTTGTCATGAGGATCTGAAATCGAAAATTGAATTTCTGAAAAGGAGCATTCAAAGGGATGAAGAAAGCATGTGAAATGTGCGGCAAGCCTATCGAGGTGAAAGACAACAGACGGAAATACTGTGACGAATGCCGCAAGGTCAGAAAGCACTTTTTCGATGTGAATGCCGTCCACAAGGCAAGAGAGAAAGCACGCGAACGGAGACGATACGAAAGAGAACGATTCTTTGAAATGTCTCTTGAAATCGAAAGTCTCCGTTCAGAGGTTATCCGGCTGCGATCAGAGAACCGGAGATTGAGAGGTGAGAAATGACAAGCGGCGAAAGATACGAACGGCATGTTGCGAGAAAGATGCGCTGGCGGCTGTGGCTGTTCGTCAGGCGTTGCGGCAATTCAAACCGCACTGACTTCGGGGCAGACATTATTGCAAGAGGATTCCTTTTCTCAAAAATATGCGTCCAGTGCAAGCATTACTCAAAGCCCGTTGGTGTTCGGGCAGTTCAGGAAGTCAATGCGGCGCGGCAGTATTACGGTGCAAGCCGCGCTGCGGTGGCGACAAATACCACGTTTACAAAACAGGCAAAGACGCTTGCGAAAAGATGCGGCGTTGAACTGTGGGAAAGATATTAAGAAGGTGCAAAAAATTGCCGAGTACCATTGATTTAACTGGTAAAAAATTTGGGAAATTGACAGTTTTGAGCAAGTCAAGAAATATAGGTAAAAATGTTTCGTGGACTTGTGTTTGCGATTGTGGAAACAAGAGAGATGTTATATCTAATAATTTGACAAGAGGACACACTAAATCATGCGGATGTTTACGAGCTGAAAAAGCATATGAAACAAGGAAGAAATCAAGGCAAGTAAATGAATACGAAATTCATGAATCGTTCGTTATTGGGAAATTAAAAGGCGGTAAAACATTTATTATTGATTTAGACGATTTCGACAAAATAAAAAATATAAGGTGGTCTTTGGAAACAGGAGATTATTTAGCAGGATATACAGAAAGCGGAAAAAGAGTAAGAATGCATAGGCTTATTGCAAACTGTCCTAAAGGCAGTATCGTTGACCATATTAACCATAACACGCTCGATAACAGAAAATCGAACCTAAGAATATGCAATTCAAAGGAAAACGCAAAAAATCACAAAGTAAATAGTAAAAATAAATCAGGCTTTTCAGGCGTTACTTACAGAAAAGACAATAAAAAATGGAGAGCTACAATTACGGCTGACTACAAGATAATAAACTTAGGATGTTTTAATACAAAAGAAGAAGCTATCGAAGCGCGAAAACGCGCCGAAATAAAATACTTCAAAGATTTTAGGTTCGGATATGATCCGAATAATTGAATAGGAGGATGCAATATGCAAGGTTTATTTGAGTTCGTAACGGGTTTGGCTATGGGTGGCTTGATTGCACTTCTATTTTTCGGTTTGGGGTGCAGCGTTCAGCGAAAAATAGACAACAAGGAGGATGACGATGATGATTAAGTGGATTGAACTTGCCGACAACTGGGAATCGGTCAAGTCAGCAGCGAGGTCAACAATCGGCAAAGAGGGGCATGGCACATATCCCACGGATGCATGGAAAAAGCAGATTCTTCTCGCAGAGCATTCTCCTATTCGCCGTTTGCGCGTTCGGTGGAAATGGATTGACTTGCCGTATTGGGTAAGCGTTCACCTTGTCCGGCACAAATTCGGCATTGAGCATTGGGTAAGCACACAACGCACAGACCGAACCGGAGTTGACCGCACAGAAAAGTCACAGGATGCGCCTGTCACTCACGAATGCGAAGCGAACGCACAGGCTTTAATCAATATCAGCCGCAAGAGATTGTGTATGCAAGCATCTCCGGAAACGCGCAGAGCATGGACGGAAGTCAAGAACGAGATTGCGAAAGATGATCCTGTCCTTGCATCGGTAATGGTAGTCGAATGTGTATACAGGGGATTTTGTCCTGAAATGCATTCATGCGGCTACTGCAATACTCCGGAATACCGCGAAGAACTGACAAGATACAGAAAGGAGTTTATCAATGAATGAATTTATCACAGTTGAACAGGACTTCACAGAATCCCACGCATGGAAACAGCACAGCGAAAGTCAGCGCGAACGGTCACGGAACGGCAAGAACAAGGCACAGCAGGACAAATGGCGTGCAATGTGTTTCGGAGAGTTCAAGCCTAAAACGTGCTGGCAGAAATGCTTTGCCGGACGGGAGGAATACGCATGAAAAAGATTGTGGCTTTTGTTTATGGGCTGTGCATATTCGTGCTGTATCTGCTCTGTTCGTGGGTGTTTATTTATGCCGTGTTTGAACGCGAACTTGTAATCGCTCTGCTCTGCCCGGTCGCTATGGCTTCGATCGTCGGCATGGTGTGGGCGAACAGGAAGGACGGGCTGATATGACAACTATCATCCAAGATACAAGAGAACAGAGTGGAAAACACAAGCACGTTCTGGACGGATTTCAGCAGCTCGGTATCAATGTAGTTCGGTCAAAACTGTTTGTCGGTGACTATACGCGAATTGACAATATGACCGTATGCGTTGATACTAAGAAAGACTTGTCCGAGGTTTATTGCAATCTCATTCAGGATCATCGCAGATTTACCGATGAATGCAAGGCGGCGTTTTCAGCCGGAATCAAGCTGATAGTGCTTTGCGAAGAAAGTGGTATCAAATCCGTTCAGGATGTGGCGGCATGGCGCAATCCGCGTGTGACGAAATGGGAGAAATTGCGAGATGCGCACCGACAAGGCAAGAGAATGAAAGAACAGTTAAGCCCATACCCGCCTGTCAGCAGCGAACGGCTCTGCAAGGCTATGCAGACGATTGCAGAACGCTATCATATTGAATGGCGGTTCTGCGATAAGGCTGACACGGCACGGACGATATGTGAGATTTTGGGAATTGAGGTGGATAATCCGTGAGTGATGCAATTATGTCACATGAAACGAATCTGAACGAGATAATTTTGTGCGCCGCACAAGACCGTGAACTGGACGGACACGGCGATCTGACTGACATTCACCTGCACACGATTCTGCGCGAACTGTACAGAAACCATGCAGCAGGACTCATCACGAAAGAAGATGCCGCGAAACGCAAGGAACAGTATGTCGCGGCGTACAAGAACGACAAGACCACGCTGGAACAGTACCGCAAGTCTATCACGGAATGGCATACTAAGGTCAGAAACGCCGAACAGACCGGAATCGTGCTGCACAAAGCCGAATCACTACGTGATTTCGCAATCGGTGCGGCAAAGATCATCGAACTGCTGACGGGCGACACGGGGCTTGTCGGAATGGCGGAGAAGTTGCCGGAGGTGGGGTTCTAATGCGTATCATGCCGATTTCGTTGAAAGAAGCGAATGAATACGTATTCACCTATCACCGACACCACAAGCCCTGTATCGGTCAGAAATTCAGCATTTCGGTACGTGATGATTACGGGCTGATTCACGGCGTTGCAATCTGCGGCAGACCTGTTTCACGGTATCTGGATGACGGATTGACGCTTGAAATTAACCGATGCTGCACTGACGGAACAAGAAACGCCTGTTCAATGCTATATTCAGCTTGCGTGAGAGCCGCGAAAGCAATGGGATATACTACGGTTATCACATACACGCTTGAATCAGAGGACGGCGCAAGTCTGAAAGCAAGCAATTTCACGTTTGACGGCATTGCAGGCGGCAAGATGTGGACAGGCAAACGCTCCGGCAGAGATAACGGAGTGCCGCAAGAGATGAAAAAGCGGTGGGTATACAAAATCAAAGCCTAGAGGCGGCAACAAGCGGCTTCTCCGGCATTCAAGGTCAAACATACCATGCAGGAGAAACCAGCCGCAAATCGAACGCTAGCTGCTTATATGAAAGGAGTATGAATAATGCAATTTGAAGTTATCGAGTACGCCAAAGACGAATCAGGCAAGAAGAAAGTCTCTACGACATACAATATCGACCAGTTCGATCTGTCACGGACAATCGACGATCTGAACGAAGCGGTCAGGAACGGAACGATTTGCGATTATGAAATTGCGTCGGTTTGAATTGTGACGGAAAGGAGCAGTCCACTATGCCTAAGAAAGTCTGCGCAAACTGCAAATTCTATCGTGATGCAAGCTGTTCGCATTACTGGATTGACAGACCGGAACAACAGACTTGTGTCGATTTCAGGCAGAACGAGCCGGAACAGAATGTAAAGAAGCGAACCACTATGACTGACGAGCAATTCCGCTATCTTGTCAAGATCGTGCGGCAGAGAGCCGGAGAGGAAAACGCCAAACTGACACAGGCTGTCAAATCAGGACAGTTTGAATCTGTTTCAGTTCATGCCGCAAAACTGAATGCATTTCAGGAGGTTGTGTTCTGGCTGCACGGAATGGCTTCAGACGATACGGAGGATGCGTTCAAATGAGGTTCGATACAGACCTAATCAAATCCCGGCTGTCCTGTTCCGACCTGCTGGCAATGCGCGGCTATTCCGTAAGCCGACAGAACAAATGCCGCTGTGCCTTCCACGATGATACAAAGCCTTCCATGCAAGTGTATGATGACGGCTATCATTGCTTTTCATGTGGCGCACACGGCGATGTGATAGACCTTGCCGCACAACTTTACGGCGTGGATAAGCCCGAAGCAATCCGAATCACCGCAGAACTTGCCGGAATCGCCGCAATCGACAACACACGGGAATATCAGAAGAAAGCCGACGCAATCCGACAGAAAGCAGACGAACGCAAACAGACTATAAACGCACTCAATACATCATACTACAAACTACTCGCTGAATTTGTACGTCTGGAACGAAACAAAACAGAATACGCGCCGAGATCACCGAACGAAACTGACCTGCATCCGCTGTTCCGCGAAGCCCTGACACGGCTTGATTACGTCGGATATGCGCTGCAACAGTGCGAATGGATGATTCTGGACGCGGAGAAAGCGAGGTGAGATAAATGGATTTTATTCATCTTATTGGTAGAAGAAATGATGAAATTGACGGAAGTGTTGACTGTTACTTGAACGCAAATGAAATCGTTTCGTTTTGGTTTGAGGACAACATTGCAATCGTGAGAACGAAGCGCTTTGAAAATAGCAAAACTATTTACGACGCGTTTTATAGTGACAGCGTAGATTATTTGAAATCACTTATCAGATGAAAGCGAGGTTGAATGCGATGCCTAAGCGGAAGTTAGACGCGGCAGAACTGCCGACAATCGAAGTACCGGAATGGACGCTCGGAATGGCAAAGAACGGCGATAAATTCCTTAACACAACCGAGAATTTCAGGATCATTCTGGAAAACGATGAACACTTCAAAGGACTGCAATTCAATCTGCTTTCATATTCTCCGGAAAAGGTTATATTCGGTGCGCCTGAACGCTGGACTGACAGCGACGATGCAGAAGCGAGGAGATATATTGAATCAGTATATCACATTCATTCTGTGCAGAAACTTGACGATGCATTGCGGATCACGTTCAAGCGGAATGAATATCACCCTATCCGGCAGCATATCGAGAAAATCGAATGGGACGGCAAATCCAGAATTGCAAATTTCTTACATTTCGCCACAAACTGCATTGATACAGAATACACGAGAGAAGTATCACGACTCATCTTTGCAGGTGGCATTCACAGGCTGTATCATCCCGGCTGCAAGTTCGATGATATGCCAGTTCTTGTCGGAACGCATCAGGGCGAAGGAAAATCAACGCTTGTGAGGTGGCTTGCTATGCAGGATGAATGGTTCGGAGAAGTAAACGAGATCGACGGACAGAAAGGCATTGAAGCATTAGAGGGAATCTGGATTGCTGAATTTGCAGAAATGCTTGCCGCACAGAGAGCAAAAGAAGCAGAAGCAACAAAAGCATACCTTACCAGACAGCGTGACAGATACCGTCACCCGTTTGACAAGCGCGTAACAGAACATCCTAGACAGTGCATCTTTATCGGAACGACTAACAAAGCGCAATTCTTGACAGACAAGACCGGAAACAGAAGATTCTATCCTGTCGAGGTCAGGCAGTCCGGATACGATCTGTTCAACCGGAAAGCAGAAATCAAAGAGTATATCCGGCAATGCTGGGCAGAAGCACTTGCTTTGATTGATGACGAGTTCATGCAGCCGTTTGCGAACCGCGAATTGATCCCGGTTATCCGTGAACAGCAAGAAGCTGCGGTCGAGGATGATTATAGAGCAGGTCTGATTCGCGCCTATCTGGATGAACAGGACGAAAACGGGAACTATATTCACGATGAAGTCTGTATCATCGAGCTTTGGAAGAATGTACTTGCAAAAGACAGCGCATTTTCTAAGCCGACAAGGAAAGATTCAAATGATATTGTTCTTATCTTGACAGGATTCGGGGATTATGAAAGTACGGGTAAAGCGATGCGGTCATCCGAGTTTGGCGTGCAGAAATTCTGGAAAAGAGTCGCTCAAAAGAAGCCCGTGCAGACCGTCGAAACGCTTTCGGACATACCGTTTTGACCGTTTAAGCAATGGCAATATGTGGAAATTTAGAGCAATTTTATCATACGAAAAACCTAAAAAGTATATGATAAGATTGCTCAAAATCCGCATATATTGCGCAATTATTTATCGTTTATCGTTAAGAGCGAATCGCTAATTACACGCTAGTAACAGGCAAGTTACACGCTAGTTTCACTCGTTTTTTACGTAATTACTAATATATCATATACATGTAACTAATGTAACTAGTTATATACGTATTATGGGGAATATGGTATGTATATATTTTTGTATTTATAGGGAATATGGTTACTTAGTTACACTCTTGAATGAAATTAACGTATTTGCGTGAAAAATATGTGTTACTAAGGATTTTCGAGGAAAGTTACACCAATTTGGACAGAAAGGAATGATATGATATGCCATTACAAGACAAATCCAGACCAGACAGAAAGCAGAAGCGACGCAAGGTAATCTGCACCGATACCGGACAGATTTACAATTCAGCATCCGACATGGCAGAACAGCTTGGAATCGCTACGCAGACAGCTTACAATATTGTCCGCAGAAAGCAGAAGTATCACGGGCTGACATTCCAGTACATGGACGACGCGGAACAAACAAACAGAAACGAAACGGAGGTTCACAACCATGATTAAGATTATTGACGGATACGGATTTGAACAGGACGATATGCAGTTCACGCTTTACGCTGTCGGCAAACGGCAGAAAGCATCCTGCTTCGGCAGAACTGCTGCTGACGGGGAGATGATCGAGTACAAAGACACGCTCGGATATTATTCATCCGTTCAGAGTATGTGCGAAGCCTGTTTGAAACATGCAGTCAAGGCACGAGCCGACAGAGATCAGATTGATTCTATTGGTGAATATGTGGCTGCGATGAAAGAAATTGCATCTGATATTCTGGAATCAATCGGAACGTATAAGTTTTAATAAGGAAAGACACGGTGTTTTTCGCTGTTTGGCACGTTCATGGTAAAAGTTGCCGATGAAATTTAGACTGCGAATTTTGCCGTGTGTTGCCTTATGAAATACAATGCTGTTAAATCAGCGGAAAGGAGTTGAATGCTATGGGCGCAGGACAGAAACCGAAAACGCAAGAGGAAATCATGCAGAAAACTGCTGAATATGCTGCTAGGAAGTTAAACGCAAAGAGAAACGGAATGCGACCTGTTACAAGCACAGAGCTGAATTGCACGGCGACGCATCCAGAAGTTGTTGACATGGTGCAGAAAGCATATATCCTGTTCGATAGACCACACGCAACAACTGATGAAGAACTTTGCGAGGCTTTGAATTGGTACTTCACAGACTATCTCCAAACAACCGGGGCTTTTCCTACTATGGAAGGAATGTCTCTTGCGTGTGGAGTTGACAGAAAGACTTTCGAAGGGTGGGCGCGTGGTGAGTATCAGTCAAGCTCTATTCGGTCAGTCATAGCACAAAAAGCGATCGGAATTTTAGCAGAATTGGACGCGCAACTTGTACAGTCTGGCAAGATTCCGCAGGTCGTTTACATCTTCAGGTCGAAGAATTTTTACGGTTTACAAGATGCTGTCAAGGTCGAGCATGTTTCAACCAGACCGGACGCAGAAAGCCCGGATCAGCTCGCAAGCAAGTACGCCGACGCAATCCCAGTTGATTTCACGGTGGATGACCAGGCAGAAACGTGAAAATCCAGCAGAAAAAAGTCGCAGAAAGCGGTTTACAAGCTGTATAAAATCAGCAAATTTCCGGTTTTGCAGTCGCCTTCCGAATAGGAAATAAACTAATTTCACCCTGAAAGTCACGAATTTGCGTGGTTTTCGGGGTTTTTCCTTGCGTTTTTATATTGCGCCAAACACGTATTTGGTGCAATTCGGGATTTTGTGCGCTGGATTGACTGCACAAAGTTGCTCCATGATAGGCGATTCCGGATTGACTTGGCATATATTCCGGATTGTTTCGGAGTGATACAGCATAACACGCTCTATTTTGCATTCTAAGGTACTTTTCCGGCGTTCTGTATCGTTTTAGGTGAAAAGTACTAGCTATGATTACACCTGCCTTAAATCGCACGCTAGACGCCTTAAAACGCAAGCGGGCATTTTCGGAGTATTCAGCCGGAATTATTCGGGGCATAACAATACCGCATAGTGCCGTCTAGATTGCTCTGTATGGCGTCCTATGCGGTTTGTTGGTATCGGTATACCATGCAGCTATATACCGCGCTGTATGGGCTTGCTATGCAGTCAGATATGCACTGACAAAACAAAGCCACTCCGAATCGCTCCGGAGCGGTTGTATTATTATCTGTTGTGATTGATATACTCCGCATAACTGCGATAATACAGCAACACGACTTCCGGCGGGACGTTTGCCGGGTTTGTGTCAATCGCTGCGGCGACTTTTTGCGGACTGTATGCGCCGATGTACTGCGGTTTGTCGGCGTGCTCAAAATTATTATAGCACTCTGTCGCCGCTTCCTTGCTATCAAAATACAGTGTTTGCGGTTTACTCCATGTTACGTGATTGACGCATACGCCCCAAATCTTGACTTTGTCCATTTTCGATACCTCCATTTTGATTTTGCGGCGCACCTGCCGCCGAATTGCTTTAATAATACCGCATTTTCCGCGGCGTGTCAATGTCCTTTTGTCGCCTGTTTCGATCGGTTCCGGCTCTCCACGGATCCAGCCATAAACCGCGGCGACCTGTTCAGCGGTTGCGACCTGTTCGATTAAGGCAGCGGCTTGTAATTGCTGCTTGCGGTATTCGTTCATAACATCACCGCCTTATATCGGGAGATTCATATGCGCCAATGTAGACAGCACAAGTTCAGCGCCTTTTGATTTCCCGCGGCAATCGCCTTCATATGGACGGCATTTTGTACAGATGTGGTCCGGTCGCATAGTAAAATAATTTTCGCCCGCTATGAGTTCATCACCGCATTTTTCGCAATAATGCGTGCTTTCTTTTCTCCGGCGCTCCTCATCAAGTTTGAACAGCTTTTTCATGTCGTTGTCATATTCGATATACTGCGGATCGGTTTCATATTGACCGGGGAAAAAGTCGAAAAAGTTTCCATATTTCATTACGAGTTCAGCCCGCGCCGCGTCTGTTTTTCTCGCAAGCGCCGCATATTCAGGTGTAATAAAAACGCCGTGTTTCATGGTATTTACCTCCTATTCGGTATCATTTGAATATAATCGGAGTGTTTGCCGCCTCCGCTCCGGCTTGCTATGATTCAGATTTGAACCGGCTTGAATTTCCGCAGAATCTTTTCTTTTCCGTCCGGTGAAATGCTGGAAAGCTGCACCGGAATGTACCCGGCGAGAGTGTAGCCCATTGCGACGCGTTCCGAACCGCCGAGATTACGGAAAAACGGAATTGCGTCAATCATGTTCATGTAGTAGTGACCGGGTACGGTTTCAACCGTCTTTTCCTCGGCCTTTTCGTGCCATTTCGTGCCGACCTTGTAATACTTGGTTGTTGTGACTTCGTATGCGTAGTGCGGATTATATGCACACTCCATACCCGGATATGTTTTCAAGGTGCGGTGAAATTTCTTGCGAAATTCGATATACGGCATATCTGCGTATTCATTGTGCCGGATCTCCATTGTGTTTTCCTCCTGTTCGTTGGCTTCGGTTTCGTCCGCTTCTGCGGTTTCGGGCTGCTCCGGTTCTGCCGGTTCCGGGTATCTGTCAGCGCTCCAAACCGGCTTGCGGTTGTATTCAAGTGCGCTTTCTTCGATCTCGGAAAACGTCGCTACTTTGTAGCCATACCGCTTTGCGTGCTGCTCTGCTGCATATCTGCATGCGGTTTCGGTTTCGCCCTTGATGATGTTGCAGGAATAGCAAACATCAGTTTCAAATGCAACTTCGTAATATTTCATGGTGATCCCTCCCGGCGTTTCGCCTGTTCTGATTCAGATAGATTTTATTCGGGACTGCTCGCACCGCTCAACTCATAGAGTTTGTTGCTGTCGTGCTTTCCTCGCCCTGTGATTGTATTATATCATACCATTCGGTATAATGCAATGTATTATTGTATCCTTTATCTGTCTTTTTGTATCCTGTATTCGATCCGGTTTAAACCCGACGCCCAGCACCCGTGGGGTATAATGAACGCGCGTACATGCGTTGTTTAACCCCCTCACCACCCGCAAAAACAAAAAGGACTTTAATGCCTAGTAACTTACTTATCGTGCATAACTGACGGACAGAAAAAAAGACCGCTCCGGAGTGGAACGGTCTGTATCGTGCTGACCTGCTGTTGCGTTTTGCAACATCAGGTTCGCAGAGTTATTTGGATTTCTTCTTTGCGGTTGCTCTCCATTCAGAGACAAGCTGCTGAAACAGCGCAAGAGCCTTTTCGTTGTAACGGAAAGATTGGCGCGGCGTGCCGACTTTATCCATAGCATAGAACATTTCGCCGTATTCGTCATGCTTCATATCGTGTTCATTGGCGATTATCCCGATTCGAATCGGCGTGACGCCAAGAATATTGGCGATCTCTGTCGCGGTGTATGTTTTCTGCTCGCACTTTGGCGGCTGAATAATCTGCGAACCTACTGCGATATTGGCGGCATGAGCATACAATGTCTGCTTGCATGTTTCTGATTGCGCTGTAAGCCTGTCAGCTATGGAAAGAAGAAGATTTGCGTTTTGTGTGCGCGATTCTCTATCCTGAATGTCAATCATCCGAAGTTCATAGCGTGACGGCTCTGATACTTGCGGAACGTATTGACCTGTCTGTCTGATTTGCGGCAGGACTTCCGATGTAACCCAATGTTTGAACTTCTTTGCGCTGTCAAGTTTACTGCTGAAAATGAGCGCGTAAAGACCTGATTCGTTTACCAGAGTTACATTGCGCCTTTGTCCAGCCGCTTCGATTTTTCGTGTAATTTTGTCGTCATCGTCTACATGCGCCCAAATAGCGCTTTGTCCGGCAGAATATCCGAGCGCTGCCGCAATGTCTCTGCCGATAAACCACGGCTCACCGTCAATCTGAACCGTCCTGATTTCTCCAAACTCAGGACTGTTAAACAGTTTGATTTCATCCATTTTCGCATTCCTCCATAGATTCGTTTTCGGGCGGAACAACACCGAGTTTTTCAAGAATCTCAACGATTCTGTTTATGACTGCTTGCCGTTCCTCTGGCGTGTAGTGGATGCTTTCAGACATATAGAAAATCTCCTTTAGGCATTGACAACACGCGCTATCTATGGTAGAATAGATTTAGATAGCGGAATGCTGTCTGTGTGGAGCGGAACTGTTGTGCTTGGTAGGCTGTCAGTTCCGCTTTTCTATGCACACCCTCCCTTCGCTACGTCTGCATAATACCATAAAGTATTATCTTTGTCAATACCAAACGGTGATATTCTATGTATCTGATAAAACCGCGGTAATGATTTATACCGTTCGGTTGTGCAGTTTTACCAAAAGGCAAAAATACCACTTGACTTTTATACTAAATGGTGTTATTATAAAGATAGGAAGGCGGTGATTATTATGACGAGCAAAGAAATTATTAGAACAGCTCTCACAAAAGCTGGTATTACTCAAACGCAGCTATCAGATAAACTTGAATACAGTAATAGAACTGCTGTCGGCGCAATCCTTAACAAGAATAGCAGTCTACGAACAGACATTTTCTGCAAGTGGCTTGACGCTCTCGGGTACGAAGTTATTATTCGAAGAAAGAACGACGAATTTACTGACGAATGGAAACTGACCACCGAAACCGAAAAGGCTAATAAATGACGAAAATGCGTTTAAGTGCTAAGAAAGGACGGTGCTATTATGTTTGAACGAGATAAACAGTTGCGATGCCCTAAGTGCAAGCGGTATCACATCAATGTGCAGGCTACGTTTGACATCAAAGAGGAAAAGAAAGGCTGCGGACATTATATCTATCTGTTCTGTGGAGGATTCATCATTGAGATTTTCCTTGCGCCGTTCCGATTGCTGTTTGGGCGCAATAGAAAATACCGTGCAGGAGCAAGAACGTATGCTGTATGTCAGGACTGCGGATATCGGTGGGAAGTGAAATGAACCGCGTAACAACTGAATAACGGCGCATTGAACTGGCAATGCGGAATAGCTAACTGGGGCTATGTCGAGTAGTAGAAAAACTGCTCTACATAGCCCTGTTTTTATGCCCTAAAACAAAACATATATTCTTCTGACATGGATAGAAAGGGGAGAATCACATGGCATACGACCTGAAAGCTATACTCAAAGCAGTAAAGCGCGAAGTGGCAAAGCATCCGTATGACATATCGAAATACAACGATTGGTGGAGTTGCATTGCGAACCTATGCAAGCAAACTGATCGGAAGTCAGACAATCCGGACTATGAGTTTGCGCACCGGGAAAACAGGGAACTGCTCATGACGGCAGCAGACATGATGCGGCGAAGCAGAGCAATAGAGCAAAAGGGCAAGTTTTATGAGATATACAAGAAAACGCTGCGATTCGATGCGGTGGATAGATTCGATTCGTTCATGCTGTATCTTGAACTGGACAGAGAAGCGGCGAAACGGTTCTATCAGCCGCGCCGGAAAGTGCTGAAGCGGTTCGTGGATGCCTTGCAAGCGTTGGAAGATGACAAACTGGATGAACTGCACCTGTCCTGTCCGCCGCGAATTGGAAAGACAAGCCTTATCATCTTTTTCCTGCTGTGGGTTATGGGGCGCGATTCGGAACGGTCTAATCTGTATTGTTCCTATTCAGATACTATCACGGCTGGATTTTACAACGGCGCAATAGAGATTCTAAGCGATCCGCAGACATACCACTTCGCAGAGATATTCCCGACTTCTGACTTGAAAGGGACAAACGCCAAAGAGGAATATTTCGACTTAGACCGAAAGAAGCACTATCACAGCTTGACATGCCGTTCCTTGTACGGTACGCTGAACGGCGCTTGTGATGCGTCCGGATATATCGTTGCGGATGACCTCATCTCTGGCATTGAAGAAGCGTTGAACAAAGACCGTCTGAAATCGGCGTGGGACAAGGTAAACAATAACCTCTTGACGCGTGGCAAGGAGAAAACAAAGATTATCTTCATCGGCACACGTTGGTCGTTGGCTGATCCTATCGGTGTGCGCCGTGAAATGCTGGCAAACGACGATAAATTCAAGTATCTGCGTACACAAATCATTGACATTCCGGCTCTGGATGAAAACGAACAGTCTAACTTTGATTACGATTACGGCGTGGGATTCAGCACAGAGCGGTATCAGGCTGTCAGATCATCCTTTGAACGGACAAACGACCTTGCTTCGTGGGATGCGCAGTACATGCAAAAGCCTGTTGAGCGAACAGGAAGTCTGTTTGAACCGGATGCAATGCGGTATTACAGCGGCGTTCTGCCTGAAACCGAACCGGACAGAATAATCATGGTCGTTGATCCGGCATATGGAGCAGGTGACTATGTGGCTGCGCCTGTCGTGTATCAATACGGCTCGGACTGCTATGTCGTGGATGTTGTATTTTCGCCGGAAAACAAAAAGGTGACTATTCCTCTGATTTGCGATATGGCAATGAAACACAATGTCAGCGCAATGCAGATCGAAGCGACAAAGGCGACAAAGGAATTTCCGAACGATGTACAGCAATTCCTGTCAGACAACGGCAAGCGAATCAATCTGACAACGAAAGCGGCAAGTACACAATCGACAAAGCAGGACAGAGTATTCGCACAAGCACCTATCATCATTGATAACTTTGTGTTTCTTTCCTCTGGATGCCGTTCAAGGGATTATCAGAAATTCATGGAGCAGATATTCGCATTCAAGGTGATTGGCAAAAATGTACACGATGACGCGCCGGATGCTGTTGCAATGGCTGCTGACATGATATTCCGACAGAATCAAAAAGTCGAAGTATTCCGCAGATTGTTCTGATTAGCAAACATATAGTAAACAGATACGAAAACTGTGCTGTAATATTGTACATGAAATCTAACATCGTTCAAATAGGTTGACAAACACTATATATTGTGCTATTTTGTAGACGGATAACTAGATATTGTTGCGTATGGAGGTGAAATGATATGAGCGTTCAGCCGGATTTGCTGTTCGGCAGACAGGTCATTTACTGGGATGATGTTGAAGTCACACGCGAAAACGTCTGCGATATTCTGAACTATGCGACAAACGTGCATGAGGTGAACGCGAATCAAATCACTCGCCTTTATCAGATTTACAAGGGCAGACAGGCAATTCTCGATAAAATGCGCCTGCTCGATGACGGCATTAACAATCAGATTGTCACGAATTTTGCCTATCAGATCGTGCAGTTCAAAGTCGCGTATCTGCTTGGAAAACAGGTCAAGTATGTGAGCCGCGGCGAAGAAAATACTGAGCTGTCGGATGCTGTTTCCAAAGAGATTGACAAACTCAATCGGTTTACATCTGATTGCGACAAGTCCGCAAAAGACATTGAACTTGCGGAGTGGTTTCATATCTGTGGCACGGCATATCGGCTTATCATGTCGGAAAAGGGCAAAGCCGATAACGAAAGCCCGTTTGATATTTTTACTCTCGATCCGCGTTCGACGTTTGTTGTGTACAGCAACGAGGTCGATCACAAATGCCTGATTGGAGTTCATTCCGTTGAAAAGGCAAACGGTGATACGATTTACAATGTCTGGACGCGAAACAAGCTGTTCAAGGTCAAAGCGCCTGTCACTGATCCGGATTCTATTCTGTCCGAAGAAGATCATCCGTATGGCAGAGTTCCGATTATCGAATATCCGGCTAACAATTCCCGGCTCGGCGCGTTTGAAGTTGTCCTGTCGCTTCTGGATGCGATCAATGCAGCGTTCAGCGACTTAGCGGACGGCAGAGAACAGTTCATCAATGCGCTGCTTGTTATCAAGGGCGCAGATATTCCTGATGAGGATTTCGCAAAACTCCGTCAGCTTGGCGGTATCAAAGTTCCGTCAGAGGGCGATGTGAAGTATCTTGTCAGCGAACTGAATCAGACGCAAAACGGCGCGACAATCAACCTCATGATTGATACCATGTTGGAAATTGTTGGAATGCCGCAACGAACCGGAGGAAACGGCGGCACATCGGATAACGGCGTTGCTGTAGAAATGCGCGACGGCTGGGCTGATGCGTCAGCAAGAGCAATTTCAACAGAGCGCATTTTCAAAAAGTCTGAAAACGAATTTCTCCGGATCGCCCTGCGCATCTGCAATTATATGCGTGGCATGAACTTGCAGCTTTCTTCTGTTGAGCCGCATTTCGAGCGGTTCAATTCCAATAACATCCTGTCTAATTCGCAGGCACTTACCACTATGCTGGCAAGCGGCAAGATTCATCCTGAACTATGCTTTGAGGCTGTGCCGATTTTCAGCGATCCGAATAGTGCTTATCGAATGTCTGCTGAATACGAACAGCAGCGGATTGAACAGGAAGAAAAGATGCTTGCCGATTCGGTCAATACGAATCACAACGATGCGCCGGACGGTGATGCAGAGTGAACTTTTACAGTTACACCGACAAGGCATTGAAGTATCTGCGGCGGTATTACATCCAGCGTTTTGACAGCGCAAAGATGCAGATTCGTGCTGATACGTTGAATGTTATCCGAGTATCGCAAGACTTGTATGCCGACATTGCCGCTGAAACAGAGCGTGTATTCCGCAAAATCGCAATGTGGAAATACAAGCAAATATGCGGCGAAGATTTCATAATCGGCATGTGGCTGTCAGGACTGTTGAACAATCCTGATCCGCTGACAGGCTATGTGTGGCGAAACGATACAGACCGGAAACGCGCATACTTTGCTGAATCGGTCTTATCCGGTGAACCACTTGACAAGGCGGCAAAGAAAGCCTTGCGGTATTGGTACGGTTCGCAAAAGCAATACGCTGACCTGATTACGGATGCTGCGGCATTAAAGGCGTTTTCAGACAAAGGTTTGAAATTTGTCAAGTGGAGAACAGCTGAAGATGAAAGAGTGTGTTTTGAATGCTCTGACCGTGACGGCAAAATCTATCCGTTGAAATACGCACCTGTCAAGCCTCATTACGGCTGTCGGTGCTACTTTGTGGAGGCATAAAGATGTTTACACAGGATATTATGAGGAAAATCTACGCTATCCTGAAAGCAGGAAAGACCGTAGAGCTGAAGATCGAACGCGGCAAGCTCGTGATTGTAGCAATCAGCCGGAAAGCAGAAAAGACTGAATTTATTGTTTGACAACTTAATACGGTCTGCGCAATCGGGCGCAGACAACAGTCAACTGGGACTAGGTAGAGCAATACGCTCTGTCTAGTCCTTTTTGTTTTGGATTTGTAGGCAATAGCCTATGAAGATATATCGACTAGAGAAAGTCGTTAAACACGCATATAGCGCGGAGAGAACCGCCTTATCAAACGCAAGGAGGAATTTGTATGGCAACGATCAATACGGAACAGATTTCCGGCTTCAACGATATGTCGCCGGAAGAACAGGTCAAGGCTCTGCTCGGATATGAGTATGACGACGGTGCGAAAGCGCTGAAAGATGCCGAGGATAGAGCCGCAAAACTGAAAGCTGCTGTTGACAAAGCATCATCCGAAGCGGCTGACTACAAAAAGCAGTTAAACGCTAAGATGACGGCAGAGGAAATCAAGCAGCAGGAAAATGATGCCGCATTACAGGCAATGCAGGAAAAACTTGCGGAATACGAACAGCGCGAAAAGCTGTCAACCGCAAAGGCTGCGTTTCTTGGCGGTGGATTCGATGAAGTGACCGCTGCTGCGGCGGCAGGTGCTTTTATCGCAGGTGACATTGAGAAAATGTCCGTTGCGGTCAAGAAGTTCCGTGAATCAATTGTTGCATCTGCAAAATCCGAACTTATGGGGAATGCGCCGAAACCGGACGGCGGTGCAGGCGCGAAAGTCCGCACGAAAGAGGATATTCTGAAAATCGCAGATTACTCTGAAATGCAGGCTGCAATCGAGGAATATATCGCTGCTAACGGTACTTGGTAAGCGATATATAAAATCAATCCATGAAAGGAGAATGAAGAATGGCACAGACCAAAACCGCGAATATCGCTACTTCGCCGCGTGAGATTGCGTTTGTATCGAGATTCGCAAAGAATTACAAGGGACTGCTTACTCTTATGGGCGTTACCCGCTCTATCGAGAAAGTTCCCGGCACTGTCCTGAAAGTCAAGACTGCTTCTATCGTTCTGGAAAGCGGCGACGTTGCGGAAGGCGTTGAGGTCACTCCGTCTACTGCATCTGTCACGGAACAGATCATCGGTGAGATGAAACTTCAGAAGTACGCAAAGGAAACCACAATCGAGGCGATTGCGGATCACGGCTATGAGGATGCTGTTGCTCTTACCGATAAGGCTATGATTGACGCTATCATCGGCAAGATCAAGAAGAAGTACGTCGATTTCATCAAGACTGGCACTCTGACGATGACTGCAACCACGTTCCAGTCTGCACTTGCGACTGCACGCGGCGCTGTTCTCAATGAGTTCGGCAAAATGGAAAAGGACGTTACCGAGGTTGTCGGCTTTGCGAACATCATGGACGCATACGCATATCTCGGCGCGGCTGGTATCACGACACAGAATGCTTTCGGCATGACCTATGTCGAGAACTTCCTCGGATACCGCACTCTGTTCCTTATGTCTGATGCTGAAATGGAGCGTAACAAGGTTATTGCTCTGCCTGTCGAGAATATCATCTCTTACAAGATCAATCCGGCAAACGGTGCATTCCAGCGTGCAGACCTGCGCTATACAACTGACGGCATTACGAACCTGATCGGCGTTCACACCGAGGGCAAGTACGGAAATGTCACGACACGCGCAAATGCAATCTATGGTCTTACGCTCATGGTCGAATACCTGAACGGCATTGCAGTTGTTACGATTGCAACGGGCAGTTCTAACAGCATTTACCTCGACAAGTCCACTGATACTGTTGCTGTCGGCAGCACAACTTCCCTGTCTGCTACTAAGTATCCGGCTGCTGCTACTGTGACTTGGTCGTCCAGCAATACTTCTGTTGCAACGGTCAGCTCCGGCACTGTTACTGGTGTTGCTGCTGGTAAGGCGACTATCACCGCAAAGATTACGGTTGACGGTCTGGATTATACCGCTGCTTGTGATGTGACTGTAAACCCTTCGTAAGCCTCACTGTTGAGCCGCTTGAACAGTCCGATACCATTTACGGTATTACGGTCAGTACGCTTCAAAGCGCGGACTTTGACGTAAGCGACGGTGCTATGACAGGCACACTGAAATATATCGGCAGCGGTGAGCCTGCTACAACGTGGGGCGCTGGAAACTTCATGGCACTGAATTTCGATGACCTTGCAACGAATGCAACGAGCATCAAAGTCGGTCTTGATCCGTCTGTTTCTTCCGGTCTGGTGGAAATCAGTGAGGACGATCACAGCGGAATCTTCAAAGTCACCGACAAGGATAATCAGAAGTTTGTTGTCGAGATCACGGACGGCGTACACACTACACGCGAGGAATACAGCCTGCGCGGTCTGACCTTGCAGGATTCGGGGGCGTAATTATGTGGCGTGTAAAAACCTATTTTGAGGATTTGCAGGATAGCCGACACCCGTACAAAGTCGGTGACACGTATCCGCGTGAAGGCTTGACACCTGACGCGGCAAGAATCTTTGAACTTTCTACTGACGCAAATCAGAGGGGCATTCCTCTGATCGAGGAGGTACAGACGAAAGCCGAACAGGAAAAGGCTGAATCTGTGGAGGATGTTCCCGTAAAGCGGAAAAGAAAGTCAACAAAATGATCGAAAGGAGCAGGAACAATGACAAACGCTGAAATGATCGAACTTGTAAAAGCAATGAGCGGTGAATCTGCGGATGCCGTTGTTTCTGCTTTCCTTACTATGTCAGGCGATGCAATCATCAACCACGCATTCCCCTTTGCCACGGAAGAAGAACGCGAAAGCCTGACAGTTCCGGCACGGTATCAGAACTTGCAATGTGAAATTGCTGTGTATCTTCTGAACAAGCGCGGTGCTGAAGGAGAGACACTTCACAACGAAAACGGAATCAACCGCAGTTACGAAAACGGCGGCATTCCTAATTCGATGCTGAAACAGGTCGTTCCGTTCTGCCGCGTACCGGGCGGAGGTGCTTGACATGAAAGCACTTCTGCGGAATAAGCGTACATTCTGGTATGCTAATCTTTCATCGGATACACCGCCGACACCGCAGTACGATGATTACGGCAACGAAACAGGCGAAATGGGGCTTACCTATAATTTACCGACAGAGTTTCATGCCAATATATCTGCTGCGCGTGGAACGGCTGATCTGGACGCATTCGGTATCGGAGCGAACTACAGCAAGACGATTGTCACAGACAACCTGACATTGCCTGTTGACAAAAGCACGATTCTGTGGGTTGACTGCGAACCGGACGCAAACGGTGAAGCCGGAGCGGTGAAACATGATTACGTTGTAGTGGCTGTTGCGAGATCACTCAACAGCTTGACAATCGCAATAAAGGAAGTGAGCGTATCGTGAAAATCGAATGCACACTTTCTTCCGGTTCTCTTGCTGATGCGGCGAAGCGTCTTAGACAGTATGCCGAATCCCTACAAGGCAAAACAGAGAATCTTGTTCAAGAACTTGGCGAATACGGACTTGACAGCGCGGTCAATAATCTTGGTCACGTTGACACAGGCGAAACGCTTGGAACGTTTGAGTTCGCAAGGGAAGGAACAAAAGGCTCTGTATCTGTCGGTGGCGCTGCTGTATGGATTGAGTTCGGAACTGGTGTTATAAGAAACAGCGGTTCTAAGCATCCAATGGCAGATGAACTTGGAATGAGCGATTGGGGAACATACGGCGACGGAAACGGTGCAAACGAACACGGCTGGTGGTATCCGGCAGAGGGCGGTCATAAACATACATTCGGTATCAGAATGAATCCGTTTATGTATCAGGCTTCACAGGATATGCGCCGTGAACTGCTTGACATGGCAAAGGAGGCGTTCAAGAATGATTGATGTAGAAAATATCATCTTCACACAACTTGCAACGGCTCTGCGTGCTGCATACAGCGGCATTTCCGTGTACGGCGAATACGTTGAAGTCCCGGCGACGTTCCCTTGCGTAACGATTGTCGAAGCAGATAATCAGGTGTTGAAACAGACTCGTGACTTGTCAGGCGTTGAACACTACGCGAAAGTCATGTATGAAATCAATGTTTA
>JAEIGA010003259.1_pt1 | contig 25488 bp, 25 predicted proteins | sample 9270691 | NCBI WGS metagenome assembly JAEIGA01 (sample SAMN17057246, study PRJNA624740) | gut metagenome | biome: biome; isolation source: fecal sample | host: Bos grunniens | place: China: Xizang | collected 2019
GTAACTGTTGATAGCGACATGGTAATTATTTGCGTTGTAGGTGATTTGACTTACACTAACGTAGGATTCCAAGCTAAAGTTTTAAACGCAATGTCCAATATTCCAATCCGAATGGTATCATACGGCGGAAGTAACTACAACATTTCAATGTTGATACAAAAAGAAGACAAAGTAAAAGCATTAAATACTTTGAGCGAAAAACTTTTTAATTAAAAAGTATGATTAAAGGCAACTTCCCAACACAACATTTTGAAAACCTACCAACTCCGTTCTACTACTACGATACGGAATTGCTCAAAAACACCCTCACTTGCATCAAAAAAGAATCAAGTAAATATAACTATAAGGTTCATTACGCTATTAAAGCGAATGCAAACGAACAAATTTTAAAGATAATTCAAAATGAAGGATTTGGAGCAGATTGTGTAAGCGGTGGTGAAATAAACGCAGCACTAAATGCAGGATTCAACAACAATGAGATTGTTTTTGCTGGGGTAGGTAAAGCTGATTGGGAAATTGAGACGGCACTCAAATCCGATATTTTTTGCTTCAATGTTGAATCTGCTGTCGAATTAGAAGTTATCAATCAAATAGCTAACAACTTAAAAAAAACGGCAAAAGTTGCATTACGAGTTAATCCAAATATTGATGCACATACCCATTCGTATATCACTACTGGATTAAACGAAAATAAATTTGGAATTAATCTAGAAAAGTTACAAGAGACAATTCTGCTTTTCTCAAAACTAAAAAACGTTTCTCTCATTGGGTTACATTTTCACATAGGTTCTCAAATCACCGATATGTCTCCTTTTCAAGATTTATGTATAAAAATTAATGAGATACAATCGGAACTAAAAAATGTTGGTATTACATTACAACATATAAATGTTGGAGGCGGATTAGGTATTAATTACCAACACCCAAACCACATCCCTATGGCTGATTTTGAAACTTATTTTAAAGTTTTCCACGATTACTTAAACCTCGAAAAAAATCAAACGTTACACTTTGAATTAGGACGTTCCATAGTTGCTCCTTGTGGAAGTCTTATTACAAAAGTACTTTATATAAAAGAAGGAACAACCAAACGTTTTGCCATAGTTGACGCAGGAATGACTGATTTAATAAGACCTGCACTTTATAAAGCCTATCATCATATCGAGAACATCTCATCAAACGAAGATTTCGAAATTTACGATATAGTTGGTCCTATTTGCGAATCAAGCGATACTTTTGCAAAAGACTACTCCCTAAACAAAACAAAACGGGGAGATTTACTTGCGATACGCTCGGCTGGTGCATATGGCGAAATTATGGCTTCTAAATACAATTTAAGAGAACTTCCAAAATCATTCTTCTTCTAATGTCTATTTTATCACTTATCTCAATAAAGCCAATATATTTATTGTTGGGCTTTTCTTTTTTTATGTTTTGTATACAACTTTATTATTACATTTTTTACTATTTCGAAGTAGCAAAAAAAAATCATAAAAAAGACAATCAACACAACAACAATTTATCACTTCCTCCAGTTTCAGTTATTATTTGTGCAAAAAACGAAGCTGAAAATATAAAAAAGTTTCTACCTAGCATTCTAGAACAAGATTACCCTGACTTTGAGGTTATTATTGTCAACGATGGCGAAAATGTTGAAATGCAAACCGAAATCGCCCTTTTGAAAGAAAAATATCCTAACTTAAAAGAGACCTTTATACCTGAAACTGCAGAAGTTATCAGTCGGAAAAAATTAGCAATAACAGTTGGTATCAAGGCTTCAAAAAATGAATTTCTGCTTTTTACAGATGCCGATTGCCAAGCAGATAGCAAATATTGGATTCAATCCATGGCAAAAAATTTTGATAACGAAACAGAGATTGTTCTTGGATATGGTAGTTATTTTACAAAAAACACATTTTTAAGTAAACTCATATCATACGACACCTTGTTTATATGTATGCAATATATGGGATTCGCATTAAAAGGACATCCTTATATGGGCGTTGGGAGAAATTTAGCCTACCGTAAAAGCTCTTTTTTCAATCACAAAGGTTTTGCAGGAATGCTACATTTACAATCTGGTGATGATGATTTATTTGTAAGCGAAGTTGCAAATGCACACAACACAAAAGTAGAAATATCCCATCAATGCAAAACTTCGTCAATACCCAAAGAGACCTTTAAACAATGGATTATACAACGAGCACGTCATCTTTCCACATCCTATTGTTACAAAAAAGATACGTTAAAGAGAATTGGTTTTGAAGTTACATCAAGAGGACTTTTTTATATTTTTACATTACTATGTTTTTGTACAAGAGACATTCTCTGCTTGATTGCTCTAGCAATGTTCTTAATCCGCTATGCCACACAATTTTTTATTATCAATTCATCGGCAAAAGCACTAAATGAACGTCAATTTTATTTACTTATACCTATATTTGATATTATAATTCCACTTATCAATTTAACACTATTGATTCACAATAAGATTTTTCACAAGAAAAACCACATCTACAAGTGGAAATAATTATTTTGGTGCTGTTTGATACAAAATTAAACCTATCGCACTAAAAACAATATTCGGTAGCCAAACTGCTAACATTGGTGGCACTTGTCCACTGACAGCAAACGTTGATGATATTGTTGAGAATAATATATAAATGGCACTCAAGGCAATTCCTACTCCTAAATGCAATCCCATTCCACCCTTCACCTTTCGTGATGCTAAAGACACACCTATCAAAGTCAATATAAAAGCTGCCAACGGATAAGAGAATCGACGATAATATTCATCTTTAAAAGCCTGCAAATTAGCAGCACCTCGAGCCTCTTGTTGTTTGATATAATTCTTAAGTACAATATTATTCATTTCTGGGCTTTGCTTTGAGGTAATAAAAAAATCGGATGGTATCATTTTTATAATCGTATCAACTCTTTCACCCCTTGTAATCGTTTCATACAGACCATCAAAATCTCGTTTTAAATATTCATTTATTGTCCAATTATAAGCAGAATCCCACGTTACAGACGAAGCCACCAAACGAGACATCAAGTGTTTCCCCTCAAATTTTTCCATCGAAAAACGATACCCTTTGTTTGTTTTTTCTTCAAACCTATCGATATGAACAATTATTCCTTTTTCCACTTCTAATTGTACATTACGAGCAACTGATGAAGTAAATTTTGCAATATATTTATCCTCAAAATCTAGACGAATTTTATTAGCGGGAGGAATCACAAATCCTGTTAAAACAAACGACACTAAAGCAATCAACCCTGCAGAAATAAAATATGGAACTAGCATTCGACGGAAACGGATTCCACTTGCAAGAATTGCAATTATTTCAGAATTTGACGCCATTTTTGAAGTAAAAAATATTACCGAAATAAATGTAAACAACGGCGTAAAAATATTGGCATAGTAAGGAATGAAATTCAAATAATAATCAAATACAATTGCTTTTAATGGAGCGTTTGATTCAAAAAAATTATCTAATTTTTCGGTAACGTCAATTACTACAGCTATACTGATAATCAATACTATAGAAAGCAGATACGTTCCTATAAATTTTTTTATTATGTACCAATCTATCTTTTTCAACATTTTCTATAATCTACGAGCAAGTTTTTCAACCATTTTTGATTTCCAAGAAGAAAAATCTCCAGCAAAAATATGATTTCTTGCTTCTTTTACCAACCAAAGATAAAATGCCAAATTGTGTATTGAAAGTATTTGCATTCCAAGCAATTCTTTACTTACAATCAAATGTCTTACGTATGCTTTAGAATAAAATGTATCAACGTAAGACGTACCATTTGGATCTAATGGAGAAAAATCATTCTTCCATTTTTCGTTACGCATATTTATAATGCCTTCCGAGGTAAAAATCATTCCATTACGACCATTTCTAGTTGGCATAACACAATCGAACATATCCACACCGCGTTCTATTCCTTCCAATATATTTATAGGAGTACCAACTCCCATCAAATAACGAGGCTTATCTTTAGGTAATATTTCGTTTACCAATTCGATCATTTCATACATTTTATCTACTGGTTCACCTACAGCCAAACCGCCAATAGCATTTCCATCGGCATTTTTTGATGCCACAAATTCAGCCGATTGTTTACGCAAATCAGGGTATATACAACCTTGAACTATAGGGAACAACGATTGTGAATAACCATATTTTGGTTCTGTTTCATTAAATCGAGTAATACAACGATCTAACCAACGATGCGTCAATGCCAACGATTTTTTTGCATAATTATAATCAGAATCGCCTGGAGGACATTCATCAAAAGCCATCATAATATCAGCACCAATTGTTCGCTCAATATCCATTACTCGCTCTGGTGTAAAAATATGTTTGCTACCATCTATATGCGAACGAAAAATTGCTCCTTCTTCGGTTAACTTTCTAGTATTTGACAAAGAAAATACTTGAAATCCTCCACTATCCGTAAGCATAGGACGAGTCCACCCATTAAATTTGTGCAAACCACCAGCTTTTTCAATAACATCAATACCCGGACGTAAATACAAATGATATGTATTCCCTAAAATGATTTGTGCTTTGATATCATCGGAAAGTTCGTGCTGATGAACAGCCTTTACAGATCCCAACGTACCAACTGGCATAAAAATAGGAGTTTCTATCACACCATGGTCAGTCATAATCAAACCTGCACGGGCATTTGTTTTTATATCAGTTTTTTGAAGTTCAAATTTCATATTATTTTACTTTTAACTCTTTCACATCCGTTTCATCTAACGAATTCAATAAAACTTGCTGAATAGAATTTATTTTTTTTGCATCATACGGAGCAACTACTTTCACGTAATTTTCTGTAAAACCACACATATTGCCTGCATGCTTTGTCGATTCCCAAATCACTAAATGCGAAGAATTCAGTTGTCCATTATAAAAATTCCTTAATTTCACATTAGATAATTCAAGCAACAATTTACTACGCCGCTTTTTCTCCTCCATAGTAACTTTAGGTTCAATTTTTAACGCCTGAGTTTGAGCTCTTTCCGAATAAGAAAAAACATGTAATTGAGAAACATTCAAACCTTTAATAAAATTATATGTTTCGTCGAAAAATTCATTTGTCTCACCACGCATCCCAACTATAACATCAACTCCAATAAAAGCATTTGGCATTATAGATTTTATTTTATCTATTTTTTGGGCAAATAATGCCGTATCGTAACGGCGACGCATCAACTTCAAAACAGCATCGCTCCCCGACTGCAATGGAATATGAAAATGCGGCGCAAAACGCTTTGATTCAGCCACAAAGTCTATAATTTCATCTGTCAACAAATTTGGTTCTATTGATGAGATTCGAAATCGCTCAATTCCTTCAACTTCATCCAAAGCTTTTATTAAATCAAAAAAAGTTTCACCTGTCGACTTTCCAAAATCACCGATATTTACACCTGTCAATACAATTTCTTTCCCTCCTGCTTGAGCAATTTTATTAGCGGATTCTACCAAATCTGATATCTTACCATTCCGACTACGACCTCGAGCAAATGGTATAGTACAATACGAACAAAAATAATCACATCCGTCTTGTACCTTAAGAAAATGGCGAGTACGATCATCTGCCGAACTTGAAGAATAAAAAGGTGTAAGACATTTTGTATCAGAACAAATAACAGCATCTGACACTAAATCTTCTGTTTGAAGGATAAATGGTATTTTAAATTTATCGTTTGCTCCCAATACCAAATCTACACCCGCAATAGCTTTTATTTCTTTAGACTTTAATTGGGCATAGCAACCAACAACAATTATGTATGCATCAGGATTTCTTCGAACAATTTTATGTATTGCTTGTCGACATTTTTTATCAGCACTATCTGTTACCGTGCATGTATTTATAATGCAAACATCAGCAACCTCATCTTTCATAGCTTTACGAAAACCTAATTGCAACAATTCAGCAACAATTGACGATGTTTCCGTAAAGTTCAATTTGCAACCTAATGTATAAAATGCAACTTTTTTATCTTCAAACATTTCAATTTCACTATTATGAAAAAGACACTTTGCAAAGGTACTTAATTTTTATGAATTATATCAGAAAAGCCCAACCTCGCGTATTTTGGAAAAAATGACATTTTCGGTTATTTGACATATTTTTTGCATCTTTGTACAAAGAAAAAACATACAGAAACATGGAAAAGCATTTTTTTGAACTTTTAAAAAATCGTCGTAGTATTCGAAAATTTCTACAACAACCCGTTGAACCCGAGAAAATAGATTTAATACTTAAAGCTGCACTAATGTCACCAGCCTCAAAACGAACTAACGGATGGGAATTTTGGGTTGTTCAGCAAAAAAACACTCTAGAGAAAATGGCAGAATGCCGACCTCATGGTAGTAAACTCTTAGAAAATGCACCATTAGCTATAATAGTAACTGCTGATCCAAACAAAAGCGATGTATGGTTTGAAGATGCTTCTATTGCATCTATCATTATCCAACTAGAAGCTGCCGATCTTGGTCTTGGTAGTTGTTGGGTACAAATTTACAATCGAGAAAAAGACGAAACTATTTCGGCAGAACAATATATAAAAAACATCCTTAATATTCCTGCACATTTACATGTACTTAGTGCTATAGCCATTGGATACAAAGATGAAGAAAGGAAACCTTTTGACATAGAAAAACTTGCATACGAAAAAATACATTTCCACCAATGAATATCGTTTTTATAGGTGCAGGCAACGTTGCTACACATTTAGCATTAGCTCTTAAAAATATAGGGCATAATATTGTTCAAGTATTTAGCAGGACACTAGCATCGGCTGAAACCTTAGCTAATAATGTAAATGCAGAATACACAAACGAAATAAAAAACATTACTCCTAATGCCGATATTTATTTTTATACTGTACCCGATGATGCATTGCCATTAACAATTGAACATATACCCTTTAAAAAAGGCATCCATATACATACAGCAGGAAGTCTTTCTATAGATATTTTTACTCAATTCCAACATAATTATGGAGTATTGTATCCTTTGCAAACTTTTTCTAAAAACAAAAATATCAATATCCAAGAAGTCCCTTTTTTATTAGAAGCAAACAATAAATATGTAAAGGAAATATTGATTGATATAACTAAAAATCTATCAAATAAGTTTTTTGAAGTCAACTCACAAGAAAGACAACGCATTCATCTATCGGCTGTTTTTGCTTGCAACTTTACCAACCACATGTTTGTTTTAGCAGATAAAATTCTAGGAGACATTCCTTTTGAAATTTTAAAACCTTTGATTACTGAAACATTTTCAAAAATACAAGTTTTATCTCCCACTCAAGCTCAAACAGGACCTGCAAAGCGTGAAGATTACGGTATTATGAAAAAACATTTACAGTTTTTAAAGGACAATGAAGAATACAAACAACTCTACAAAAAAATTTCAGAAAGTATCATCAAGCACAATCACAAATCAATATAAACTTTTTAATGTATATTTGCACAATAAGTCCTATTTTATGAGTAAGAAACTTTTGTTTTTAGCATTTTTATCCATCTTTTTTACAAGTTGTAAAAAAAGTACTTTTGAGAAAGCAGTTGCATTTCCAAAAGACGCAACTCTTAACGAAAAAATAGAATTGGCATCGCGAGTTGTACCTACAAAAAAACAACTTGATTGGCAAAAATTAGAAACAACAGCTTTTATTCATTTCGGTATCAACACTTTTACTGGTCGTGAATGGGGTGATGGGAATGAGAACCCACAACTTTTTTATCCTACAAATCTCAACACTGACCAATGGGCAGAATGCCTAAAAAAAGCAGGGTTTAAACTCGTCATTATCACTGCTAAACATCATGATGGATTTTGTCTTTGGCAAACTACTACAACAAACCATTCTGTAGCTGCCACTAATTGGCGAAATGGGGAAGGTGATGTAGTACGCGATTTACAAAACTCCTGTGCGAAATATGGATTAAAGTTTGGGATATACCTATCACCATGGGACCGCAATGCAGAATGCTATGGAAACTCTCCTGTTTACAATGAGTTTTTCAAAAATCAATTACGAGAACTATTAAGCAACTACGGCCCCATAGACGAAGTTTGGTTTGATGGAGCATGTGGCGAAGGTCCTAATGGTAAAATTCAAGAATACGATTTTGCAAGTTATTACCAACTAATCTACGAGTTACAACCCAATGCCGTTGTTGCAATTATGGGCGACGACATCCGCTGGTGTGGAAATGAATCTGGACTTGGACGCGATACAGAATGGAGTGTTACACCACTTAAAAATGACGCATACCCTGAAAATAAAATTCTCAATAAGAATCTTGATATCAACAACATGTCAAAAGATTTAGGGAGTCGCGAATTGCTAAAGAATGCAACTAGCGTAAATTGGTGGCCATCAGAAGTAGACGTTTCTATTAGACCAAGATGGTTTTACACCTCTGATGACGACAATAAAGTTAAATCAGAAGAACAACTCGTTGATATTTATTTTAATTCTGTTGGTAAGAATGCTGTTTTATTACTCAACGTTCCTCCCAACAAAGAAGGATTGATTGCAAAACCTGATAGTATAAACTTAATTCGATTAGGCGACTTCCTTTCACAAATGTACAAGAGAAACTACATCAGCGACTCAAACACTTATTGGTGTGGTAACCTAGCTACAGGAGAAAAAATATACAATCTTTCCTCAAATGATTTTTTCAACGTCGTAGAACTCAACGAAGACATAACCAAAGGACAACGTATAGAAAAATTCTCTATTTACGCTTACAAAAACAATAAATGGGAATTACTCACACAAGGGACAACAATTGGATACAAACGATTATTAAGATTTCCTGCGGTAAAAACAGAAAAAATTAAACTTGTTATTCACTCCTCTCGCGGACAATTTTACATTAAAAACATTAAAGCTTACAAAGCAAAAGAATTTATTACTCCGCCAACAATTTCTCGAACAAAAAATCGTGTCATTGAAATAACAGGAAACAAAAATTCTACAATTCATTTTACCACTGATGGGACAAGTCCTAACACTGATTCTCCTATTTACACTACTCCATTCCCTTTCAACCAAAAAGGAGTTATTAAAGCTATTGCTTTTTTCGACGGGGGAAAAATATCAAGCGATGTTGTTTCTTACAATCTAGATATTCCTAAAAACGAATGGGAAATAGTAGATGTTACTGACCAAGTAGATGGTTACAATGCTTTTATGGCAATTGATGATGACGAAAAAACATTTTGGCATACACGCTGGGAAGGCGAATTAACTCCTCTACCACATTATATATGTGTTGATTGCAAAAAAGATATTACAGCTACAGGCTTTTCTTTTTATCCAAGAAACGATGGATCAACAGGAGGAATTCCTTTTCGTTACGATTTTCTTATTTCAAATGATGGTAAAAATTGGACAAAAATAATTGCAAACAAAGAGTTTTCTAATATAAAAAACAACCCTCAACCACAAATAATAAAATTTGACAAGAAATATAACTTTCGTTTTTTTAAATTTGTAGCACAAGAAGAAGTTGAAGGTAATAATTGGATTTCAGTAGCAGAAATAGATATATTAACAAATTAAATTATAAAAAATGGGAAAAGTTTTAATTATTGGAGCAGGTGGTGTCGGTACTGTTGTTGTTCATAAAGTAGCACAAAACACCGATGTTTTTACCGAAATCATGTTAGCAAGTCGTACTAAATCAAAATGCGACGATATTGCAAAAACAATCAAAGAACGCTATGGAGTTACTATTCAAACTGCACAAGTAGATGCCGATAATGTGCCAGAACTTACTGCATTATTTAACTCTTTTAAACCCGAATTGGTTATCAATGTAGCTTTACCATACCAAGATTTAACCATTATGGACGCTTGTTTAGCTGCTGGTTGCAACTATTTGGACACAGCTAACTACGAACCTAAAGATGTTGCTCATTTTGAATATTCATGGCAATGGGCATATCAAGATAGATTCAAAGAAGCTGGATTAACTGCTATTCTAGGTTGTGGTTTTGACCCTGGCATGACAGGAGTTTATACAGCCTACGCAGCAAAACATCATTTTGACGAGATTCATTATTTAGATATTGTAGATTGCAATGCAGGCGATCACGGGAAAGCATTTGCTACAAATTTTAATCCTGAAATTAACATTAGAGAAATTACCCAAAAAGGACGTTATTGGGAAAATGGGGAATGGGTAGAAACTGCCCCACTCTCAATCCATCAACCAATAACTTATCCAGAAATAGGTGCAAGAGAATCTTACTTACTTTTCCACGAAGAACTAGAAAGTTTAGTAAAAAATTATCCAACTATAAAACGAGCACGTTTTTGGATGACTTTTGGACAAGAATATTTAACACACCTTCGTGTTATTCAAAACATCGGTATGTCAAGAATTGATGAAGTGGATTACAATGGTGTAAAAATTGTTCCTATACAATTCCTAAAAGCAGTTTTGCCAAATCCTCAAGATTTAGGAGAAAACTATACTGGTTACACATCTATTGGCTGTCGCATAAAAGGTATAAAAGATGGTAAAGAAAAAACATATTATGTTTATAATAATTGTAGCCATAAAGCTGCTTTTGACGAGACAGGTATGCAAGGGGTTAGTTACACTACAGGAGTTCCTGCAATGACAGGTGCTTATATGTTTATGACTAAACAATGGCAAGGAGCAGGAGTTTTCAATGTTGAAGAATTTAATCCTGACCCATTTATGAAAAAGGTAGCAGAAAGTGGCTTACCTTGGCACGAAATAATAGATAAAGATCTTGAATTGTAAATTTAAAATATTTGCATCAATATTGTTTGGGACAATCATATCTTTAAATTGTTTGTCCCAAACTTTTCATACACAAAGTTTATCGTCTAACATAAAAACCGTACAATCGTACATTTATGGAGATCCTCTAAGTTCACCAATTATAGAACTAAACGGAGACGAACAAATCTTTATTTCGTTTGATGAACTTTCATATGAAACAAAAAATTTTAATTACACAATTGTACATTGCAATGCCGATTGGACTAAATCGGACTTAGCAGAAGTAGAATACTTAGATGGTTTTTCTACGGGAATAATTGAAGATACTTATCAATCAATTAACACTACCGTTCTTTACACAAACTACCAATTAAAATTTCCAAACAACGATTTACAATTCAAATGTTCAGGGAACTATGCTGTACTGATATACGAAGATGGCAAACGAGAAAATATAAAAGCTACAGCTTGTTTTTCTATTATAGAATCAAACATCTCTATTGAGGCAACAATAAAAGGAAATACCGATAAAGAAATTAACAAAAGATATCAACAGGTAGATTTTTCTATAGAACATACTACTTTTCGCGTTCAAGACCCTTTTTCCGATTTTAAAATTATAGTACGGCAAAACAACAGAAACGACAATCAAGTATCTAATATAAAACCTACATACTCATCTACTTTTAAACAAACCTATTGTAACAATCGTGCATTAATATTTGAAGGGGGAAATGAGTATCGATCCTTTGATTTTTCTTCAGAATACACTTATGGAAATGGTATCGAACGCATTGTTTTTGACAATACATATCAACATGTAATACTATCATCCGACAGTTATCGTAATAATAGTAGTTACCTTTTCAATGACGATGTAAATGGGAAATACGTTGTTCATCGTCAATTTTCCGACGATATCAATTACGAATCCGATTATATGTGGGTACATTTTTCACTACCCGTAGTTCAACCATTTTTTTCAGGTACTGTATTCTTATGTGGCGATTTTGTAGGAAATAGACTTCATACTCAATGTCGTATGGATTATAATGCCGACAAGAATTGCTATGAAAAAGCCATTTTTCTAAAACAAGGGGGATACAATTATCAATATTTATTTGTTCAAAAAAATAGTTCAGTTGGTAGTTTAGAACCTATAGAGGGAAGTTTCTGGCAAACTAAAAATGAATATCAAATATTCGTTTATTATCGTCCAAGAGGCGAACGATACGATAAACTCATAGGATGGAAATCTATAAAATAAAAAAAGGGAATTTAAATTCCCTTTTTATTATTCAAGCATTACAGAATCTATCGGCAACTGTGGTGCAGCAATTTCTTCAAAATTTATATCTTGTGGTATATCAAACATATTAGAGGGGACTGCTGTTTCTCTCAAATCAACAACTTCGGACATCACCGTACCATCATCTAAAATTTTCACCATTAAAATACCTTTCCAAAAGCACATCACAGAAGGAAGTTGAGGGTCACCAACATAATATGTTTTACATGCTTTTCCAAATATCATTTGCGAAGGCATTCTACGTATCCCTGATTTTTCCAAGTCCTGCATTTTTGGATTTTCCCAAGTACGATAATCTGTATAGGTAACTTGCTTTTTTATACCATTCTTATTATAATCTGAAAAATAGTATTCTTCGTCATTTCTAACTAATTTATAACTTTTAATTGGGTCGCCAATTGTTTGAATTTCTATATATTGCAAACGACCATAATCATCAAACCACGTTTCTGCAACACTCTCATTTATAGGCATTTCAGCCTTATAATAACCAGATTTTACGCCATAAACCTGTATTTTATTTTCATCTGCTACTGCTGTCTGATTTTGAGCATTACTTTTATTACTACAAGAGAGCATTATCGCCGAGAAAATCAATAAAAATGTAAGATTTAAAACTTTTTTATTCATATAATTTATTTTTTAACAAAGAAACTGAATTTTATGTGGAAACAAAAATCTATAATGTTAATTTTAAGAATATTTTAACTGTGTTTTTACTTCTTCATACAACAAATTCACCCTTGGAAATGTATCTTTCTGTTTATCAAGTTTTTCAAGGATATCATCGCAAAGGTGCTTTTTTTGCTGTACTAGACATCGGAAAAATACAAGAATTGCATTGAAAAGAATCGAGTTATTTAATTGTTCTAATGCTATTTTTTTAAATTGACTAGCACATTCATCTGACAATGTAGATAATAACTTTGCAGCAACCAAAAATCCACATACCACTTCAAAATTATCGCCTTCTAACAACAAAGAGATTTGTTCCATTGCATAAGGCACACGCGAAAATAATATTTGTGCACCCACTTCCGCAACTTCATAAGTGGGTACTTGCTTTATCCATTCACGGAATTCTAATTCAGAAAATTTATCTATTGGATATATCATCAATGCCAATAACATTGTTTCTCTAATTGATAAATTCCACAATGCCATTGCCAAATGCTCGTCATGTGGCAACGAAGTTGAAAGCTGATACAAACGAGGTATATCTACACCATAATTTTTTTTATAAGAAACTCCCGATTGCAACATCCGATGAGCAACAACACCATTCATTGAACGCACTAACTGCCTACGAACATTACGAATTTCTTGTTCAACTTCTTCTTTCGTCATATCAATAATTTTATTTACAAAAGTACAAAATAGACAGCGTGTCAAAAAACTTTTTACGAGGGAAAAACGTTTACATACAAAAATCTTATTATTATGAAAAAACTTTTATTAAGTAACATCTTTTTGTGTTTGTGTTTTGGAGTAAATGCTCAAAGTATTTCTAATCAAGAGAATAGCAATCCATTGAAAATGGGATGGATGCAAGGTTTTCCTCCTCCACAAGAGAAAGTGGTTTCAGCAACCGATGGAAGTTTTTTCGAATTTCCTGCTCTACGCTATAGTGTTTGCAATATGCGGCAGTTTTTACCAACAAAGGTGGTGAAATCCGCAGAAAAAAATCGTTATAATTTCAAAATAAAAATCGACCCAAAAATTGATACGATAACTTTTGTCCCTTTGTTCGAGAACAAAAAAATGACTTGGCACGATGCCTTAAACAAAATTTATACCGATGGTATCATTGTTCTTCACAAGGGTAAAATTGTTTATGAAAATTATTTTGGTGCTCTTGAACCAAACGGTACACATGCAGTAATGTCTGTCAGTAAAAGTTTTACAGGAACATTAAGTGCTCTTTTGGTTGCTGAAGGAGTTTTAGACGAACAGAAAACTGCCGGTTATTATGTTCCCGAACTCATGCATTCTGCTTTTGCCGATGCTACCATCAGAGATTTGCTTGATATGAAAACGGCTTTAAAATATTCAGAAAATTATAGCAATCCGAATGCTGAAGTTTTTATTTTCTCGGCAGCAGGAACACCTTGTCATTCCGATGATTACGAAGGTCCAACACATTATTATCAGTACTTAGAAACGGTAAAAAAAACAGGCAAACATGGAGAACGTTTTGCTTACAAAACCATCAATGTCGATGCTTTAGGTTGGGTTATTTCACGCGTAACAGGGAAAAGTATTCCCGACTTGATTTCCGAACTCATTTGGCAACCACTCGGAACACATTTTGATGGCTACTATCAAGTAGATTCCTACGGTATTGCATTTGCAGGAGGAGGTTTTAATGCCAATTTGCGTGACCTTGCAATGTTTGGCGAGATGCTTCGCAACAAAGGATATTTCAATGGCAAGCAAATTCTTCCAACATCTATTTTTTATGATATTATAAACAACGCAGACAATAGCACGTTCGACAATGACAACTATCCAAATCTGAAAGGTTGGGGATACCGCAACATGTGGTGGGTTACAAACAACAAAAACAATGCATTCTGTGCTCGTGGAGTTTATGGACAAACCATATATATCGACCCTGCAGCAGAAATGGTCATCGTCCGATTAGCCTCAAATACGGTTGCTTCAAATGCAGCAAATGACCCTTATTCCTTGCCTGCCTATCAAGCAATTGCCAATTATCTAATGAAAAAATAAAAGTAGATTTAAATCTGCTTTTATTTTTAGTCTTTCTTAAAATTTTTCATCATAAAGTCGTAAGCTGCTTCACGTTCGTTTGGTATTTTCCCATCAAGTATAGCATCCTTAATAGCCAATTTGATTTGCCCTACTAACGCACAAGGTGGAAGAGAATATATTTGCATAATTTCCTCACCGGATATAGGTGGCTGAAAATTGCGTACTCGATCTTTCTCTTCTATCGTTTTCAATTTTGTGCGAACTGTTTGAAAATTTTTCATAAATCGAGCTACTTTCTCTTTATTCCCCGATGTAATATCCGCTTCGCAAAGTATCATCAACGAATCGATATCATTGCCAGCATCAAAAAGTAAACGACGCACAGCTGAATCTGTTACGACATCTTCACTCAAAACAATCGGACGCATGTGTAACTCTACCATCTTCCGAACAAATTTCATTGGTTCGCCCATTGGCATTTTCATTTTTCGGAATATATGATGAATCATTTTTGCTCCTACAAAATCATGATTATGGAATGTCCAACCCTGATTTTCAACTAATTGTTTCGTACGAGATTTTCCTATATCATGCAAAAGAGCAGCCCACCGCAACCACAAATCATCTGTTTTTGTAGCTATTTTATCCAATACTTTCAACGTATGAATAAAATTATCTTTATGGCCATATCCTTGTTTCTGCTCTACACCTTTCAAATCATTCAATTCTGGGAAGATCAACTCCAATAATCCGCTTTTTTCCAATAGTAAAAAACCAATCGAAGGTGTTGCCGATTGTAATATTTTATTCAATTCGGTGAGTATTCTTTCTTTTGTGATAATCCCTATACGGTCTTTATTAGCAACAATTGCAGAAAAAGTTTCCGATTCTATATAAAACCCAAGTTGTGTTGCAAAACGTATAGCTCGAAGCATACGCAATGGATCATCCGAAAACGTAATATTAGGGTCTAAAGGCGTACGAATAATCTTGTTTTTTAAATCATTCATCCCCTCAAAAGGGTCAATCAACACACCCCAAGTCTCTTTGTTTAACCCAATTGCCAATGCATTGATTGTAAAATCACGACGATTTTGATCGTCTTCTATCGTACCCTCTTCTACTTGTGGATTTCTAGAATCATAATTGTAAGACTCCTTGCGAGCTCCTACAAATTCTAATTCCAAATCGCCATGCTTTACTTGTGCAGTACCAAAAGTTTTAAATACCGCTAAACTTGTTCCCTTACCAAGACGCTTTGCCACTTGTTCTGCAAAAAGCACACCATTGCCTCTCACCACCACATCAATATCTTTGGTAGCACGCCCTAACAACAAATCACGTACATAGCCTCCAATCAAAAAACAAGGCATCTGCATCTCGTCGGCAACCTCTCCTAAAAGGCGAAATATAGGTTTTTGCAATTCACTATTTATCATACTGCAAAGATAATGATAAATTATAGTTTTATTTATTGAACTATAAAACAAAAAAATAAGACTCAATTGAGTCTTATTTTTTAATTCTTGTTGATTTACAATTCTCGAATCAACATACCGGGCAATACTTCTGCTGATATTTTCTTAAATGTTGTATAACCATCTTCTGTCCCTTTTTCTCCTAAATCCGCTGCTCCAAATTTATTATTCCAAATTTTAGTAGCTTTTGTTGTGCCGATTCTCCTATAAGTTGTCTTACCTGTTTCTTCGTCAAATTTACGTTGCAATATTTCAAATTTCGAACCCGATTCAATACCTTCTTTTTCACCTATTTTGGCGGCATAACCAATACATTTCCCCTTTTTATTATACAAAATTTCAAATATAGATTCCTTTACTCTAAATGCTTCGTGTTCCTTTTGCAAAGAAGCTTATTTTGAATGTGAAATAATAGTTAATGCTTTGATTTATATTTTGTTATTTTTTATCTCATAATTAATTATTTTATGACGTAAAGACATAAATTCTTTTTCGACATTCATAATCCTTAATAAGTTTATAAAACTTATCGATGTGCAACGTTTCAATCAATAAAACGTTTTAAAATATCGGCATAACTTTCGATACGACGATCACGTAAAAATGGCCACCAACGACGCACCTGTTCCGAACGTTGCATATCAACTTCAACTACCTGAACATGCTCACTATCTGCGGCAGCACGAGTTAAAAACTCACCTTGAGGACCTACCACAAAACTATTTCCCCAAAATTGTATACCATTAGTTTGCCCAGAAGGATCTAACTCCAAACCTATACGATTAACAGAAATAACAGGTATGCCATTTGCCACAGCATGACTACGCTGAATAGTAATCCAAGCTTCTGTTTGACGTTGTTGTTCTTCCAACGTATCACTGCTTTCCCATCCTATAGCCGTTGGGTAAATGAGTAATTCTGCTCCTTGTAATGCCATCAAACGTGCTGCTTCAGGATACCATTGGTCCCAACAAACTAACACACCTAATTTACCTACCGAAGTTTGTATCGGGCAAAAGCCTAAATCACCCGGAGTAAAGTAGAATTTTTCGTAATAAGCAGGATCATCAGGAATATGCATCTTGCGATAACGACCAGCAATTGAGCCATCCTTTTCAATCACAACAGCAGTGTTATGATAAAGCCCTTCGGCACGTTTTTCAAAAAGTGATGTAACCAACACCACTCCGCATCGTTTTGCTATTTCACCATAAAATTCGGTTGAAGGGCCGGGAATCGTTTCTGCCAAATCAAAATTTGAAACGTTTTCTGTTTGACAAAAATAAGGAGTATTATGTAACTCTTGCAAAACAACTAATTCTGCTCCTTGCCCGGCACATTGTTCAATTGATTTTTGCAGTTTTTGTTTATTGTGTTCTATATTTTCAGTTATTGATAATTGTACGATACCAACTTTCAGATTTTTTTTCATCTTTTTCATTTTTTATTCTTCACAAAAATATGGTATAAAATTGAACTACAAAATATTTTTCAAAAGTATAAAAATTCAGCTATATAGTAAGGATTATCTTCAAGCACATTTCCTACCACTACAATATCGGCACCCGCTTCGTAAGCCGAAAGCATTTCTTGACGTGTTTTTATACCACCCCCAACTATCAATGGGACATTTATTTCAGCACGAGTTGCCGCTATTATAGTTTGAGAGACAGGACATTTAGCTCCACTACCCGCTTCCAAATAAATCAATCGTAAACCTAATTGTTCACCCGCCAAAGCCGTAGATACAATTTCGTCAGATTTTTCAATAGACAATGGGTGAGTTTTAGAAATGCGTGCTGTAGCACTTTCACGTCCTCCTTCTATCAAAATATAACCTGTAGGAAGAATTTCTACTGAAGATTTTTTTAACATTTTTGCAGCTTTCACATGCTGTCCTATCAAAAATTCGGCATTTCTACCCGAAATAAGAGAAAGCAAAAGAATTGCATCAGCATTCTCAGAAAATTGTAAGGCATTGCCCGGGAAAAGTATCACAGGTATCGCCACGCGATTTTTAAGAAAAGCAACAGCATCATTCACCGAACATTGCATTTGGCTTCCCCCTATAAACACAAAATCAGGATGATAAGTATTTATGGCATCTACATATTGCTCCAATTTATGTAAATCGCATTTTTCAGGATCAATAAGTACTGCAAAAAGTTTTCGTTTCTCTTCTACTGCTTTCAATATATTTTTATAACAATTCATTTGTTTTTTAAACACCAAGTTAAAGAAAAATAGTCATTCTGAATGTAGTGTACCTCAAATCGTTGTCGCAACGAATCTTTTATAGCTTCCACCCAAAACGTCCCCTCTTTTTTTACTTCAAAGGGTATAATTTTTATCTCATTGAAAATATCAATGCACGTATCAGGTTGCATTTTATAAACAGACTCCTTTGCACACCAACATAACTCACAATATGCATCGATATTTTCAGCACAAAAAGGCATTTCTTCTACAGATAAAAAACGAGACCTTAATTTCGCTGCACGAGTTGAACGATACTCTATATCTATTCCGACAACCGAAAATGGATGTAAAAATACAGCCACAAAATCTTTCGTATGAGAGATACTGACTTTTTGCATACTATTCGACAAGATTGGCTTTCCTATTTCATCATAACTAATTTGAACATCACCACACAAATCTTGCAATAACAAACGTACCGCTAGTTTTTCTCTTTTCGCTCTATCGCACATCAAATTGAATTCGGCCAAACTGCCATTATACTGCCGTTTCATTTCTTCTATTGATGAATCGATTTTAGCTACAGCAACTATCCCCCCAAAAAATTCCTTTTTTAAAAAAAACATTTTATTTCCACTTAAAAGTCTCTATCAAACGTACAATATCTTCTCGTACAAAAGCCATCATAGGAGCTATAGAATCAGCATTAGGACGTGCATTAAAATAAAGAGACCCTCGAAAATATTGATGAACACTATCCGTTAAAAAAAATTGTACTGGCGAGGCTGTATTTCCTTTAAAATCGTACAAAATACCATATACTTTTGCTTCTTCGTTTACAAAAACATGTTCTGTTATAGCTTCTGCACGAACGACATGTTTGTAAGCTAACGCCCTTGATTCTTCCGATACTTTTCGAAAATCATTTGCATTAAAAGTTTCGTAAGTACAATAAATCGTGCCATCTACTATTGGATAATAGATATCGATATTTTTATTCGATTGGTGTTTTTCAATAAAAGCATATTTAGATATATCAAAATCATAAGACACTATCGAATCAAACACCGCATATTCATTTGGAGGCAAGTCTACACGAAAATAACCATACGGACGAGGTACAATTTCCTTCTTACAAGCCACAAAAACCAATAGACTTATTATGATTAAATATTTCTTCATTTTTCTATGTAAAATTTCACTTTTTTAATTCTTCTATTATCAGAAGACAAAATTTCAAACGTATAATTTTTATAAATTATTTTTTCGTTTTTATTTGGTATTTCACCTTTTAGTTCTAAAATCAATCCAGCTAAAGAATCAACATCAACTGCAACATCTTCAAATTCAGCATCAGAAATATCCGTAACTCGATAAAAATCATTTAACAAAATCTTTGCTTCAAAAATATAAGTCGCATCATCAACTTTTGTATACAAAGATTCATCTTCGTCGTACTCATCTTCTATTTCCCCCATAATTTCTTCTAAAATGTCTTCCATCGTTATTAATCCCGAAGTTCCTCCAAACTCGTCAACTACAATAGCCATGTGGGTTTTATTTTTTTGAAAATCGCTCAACAAGTCATCTATTTTTTTTGTTTCAGGGACAAAATATGCAGGACGTATCAACGATTGCCATTTAAAATTTGAAGCATAACCAATATAAGGAATCAAATCTTTTATATACAAAACTCCTTTGATATCGTCATAAGAACCCGAATAAACAGGAATTCTCGAATAACCACACTCAACAATTTTCTCTAAAACTTTATTAAAAGGCGTTTTTATATTCAACACTTCCATATCAATACGCGAAGTCATAGCTCCCTCTACCAATGTATTGCCAAAATGAACAATACCTTGTAACATATCTTTTTCTTCCTCCTCTACATTCGTAGTCAATTCTAACGCTTCTGATATTTCGTCCATTGATAAATTTTCTTGACTATGTCGCTTCATACGCTTGTTTAATACCTTTGTTGAAACCACTAATATTTTAGAAAAAGGGCTCAATACTTTTCGTAAAAAGAAAATAAAGTCAACTATAAACCTAGAAAATTTAAGTGCATTTTGTGAAGCATAAACCTTTGGTAAAATTTCGCCAAAAAAAAGCAATAAAAAAGTAATTACAACTGTTTCGACAAAAAATTCCCATAATGGAGCTTCCGAGAAATCGAACCACGCAGATATAAAATATGCTGATAAAACAACCAACAAAATATTAACAAAATTATTAGCTATCAATATCGTTGCTAGCAACCTTTTTGAATCTTTCAATAAATTCAATATACGTTTATCCTTATCTGAAGCGGTATTTTTTAAATCTAAAAGATGCTGTGGCGACAACGAAAAAAAAGCAACTTCAGAAGCAGAAACCAAGGCAGAAACTAATAATAACAACAAGCATATCAGTAAAATAAAAATTAAACCTAGTGTTAAAGGATTTGAATAAATAACGAGTAAATCAAACATTATATTTTATTATTAAATAAAAAAACAAGGATGGGAAACCATCCTTGCAAAATTAAAAATTTTTCTACAGAGTACCATTAAAACGGCAAATCATCTGCCCCATCAGCTACAGATGCATTTGCATCAAAAGATTCAGTATTATTCACATTAGCAGGAGCTTGCACTGGTTGTTCAGGAGAGCGTTCTGTCCTACGTGATCCAAAAAATTCTATTTTTTCACACATAATTTCAGTAATATAACGTTTTGCTCCACTTGCATCATCGTACGAACGATAGCGAATTTTGCCTTCTACATAAACTTGTGAACCCTTTTTTACATACTTTTCCACAAAAGAAACAGATTCTTTACGAACTACTACATTGTGCCATTCTGTTCTTTCAGGAACTTCAGTTCCATTTTGTAACTTATAACCACGCTCTGATGTTGCTAATGGAAAAGTAGCTTGTGCACTACCAGAATCAAAATACTTAACATCAGGGTCTTTCCCCACATTTCCAATTAAAATAACTTTATTCATTGACATAACTTAACTTATTTAAAAAAATCTTTTGTAAAGGAAACAAAACATTTTTACATTTCCAAATATTCATTCATAAATATCTCTACTAAACGAGAAATCGGATAATTTTCTACATCATTAAAGCCAACACACTCATAATTATCTAACAAATAAGCATTTACTTCATCAATCTCCACATAAAAACATTGAGCATAAATATGTTGATGACTCAAAACATGTTTTTTTACGTTAGAAATTCTTTTTAAAAAGAAACCATTCTTCAAAAATTTTTGAACACTTTCATGCTGTACAACCTCCTCCGAGGAGATTGAAAAATCAGCTTCAAACAATGGGAATTCATAAAGGTTTCTCCAAACATCTGCTTCCGAACGTTGTCGTAAAAAAATAGATTCCTTATATTTAATAAGGAAATAATAAAAATAACGATTTCTTGTTTTTATTTTCTTAGATTTCACAGGATAAAAATCTACCAATTCATATTTTCGAGCCTTACAACTATCTTTTAATGGGCACAATTCACATTTAGGATTCTTCACAACACACTGAACAGCACCCATTTCCATCATGGCTTGATTATGCAAAGCAGGATTTTCTTTATCAAGTAACAAATCGGCAAGATGCGAAAACTCATACCTTCCTGCAGTAGTATCAATAGGGGTTTCTAGTGCAAAATATCTTGATAAAAAGCGATAAACATTCCCATCTAAAACCGCATATGGCAAATTATAAGCAAACGAACATATTGCAGCGGCAGTATAATCTCCTACACCTTTTAACTGTCGTATTTCAGCATACGTTTTAGGAAAATTGCCATTAAAATGCGTGGCTATAATTTTTGCTGAAACATGTAAATTTCTTGCTCGAGAATAATAACCAAGGCCTTGCCAACATTTTAATACACTATTTTCATCGGCCGATGCTAAATGAACAACCGTAGGAAATTGTGTTACAAATTTTTGATAATAATCTAAAGCCTGATCAACTCGTGTTTGCTGAAGTATCACTTCCGAAATCCAAATTAAATACGGATCAGACACTTCTCTCCATGGTAGCAATCGACAATTTTGCTTGTACCACAAATGCAATCTTGTTTGCACTCGAGTAATTTCATCACTATTTAATAAAAATAAATCTACTTGCTCCATTCTAAAATATCAAAAAATCACTGCAAAGATGATTATTAATAAGTAAGGATAGAAAAGAAAATGAAAAAAATATTCAAAAAGTTTCAGTTTTTCCTTTTTTAATTCTATTTTTGCAAACCTAAAAATGATAATAATAATCGTATAATCATAAAAATATAAAAAAATGACTAAAGCTGATATTGTAAACGAAATTTCAAAGAAAACAGGTATTGACAAACTTACAGTCCTTCAAACGGTTGAGTCGTTTATGGATGTTGTCAAAGATTCATTAGCAAATGATGAGAATGTTTATCTTCGTGGTTTTGGCAGTTTCATTGTTAAGAAAAGAGCTCAAAAAACAGCACGTAACATTTCAAAAGAAACAACTATTATCATTCCTGCTCACAACATTCCTGCATTTAAACCTGCAAAAACATTTGTAAGCGTTGTAAAAAAATAAGATTCTAGAATTTTTAAAACTATAAGAATATGCCAAGCGGTAAAAAAAGAAAAGGACACAAGATGTCTACACACAAACGTAAAAAACGATTGAGAAAAGACCGACACAAAAAGAAAAAATAATTGGTCTAAAAGAAAAACAAACTTTAAGAACATTTTTTGTCTTTTAGTTTGTTTTTTTTATCAAAGAATAACACATGGGAAACGAAATAATAATTGATGTACAACAAGAAGCAATATCAATTGCACTACTAAAAGACGAACGCGTTGTAGAGTTCATCAAAGAAGAACATAAAAATGCTTGTTTGGTGGGGAATATTTTTATTGGTACTGTCAAAAAAATAATGCCCGGACTTAATGCAGCTTTTATTGATATTGGTCAAGATAAAGAAGGATTTTTACATTATTTAGATTTAGGAAGATCGTTTTCTGCTACTAACGAATTTACAAAAAACATTCTTGCCGACAGAAAAAGAAAGCCAGAAATAAAAGCCGATGAATCTGACGATTTAGAAAAAGAAGGCAACATAGCAAATATACTTTCTACGGGGCAAAAGATTTTAGTTCAAGTCATAAAAGAACCCATTTCAACAAAAGGAGCCCGTTTAACTGGAGAGATATCTTTAGCAGGAAGAAACATTGTTTTGCTTCCGTTCCAAAATAAAACAACTGTTTCTCAAAAAATTTCTTCTAAAGAAGAAAAAAATCGTTTGCGCAATTTGGTTAAGAGCTTAAAACCAGAAAATTATGGAGTCATCATTAGAACAGTTGCCGAAGGGAAAAAAGTTACCGAATTAGACAACGAATTAAAGATTCTAACAAAACGTTGGGAGTCGGCTATTCTTTCCATACAAAAATCTAAAGGCAACGAACTCATTTTGGAAGAGATAAATCGTACAGAAAGTTTATTACGAGATGTTTTCACTCCTAATTTTGAGAGTATTTATGTTAACAACAAAGAGGTATATCAAGAAATATGTGATTATGTAAAACTTATTGCTCCTGAATGCAAAAATATAATCAAATTTTACAATGAAGAGACTCCTATTTTTGATCATTTTGCAATAACAAAGCAAATTAAATCATTATTTGGTCGAACAGTATCATTTAAGCGAGGCGCCTATCTCATTATAGAGCATACAGAAGCATTAACTGTAATAGATGTAAATAGCGGAAATAGAACAAGATCTTCAAAAGGACAAGAGGAAAATGCTTTAGAAGTTAATCTGGCCGCAGCAGAAGAGATTGCACATCAAATACGTCTTCGAGATATTGGAGGTATTATTGTAATTGATTTCATTGATCTTGCCGATTCTGACAATCGACAAACTCTATACGATTACATGACGCAATTAATGTCAGAAGACAGAGCTCGTCACAACATTTTACCATTAAGTAAATTTTGCTTAATGCAAATTACTAGACATCGTGTGCGTCCTGCTATTTCAGTAGATGTAGAGGAAACATGTCCTACTTGCTTTGGGAAAGGGAAAACAAAACCTTCCATTTTATTTACAGATCAACTTGAAGACCAATTAGACTTTTTGGCAACAGAAAAAAATTATAAATATAAGAAGCTAATTCTTCAAGTACATCCTTACATTGAAGCATATATAAAAAAAGGATTCATTTCTTTATATAGAAAATGGAGATTTAGATATAAAATCAACTTAAAAATTCAACCTATACAAAGTTTAGGATTTTTACAATATAGGTTTCTTACTGCTAAAAAAGAAGAAATAAATTTACACGAATAAAAGTGGTGAAAGCTAAAGAAAAACAAACTCCACTCATGGAGCAATTCTATGAGATTAAAAACCAACACCCCGAAGCATTATTATTGTTTCGGGTTGGTGATTTTTATGAAATGTATGGTGATGATGCAATAAGAGGATCCGAAATTCTTGGCATTGCACTAACAATGAAGGCAAAAAATACAGAAAATGCCATTCACATGGCAGGCTTTCCTCATCATGCGTTAGACACCTATCTCCCAAAACTTGTTAGAGCTGGACTACGAGTAGCCATTTGTGATCAATTAGAAGATCCAAAAGCGACAAAAAAACTTGTTAAACGTGGAATCACCGAGCTTGTAACACCTGGTGTTTCTATTAACGACAACATCCTGGTTAATAAAGAAAATAATTTTCTCGCTGCTGTTCACTTTAATAAAACAATAATCGGAGCTGCCTTTCTTGACATTTCTACAGGAGAATTTTTAGTAGCGGAAGGTTCTTTTGATTACATCGAAAAGATTCTCAACAACTTTGCTCCAAAAGAAATTTTACACGAAAGGACCAAAAAAAAAATCTTCGAAGAAGTTTTTGGCAAAAAAAACCTCACCTTTGAACAAGAAGATTGGATTTATACAGAAGATTCTGCGATCAATAGATTACTA
>JAEIGA010003260.1_pt1 | contig 25488 bp, 22 predicted proteins | sample 9270691 | NCBI WGS metagenome assembly JAEIGA01 (sample SAMN17057246, study PRJNA624740) | gut metagenome | biome: biome; isolation source: fecal sample | host: Bos grunniens | place: China: Xizang | collected 2019
TTTAGCAAGCTCGGTATCGTTGCGCTCCTTAATTTTATAATGCTCAACCTCAGGGTCGATAGGGGCCTGACGGTTGATTGTGCCTAAGAAACGGCTTAAATATGCTGATTCCTTACCGCTAGCGAGCTTTATACGTAACGAATCACGAATGTCAAGCTCATCAAGGTTTTCATAAATATAATCGACACTGCCGAATTTTCTGATAAGCTCATCTGCGGTCTTTTCGCCGACACCGGGCACGCCGGGAATATTGTCTGAAGCATCACCCTGAAGTGCCTTGATTTCTATCATTTGAATCGGCTTGACACCGTATTTTTCAAAAATTACGTCGGGAGTGTATGCGGTGATTTCAGGACGTCCCATTTTGGTTGCTGATAATAAAACCTTGGTCGAGTCGGATACCAGCTGGAACGAATCGCGGTCACCGGTGGCAATAACACAGTTGTTGCGGCTTTCCTCACAAAGACGTGCAACAGTGCCTAAAATATCGTCAGCCTCAAAACCCTCGGTTTCCAAGCAGGTGTAACCGAACAAAGGCAAAAGCTTTTTTAAAATCGGTATTTGCTGTCTTAATTCCTCAGGCATAGGCTTACGTCCTGCCTTGTAGTCGGAATATTCCTTATGACGGAAGGTTGGTGCATGCAAGTCAAAGGCTACAACAACACCGTCCGGATTTTCAGCCTCTAAAAGGCGGTTTAATATGTTCATAAAGCCGTAAACTCCGTTGGTATAAAGTCCGGCCTTGGTGGTAAGCAGCTTGATGCCGTAAAATGCGCGGTTTATGATACTGTTTCCGTCAATAGCGAGTATTTTCATTATAGATTTTCTCCTTGACATAATTTCACAAATATATTGTACCACTGTTCTCACAAAAACACAAATAAAAGTTGCAATTATTCTTAATTTGGTGTAATATTTCTATAAAATAATTATTGGAGTACTTATGAAAATTGGGAATTTAGAGGTTTCGGGATTTGCGGCATTGGCACCTATGGCAGGTGTAGCCGACAGAGCGATGCGTGAAATTTGCCGTGAATACGGCGCGGCATACTGTGTGGGTGAGCTGGCAAGTGCCAAGGGAATATCCTTAAAGGATAAAAAATCGGCAGCATATTTAGAGGTTAACGAATCTGAAAGACCTTACGGCTCGCAGCTTTTTGGATGTGAAATTGACGCTATGGTCGAAGCGGCCAAGCAGGCTGAGAGTAACGGTCCCGATTTTATTGATATTAATATGGGGTGTCCTGCGCCTAAGGTAGCCGTAAGCTCAGGGGGCGGCAGTGCTTTGATGAAGGACCCCGATTTGGCGGCTCGAATAGTTGATGCAGTGGTTAAGGCGGTCAAGGTTCCTGTAACCGTTAAAATGCGGGCAGGGTGGGACGATACCTCAAAAAATGCGGTTGAGCTTGCACGAAAGGTTGAGTCGGCAGGTGCTTCGGCGGTTACGGTGCACGGCAGAACCAGGGTACAAATGTATGCACCGCCGGTTGATATTGACATTATTCGTAAAGTGAAATCAGCGGTAAAAATACCGGTTATCGGCAACGGTGACATTGATTCGCCAAAGGCCGCCGCCTTAATGTACGAAAAAACAGATTGTGATTTTGTAATGGTTGGTCGAGGTGCAATGGGTCAGCCTTGGATTTTCCAACAAATTAATGCTTATTTGAAGGACGGTATTATTTTACCCGACCCGCCGTTGGAAAAGAAAATGCTGACGCTTATAAACCAAGTCGAGCGAATGAGGGAATATAAGGGCGAGAAAATTGCAATGCTTGAGGCAAGAAAGCATACTGCTTGGTATATGAAGGGCCTAATCGGTGCTGCCGACCTGCGAAGAATGGCGGGCAATATCACAAAAATTGATGATGTAATCGAAATTGTTAAAAGAGCATTGGAATTAAATAAATAGGTCAATATAAAAGGATAGACGGCAGACTTATCTAAGTCTGCCGTCTATCCTTTTTTGTTTAGCGGTAATATATTATGCCTTTGCTTTTTTGTTTAATAAAAGCTTGATGATAAATAAGGTTCCAATCATCAAAACGAGCGCAACCGGCAGCGTAATCATCCAATTGTGAATAAAGCCGGTCAAGAGATAGGAAACGAACGAAACGCCTGCGACGGTTAAAGCGTACGGCAACTGAGTAGAAACGTGGTTGATATGGTTACACTGACCGCCGGCCGACGCCATAATTGTAGTATCCGAAATGGGCGAGCAGTGGTCACCGCAAACTGCACCTGCCATACATGCCGAAATTGCGATAATTGCAATTTCTCCGCCGTTGACAAACACACTCAAAACAATCGGGATAAGTATGCCGAAGGTACCCCAAGAGGTGCCGGTTGCGAAGGAAAGACCAACTGCAATCAAGAAGATAATAGCAGGCAAGAAGTTCTGCAGACCTTGAGCCGAGCTCTGAATAAAGTCGGCAATGAATACGTTGGCACCGATAGAGTCGGTCATAATTTTAAGTGTCCATGCACAGGTAAGAATCATAATGGCCGGAACCATTGCCTTGAAGCCCTCGGGAATAGAGCTCATACATTCCTTAAAGCTTAAAACTCTACGGCAAAGGAAGAAGATAACGGTCAAAATGGTTGCGATAAACGAGCCATAGAGAAGACCTACCGAGGCATCACAGTTCGAGAAGGCGGTGATAAAGTTTTCTCCGCTGAAGAAACCGCCCGAGTAAATCATACCGATGATACAGGCAATAATCAGGATAATTACCGGAACTACAAGGTCACAAACGCGGCCTCTCGGATTTTCGGGAAGAGCTTCAATACCATTCTGAACACCCTCAGAGAAAAGGTCGCCGTTTTTGGCGTTTTCCTCGTGCTTTTTCATCGGACCGAAGTCAAATTTTGCAACGGCCAAGAAAATAAGCATTGCAATAGTTAATATCGCATAGAAGTTATAGGGAATTGCACGGATAAAGAGCGACATACCGTTCTCTGCACCGGCGTCCGATGCAAAGCCCGAAACTGCGGCAGCCCAAGATGAAATCGGAGCGATAATACAAACCGGAGCTGCAGTTGAGTCAATTATGTATGAAAGCTTTGCACGTGAAATGTTCTGCTTGTCGGTAATAGGTCTCATAACCGAGCCTACGGTTAAGCAGTTAAAATAGTCATCAACAAAGATAAGCACACCTAAAGCAACGGTGGCCAGCTGAGCACCGACACGTGATTTAATATGCTTGGTTGCCCATCGTCCGAAGGCTGCTGAGCCGCCGGCCTTATTCATCATAGCAACCAAAGCACCAAGCATAACGAGGAAAACAAGGATACCTACATTATAGCTGTCGGCAAGGCTGCCTACAAAGCCGTCGGAGAATATATGTGTGACGGTTCCTTCAAAATTGAAGTTAGAGTAGATAAGACCGCCTGCTAAAATGCCGACAAAAAGTGAAGAATAAACTTCTTTTGTAATAAGTGCAAGTACAATTGCGATGATAGGCGGCAAAAGTGACCAAATGGTGGCAAAATAAGGAATCTCCTCACGCACTTTGCCAAGCGCCGCTTCAATATTTTCGTCGAAGTTCGGGTCGTGATTTACATTGACCTTAAAGTTGTCAACATAGTCCTTAGAGTCGTTACCGTCAAAATCCTCATCGAAAATACCGACCGAAAAGTCATACTGTGTGTCCTCACCGTCAACCGTTACGGTAGCGGTAATGGGTGTTACTTCAGCATCGGGGTTAACCAATCCGTCGCCCTCGGCCGAGACCGAAACGAAAAGCGAGGTTATCATAAATACAACCAGGCACATCATGGCAACAGTAACCCAGACCTTGCGTCTTTGGGGTTTGAGCTTCATCTTAAAATTCCTCCAATATAAAAAAATTAAAGTAAAAAAGCTGTGGCGTACCACAGCTTTTTATTGTAAAAAGAAAAACAATAATAAGTTGCGATAGCTCTCCACAAAAAGTGACAGTATGCGGCATATTTTGTCGCATCCCAACCGAGTATCTCAAAAAGGGAAGCCGATACCCGATTTCGGCGGAGCTTCCTTTCGTGTCAGCCGTTCCCTTCGGTTGTTTTCACACTACTTTTAAGCACCGCGCCTCTATCTTTTTTTACATTATATACAGATCTTGTCGAAAAATCAAGAGAAAAACAGGAATTTGTCGTACTGCCCAAAATAAAGGTCCGAAAACTGTATTATATTTATAATGGAACTTTACCAAATATTTCTTTTTCACGTATTGATATTTTGCTGATTTGAAAGTATAATAAAATGTGAAGTTATGTAAATAAGAATTACATAAAAGGAGTCGGTGTTATGGATTGTAAGCAGTTTTTTGAACAAATCAGCGGCAAGAAAATTGCAATGTGCGGTATCGGTGTCAGCAACACGCCGCTTATTGAAAAATTTTTGAATATGGGTGCACGTGTGGTCGCCTGCGACCGCAGAACGCGTGAGCAAATCGGAAGCATTGCCGACGAGCTTGAGCAAAAGGGTGCTGAGCTGAGGTTGGGTGTAGACTATCTCGATAATTTAGAGGTGGATATGATTTTCCGCACGCCCGGTATGCAGTTTAACCTGCCGGAGCTTCAGCGTGCACGTGATAACGGCATTGTTGTTACAAGTGAGATGGAGGTTTTCTTTGACCTTTGTCCTGCAACCGTTTTTGCTGTAACCGGCTCGGACGGTAAAACTACAACCACAACCCTTATTTCCGAAATGCTTAAGGCAGAGGGTAAAAGGGTTTTTGTCGGTGGCAATATCGGAACTCCGCTGCTGCCTGAAATCGAAAATATACACGAGGACGATTTTGTTGTTGTTGAGCTTTCGTCTTTTCAACTTATTTCTATGCGTAAGGGACCTGATGTTGCCGTTGTGACCAACGTTGCACCAAATCATTTAGACGTTCATAAGGATATGGATGAATACGTCGGCGCCAAGAGGAATATTTTACTTCACCAAAATGCCTTCTCACGCTCGGTTCTTAATTTGGATAATGATATTACGGCAGGCATTTCGGATGATGTCAGGGGCCAAACCTTGTATTTTTCAATGAATCAGTCGGTTAAAAACGGTGCTTGGTTAGGTAAGGACGGTTATTTAAACCTTTCCTATCGTGGCATTTCGGTACCGCTTTTGCATAAGGACGATATTGCCATTATGGGTAACCATAATGTTGAAAACTACCTTGCTGCAATTTCGGCGGTTTGGGGCTATGTCGGTGCCGACAGTATAGTTAAGGTGGCACATGAATTTACCGGTGTTGAGCACAGAATTGAATTTGTTGCAGAAAAGGAAGGCGTGCGTTATTATAACGACTCGATTGCCTCTAGTCCCACAAGAACTATTGCCTGCTTAAAGGCGTTCCAGGATAAGATTATTTTGCTTGCAGGCGGTTATGATAAGCATATTCCGTTTGAGCCCATGGCACCTTACATCATTGAAAAGGTAAAGCTACTGCTTTTAAACGGACCGACTGCTGATAAAATTGAAAAGGCTGTTAAATCCGACGAAAACTACCGCGAGGGTCATCCTAAAATCGTTCGTGTTAAGGATTTGAAGGAGGCTGTTATGGTGGCTCACGAAATGGCAGTTTCAGGTGATATCGTAGCGTTGAGTCCTGCCTGCGCAAGCTTTGACGCATACCCTAATTTTGTTGCCCGAGGCAAGCATTTTAAGGAATTGGTAAACAATCTGTAATTGGAGAAAATATGCAGAGTATTAAGGAAATTTTGAAAAAATTATGTGAGGCGGACTTTGTCGGTTCAGTTGGAAGTGCTTTAGATACTGCCGGGGTCTTCCTCTCGAAATACTGTACCGTTCGCCGTAAGGGTAATAATCTTATCGGCGAAATTAAGGGCAATACCGATTATACTGTACTTTTGGATGCTCATATTGACCAAATCGGTATGGTTGTTACTGCGGTTAAGGACGGTTTTTTAAAGGTTCAGTCTGCCGGTGGTATTGACTCACGAATGTTGGCCGGTATGCGTGTTACAGTTTACGGTAAGGAGCCTATCAGGGGTGTGTTTTGCAGTACACCGCCGCATTTAGGCAAATCGGATTCGGTTTTGAAAATCGAGGATATGTATATTGATACCGGTTTAGGGGTTAAGCTGAGTGATGTGGTCTCGGTCGGGGACAGGGTGGTCTTTTCGACTGAATTTTCCGAATTGGCAGGGGACAAGGTGACCGCAAAATCAATTGACGACCGAGCAGGCTGTGTGGCATTGATTAAATGTGCTGAGCTGTTATCGGGCAAGGAGTTACCTTGTAACGTAGTGTTTTTGTTAAGTGACGCCGAGGAAATAGGCGGCATGGGTGCTAAAACACAGAGCTTTGATATTTCACCTGATTTAGCCGTAGCGGTTGATGTAAGCTTCGGTAATGCACCCGATATTGCTGCCGATAAAACCGGCACCTTGGGTGACGGTGCTATGATTGGTATTTCGCCCGTTTTATCACATACCGTGACCGAAATGCTTAAAGCGGCCGCAGAAAATAAAGAAATCAAGTATCAGCTTGAGGTTATGGGTGGCAAAACCTCCACAAATGCCGATAAAATTGTCGAAACAAGGTGCGGAGTACTGACAGGACTTCTGTCAATTCCGATTCGTAATATGCATACACCGGTTGAGGTGGTTGATGTGAAGGATATTAGCTCGGTTGCCGAAATTCTGGCAAGCTTCGTTTTGACCTTGGAGGTGAAATGATGGAAGCTTTAAAACACCTTTGTGAAATAAAGGCACCCAGTGGCCGTGAGATTGCCGTAAGGGATTATATTATTGAAAAAATAGGTGACAAGGCAGAGGTTACGGTCGATGCTTTAGGTAATGTAATCGCATTTGTTAAGGGTGAAAACAGGTCCGATAAAAGAATAATGGTTGATGCTCATATGGATGAGGTCGGCTTTATTGTGACCCATATTATGGCCGACGGTATGCTCAAATTTACTACTTTAGGCGGTATAAACACTGCCGTAATGCTTGGACGTAGGGTTGAGTTTTTGAACGGGGTCAAGGGTGTTATAAGTATGAAACCGGTGCATATGCTATCCTCTGCCGAAAAGGAGAAAATGCCGGATGAGGATGCATTGTATATTGATATCGGTGCCGATTCAAGGTCTGAGGCTGAGACTTATGTTTCGGTTGGTGACTGTGCCGTGTTCGGTGAACCGTATGAGAATATGGGTGACCTTATTTTATCAAAGGCAATTGATGACAGGGCAGGCTGTTGGGCAATTCTCGATATTATTAATTCTAAGCCGAAATATGACTTTTATGCCTCCTTTTCGGTAAACGAAGAGGTCGGCGCAGGGGCTAAAGCGGTTGCCTATGCAATCGACCCTGATTTTGCAATTGTTGTTGAGTCTACAACTGCTGCTGATATTGCCGGTGTCAATGATGATAAAAAGGTCTGTTCGGTGGGTGACGGCGCCGTACTTTCGTTTATGGACAGAGGCACCTTGTATGACAAAAGCTTGTTTGAAAAATCACTTGCACTGGCCAAGAAAAATGGTATAAAGGCACAGGTCAAGTCCTATGTTGCCGGCGGTAACAATGCCGCAGGAATACATCAGTCACGAAGCGGCATAAGGACGGTTGCAGTGTCGGTACCCTGCAGATATATTCATTCTGCCTCGTCGGCAGCATCACTTGAGGATATTAAGTCGGTGCGTGATTTGACAAAAGCGTTGATAGAGGCGTTTGCCTCGGGTGAAATGAATTGATTCGGCGGATTGACAGTATACCCGAAATTTTTAAAGAAAGTGTTTTCACTTCACGAATTAACGCACTGCTTAACACCTACCGTAAAACAGTAGGTGTAGATTTATTCAGTCAAACGGTTGATGGCAGTGTGACGGCGGTTTTTGGTGGAATGGACGGATCTTTTACGTTAATTTCAAATGAAAATGCCGATTATGAGGAGCTTAGCAGTTATTTTTCGTTTTGCGGTGCGGTTGTGTTTTGTGAAGGTACGGTTGGCGAAAAGTTTAATACAAAAGACCTGAAAAAAGCCGATTTATATGAATATCAAGGTGGTATGCCGACCGGTTTTACTTATAATAACGGTCACGATAGTATCGAAAAGGTATATCATGCTCTTGAAAAGGGAGCTGACGGTGATATAAAGCTGCCGCCGTTTGAATTTTGGTATACTGATTTTTGCTCTCGGTTTAATCATAATTCAGCCGAGTATTTTTTAGAACAAAATGTTACTGCTGTTGCAGGCTTCGTTGACCGAAGCTATGCTCTTGTAACCGGTGTTGCGGTTGATAAGGCCTGCCGCGGTAAGGGTTTGGGTAAAACCGCATTATTGGGTCTTATACATAATATTTTAATAAAGTTTCCTCAATGTAAAATCATAGCTTCGACTGTGAACGCAGGAGGATTTTATGAAAATTTAAATTTTAAGCACTGCGGTACCGTTGCAGTATTAAAATTTTAGGAGATAGTTATAATGGATTTTTTTAAAATTGACAGTAGGCTAAAGCAGGTATCCGAAAGGGCACTGCAGGGCATAGAAAAGGATTTTTGCGATATTGATAAGGTGACTGAATATAATCAGCAAAAGGTGTTGGCGGCTTTTATCAAAAACGGTGTTGCCGAGTCGCATTTTGCAGCCAGCACAGGCTACGGCTATAACGACCGAGGACGTGAAGTTTTAGAGCAGGTTTTTGCCGATTGCGTAGGTGCTGAAAGCTCGATTTTCCGTCATAGCTTTGCCTCGGGAACACATACCCTGGCTGTTATGCTATTTGGTATTTTACGCCCAAATGACAATATGCTTTGTCTTACCGGACGCCCTTACGATACGCTTATCGGTGTTTTGGGAATAGACGGCCACGTTGACGGCTCATTAAGGGATTTCCGTGTTAATTATGACCAAGTTGATTTAAAGTCCGACGGCACACCTGATATTGAGGGCATTGAGGCCGCATTGAGGTCTAAAAAGTATGCAGTAGCGTATATTCAGCGGTCACGCGGTTATAGTCTGAGACCTAGTTTGTCGGTCGAAAAAATCGGTGAGCTTGCGAAATTGGTCAAAAAAATATCGCCTGAGACGGTTGTAATGGTTGACAACTGCTACGGCGAATTTGTAGAATGTAAGGAGCCTTTAGAGGTTGGAGCCGATATTATGGCAGGCTCTTTAATCAAGAACCCCGGCGGCGGAATTGCACCTACGGGCGGATATATTGCAGGACGTAAGGATTTGGTTGAAAAATGCGGCTATAGATTGACATGCCCCGGTGTCGGATTAGAGGTCGGTGCAACTCTAGGACATACAAGAGAGCTGTTTATGGGACTGTTTTCGTCACCTCACGTTGTAGGTGAAGCACTCAAAACTGCCGTATTTACTTCGGCCCTGTTTGAGGAGTTGGGCTTTGGCGTTACACCCTCGTCACATGAAAAAAGAGCCGATATAATTCAGTCGGTTATTGCAGGCACCCCCGAAAGACTGATTGCTTTTTGCAAGGGTATTCAAAGCGGTTCGCCTATTGACTCGTTTGCAAGTCCCGAGCCGGATGATATGCCGGGCTACGACAGTCAGGTCATTATGGCGGCCGGTACATTCACCTTGGGTGCTTCAATTGAGCTTTCTGCCGATGCTCCCTTGCGTGAGCCGTTTGCCGTTTGGCTTCAAGGGGGTCTTAATTTCCACAGTGCGAAGGTCGGTATTATGCTGGCGGCACAAAAAATGCTTGAAGAAGGCCACCTTAATATTTGATTATAACAAAACCGCAGTACTTTCTTGTACTGCGGTTTTTATGTAATTACAGTAATTTTGCTTTCGTGTTGACCTCGTTCAGACCGTGGTTATAGAACTTGCGGTTGTCAAGAGCCCACATTTTGTTGGTGTATTCGCCGGTATTTACATTTCCGATAGCCTCGGTCAGCTCGTAAACTCTGGCATCCATCAAGTCAAGCTCGCTTAAAAGCTCGGCTTCTAAAAACATCGGCTTTACAGCGGCACCGAACTCCGGTTCGCCATGGTGCGATAGCACCATATGCTGTAATAACAGCTTGGTTTCTTCTGAGATACTTAACTTTTCGGCAAAACTGCCGATTATCATAGCACCCTTTGCCAAGTGTCCGACCAAATTGCCCTCTAATGAATAACCGCTTGCAGTACCGACCTCGTTCACGACAAACTCATCGGTTTTGGCAATATCGTGGAGCATTGCACCGGCAATCAGTAAATCCTTGTTGACTGAGGGGTAAATTTTGGCAACGCTTTGAGCCAAACGCACAATTGACAAGGTGTGGTAAAGCAGTCCACCCCTGATAGCGTGATGAAGTCTGAAGGCCGCCGGCCAGAATACCAGCTTTTCCTTATATTCGTTGTAAATTGCAATAACTATTTTCTTGATTTCGGCATTTTCAAAATCTTCGGCTATGAGCATTAATTCCGAAAACAACTGCTCACCGCTGACATCGGATGAGGGCACAAAATCAGAAGGGTCAACACCGTCGGCAGGGATAGCCTTACGGATTTTTTCTATTCTTAGCTGGTCAACACCGTTGTAGGGTGCCACAGTACCCCGAATTTTCACAATAGTGCCCGGCTCAAAAACACCCTGAACTTCCTCGTGGTAGTCCCAAAGTTTTGCATTGATTTCGCCGGTTTTATCACTTAAGTTAAGGTCTAAATAGGGCATACCCTTGGCAGTGACCTTTCGGTCGGCTGTTTTAACCAACAAAAAGCCGTCGGTAGCACCGTTAGTTCCAAATTCCATATATAAATCCTCGTTTCATTTGGTAGTTACAATAATTATTATACATTATTTTAACCGTTTTGTAAAGCAAAAAGAAAGCCGCTCAACAGAGCGGCTTAACGCTATATAAATTTATAATTTTTCCGACTTAAAGCCGTCGGTTGTCAAAATAAGCCGTTCGGTAAAGCCGCACTTTTTAGCGTGTTTTACAGCAGCATCGAAAAAGTCACCAAGGTTATTTTTATTATGGCAGTCACCGTTTATGACGATTTTGCCTCCCAACCGACATATTTCCTTTAAAATAAAATCCTCAGGGTAGGGAGAGGTACGGTAGCCGCGTGTCATAGCACCGACGTTGATTTCAAACGGCTTGCCGTGCGGGATGAGTGATTTTACACAAGCAAGTGCCGTTTTTTTGTAACGGTCGGTCAAGGTGTGAGGATGAGTTTCGATAAACTTGGTAATTAAATCAAAATGTCCGATAATATCACAGTTTGTTTTGTTTACAACATCACTTAAAAGTCTGTAGTATTCCTCGGCAAAGCAGTCAAAACCGCCAAAATCACGAGCAATTATTTTCTGTAATCTATCTGGATTAAGGTCAACCGAAATATACTCGCCGTCTTTATAAATATAATGCACCGAGCCGATTATATAGTCATATCCTTCGTCGTATTTTGGAGAATAATAGTCCTGCTCCAACCCTAGAAAAACATCCATTTTACCCTTGTACTGTTGCTTTAAGGCGTTTATTTCGGCGCGATACTGCAAAGTGCCCTCAAGCGTCATACAGCAGGTATCGAAATCGACGTACGAATGTCCTGAAATACCTATTGCGTCAAAGCCACGTCGATAGGCCTCGGCTACTAAATCGGCAGGCGAATCATTACCGTCACAAAGTGCAGTATGTGTGTGCAAATCAATCGTTGTCACTTGCCATTTTCTCCTGCTTGACCTTGTGGTCGATAATGTGTCTGGAGGCTAATTCGCGGCGTACATCATCAACCGAAATACCGTTTTCAACCATAAGAACCATTACGTGGTATGCTAAATCGGCAATTTCATAAACAGTTTCCTTTTTATCCTGGTCCTTAGCGGCAATTATAACCTCTGTACACTCCTCGCCGACCTTTTTGAGGATTTTATCCAACCCCTTTGAGAAAAGGTAGGTGGTGTAAGAGTTATCGGGCATTTCGGTTTTTCTGCCTACTAAAAGTTCATAAAGTCCGTCCATAGAAAATTCGTGCTTATCCTCGGACTGCCAAACAGTCTCGGTAAAGCAGGAATCGGTACCCTTATGGCAGGCAGGACCGTCCTTTTCGACTACAACTGTTAAGGCGTCACGGTCACAGTCGGCAGTAATCGACACAATATGCTGATAATTTTTACTTGTTTCACCCTTAAGCCATAATTCCTGACGTGAACGGCTGTAAAAGCAGGTGAGACCCTTTTCCATAGAAATTTTAAGGCTTTCCTTGTTCATATAGGCCAAGGTCAAAACCTTTTTAGAAAAAGAATCGACCACAATTGCAGGAATCAGGCCCTTTTCGTCAAACTTTAAATTTTCAATATTAAAATTAACTTTCATTTTTATTTCCTCACTGTAATATTATTGCTTGAGAGTGTGTTCTTAAGGTCGGAAATTTTAACCTCACCGAAGTGGAAAATTGAAGCCGCCAAGCCTGCCGACACTCTCGGCACATGATTGAAAAGCTCGGTAAAATGGTTAATATTACCGGCTCCTCCCGAGGCAATCACAGGTACTTTTACGGCATTACACACAGCCTCCAGCATTTGAAGGTCAAAGCCCTGCTTTACACCGTCGGTGTCGATTGAGTTTACAACAACCTCGCCCGCACCGTTATTAACACAACGTTTGATACACTCTATTGCTTCCATTCCGGTGTTTTCACGTCCGCCTTTGGAGAAAACGGTGAATTTTCCGTCAACTCTTTTTATATCAGCCGACAAAACAACACACTGGTCACCGTATTTTTTTGCAGCAGCCTCAATCAAATCGGGGTTTTTAATCGCACCCGAGTTAACGCTGACTTTATCTGCGCCGCATTTTAATACCCTGTCAAAATCCTCAAGGGTGTTTATTCCTCCGCCGACGGTCAAGGGGATAAATATTTTAGAGGCAACCTCGGTTAAAATTTCAGTAAATAGCTGCCTGCCCTCAAATGAAGCGGTAATATCATAAAAAACCAACTCGTCGGCACCGTTGTCACTGTAATATTTTGCTAAGCTGACGGGGTCGGAAACATCGTTAAGACCCTCAAAATTCACACCCTTAACCACTCGACCGTTTTTAACGTCGAGGCAGGGGATAATACGTTTTGTAATCATTTTGCCACCTCGATTGCTTCGGCTAAGTCAACAGCACCGGTGTAATAAGCCTTGCCGATAATTGCGCCGTAGATATCCATTTTGCGTAATTCCTTTACATCTTCAAGGCTTGAAACACCGCCTGAGGCAATGATATTTACAGAGAATTTATTACTTAGCTCACGGTAAAGTTCTAAATTAGTGCCTTTCATTGCGCCGTCCTTGGAAATGTCGGTGCAGATGATGTTTTTAACACCCAAGTCTTGCATTTTTTGGACGAACTCAAGTCCTAGGTACTGCGATTTTTCAAGCCAACCTTTTATGGCAACAAAACCGTCCTTAATATCAACACCGACGGCAATTTTGTCACCGTAATTTTTAACGGCTTCCTTTAAAAATACCTCGTCATTTACGGCTGCAGTGCCTAAAATTACACGCTCTACACCGACCGACAGGTATTTTTCGACCGTTTTTATATCACGGATGCCGCCGCCGATTTCTGCCAAAAGGTCGGTTGTGTCTACTATCCTTTTGACGGTGTCAATATTTGGTGTGTTTCCATGCTTTGCACCCTCTAAATCAACCAAATGAATGTGGGTGGCACCTTTTGCCTTGAAATCAAGTGCAACGGCTAAAGGGTCGTCGTTATAAACCGTCATTTTGTCATAGTCACCCTTAAAGAGGCGAACGGCTTTGCCGCCAATTATATCAATGGCAGGGAAGATAATCATTTTTTACCCTCCTCACAGAATGCTTTAAGAATTTTCAAACCGACCTCGCCGCTTTTTTCGGGGTGGAACTGACAGCCGAAAACATTATTCTCTTGTACTGCGGCGGTTAAATCTATCCCGTATTCGGCCGAGGCTATGAGCGAACCCTCACATTGGTCGGCAAAATAGGAGTGAACAAAGTAGACACAGTCACCTTCATTTATATACTTAAATAAAGGTGAGGCTTTGTGGAACTTCAAGGCATTCCAGCCCATATGAGGAATGTCTAATTCTTCGGGAATTCTGTCCTTCATTCCGACAACCTTACCCTGAATAAGTCCCAAGCCAATATGCCGGCCGTATTCGTAGCTTTCCTCAAAAAGCAGCTGCATACCAAGGCAGATACCCATAAGCGGAACGCCTGCCTTTGCCTGTTCGATTATAACACTGTCAATCCCTGAATCACGAAGCTTTTTTGCAGCATCCTCAAATGCGCCTACGCCCGGCAAAATAATCCGGTCGGCCTTTTTTATCACCTCGGGGTCACCGGTAACCGTAGCCTCGGCACCGATAGCCTTCAAAGAGGAACAGAGCGAGAAAAGATTTCCCACTCCGTAATCAACAACTGCTGTCATTTACAAAACACCCTTTGTGGACGGAATTTCGTCCTTAAAATCCTCGTCAATTTTTACGGCTGCACGAAGCGACCTTGCAACCGACTTAAACGCACCCTCTAAAATATGGTGTGTGTTACTGCCGTCAAGCTGACGAATGTGCAAGGTCAGCTCTGCCTGACGGCAAAAGGCATAGAAAAACTCCTCAACAAGCTCGGTGTCAAAGTCACCGACCTTTTCGGTAAGATCCTCAAAGCTACACTTTAAATAACTTCTGCCTGAAATATCAACGGCCGACATAACAAGAGCCTCGTCCATAGGCAAAATGCAGCTGCCGTAACGGACAATCCCTTTTTTGTCACCTAAGGCCTCTTTAAATGCTTGACCTAAAACAATACCGATATCCTCGGCGGTGTGATGAAAGTCAACCTCGGTGTCGCCGGCACATTTAACCAGAAGGTCAAATCGGGCGTGCTTTGAAAACAAGGTCAGCATATGGTCTAAAAATCCGCAGCCGGTGTTAACAGTGGATTTTCCACTGCCGTCAAGAGTTAATGTTAATGTAATATCGGTTTCGTTGGTTTTACGGTTTATAGAGGCAGTTCTCATAGCGTTCCCTCCAATATTTTGGTTGTGACTTCAATGAATTTTTCCATTTCCTCCTTAGAGCCTATGGTGATTCGGTTGAAGTCTTTAATTTTTTCTGTTTTAAAGTGTCTTACTAAAATTCCGTTTGCTTTGAGCTTTAAATAAAGCTCCTCTCCGCCGATTTTTTCTGATTTTGCGAATACAAAATTTGCCTTGGACGGCAAAACGAAAAAGCCCAATTTTTCTAATTCAAGGGTCGTATATTCGCGGTTTTGGATTATTTTCCTGCAGTTATCCATATAATAACCGTTGTCCTTAACAGCGGCGGTGCCGGCGGCAAGCGTCAAGCGGTTGATATTATAGGGATTGGTGGAGTATTTAATTCTTTCTAAATCGGAAATCAATTCCTCATCGGCAATGGCAAAACCGAGTCTTGCACCTGCCATACTGCGGGATTTGGAAAACGTACCCACAACCAATAGATTTTTATATTGCTTGGTTAGTTTAAAGCAGGATTCACCGCCAAAGTCGATATACGCTTCGTCAATCAGCACAACACTGTCGGGATTAGCTTTAAGTATACCCTCAATTTGGCCTAAATCAAGGCAAAGTCCCGTCGGTGCATTGGGATTGGCAATGACAATCAGCCGGCCGTTGACATTGTAATCAGCAGGGTCAATTGAAAAATCATCTTTTAAAGGAATAGCAGTGTAGCTGACGTTGTGCAGCTCAGCAAAAACCTTGTAAAAGCCGTAGCTGATTTCAGGGAAAACAACACCGTTTTCGCTGAACGCCATAAAGCTGAAATTTAAAATATCATCTGAGCCGTTTGAAAGGTAAATGTTATTGGGGCTTACCTCATAAAGCTCTGCTAAGGCGGTTTTGAGTGCCTTACACTCGGGGTCGGAATAAAGACGTAAATCACGAACCTCGTCAGCGTTAACCGCATTTATTACGGCTTCACTGGGCGGAAACGGAGATTCATTGGTATTAAGCTTAATATACTGCTTATCCCTTGGTTGCTCACCGGGCGTGTAAGCCTCAAGAGACAGGTACTGCTGTTTTAAAAATCTACTCATTTCTCTTCCTCAAATCGAATGGTAGCACTTTTTGCGTGGGCGGTCAGGCCCTCCTTTTCGGCAAAAAAGGCGACCTCGTCATAGACCCTGCTTAATGCGTCACGAGTATAGTAGGTGTACTGTGTTTTCTTCACAAAATCGTCCACCGACAAGGGACTTGAAAATCTTGCAGTACCGCTGGTTGGCAGGGTATGGTTGGGGCCTGCATAATAGTCCCCAAGTGCCTCGGGACAGTATTTGCCCATAAAAATACTGCCTGCGTGCTTGACCTTATCGAGATAGTCAAACGGGTTATCCATACATAATTCCAAATGCTCGGGTGCAATTTCATTGGCAATGTCTATAGCCTTTAACAAATCATCGGCCACAATTATTTTGCCGTTGTTGTCAATAGAAGCTCTTGCGATTTCAGAACGTAATAGCTTAGGAATTTGTCTTTCTAAAGCGTCACTTACCGCATTTGCCAAATCCATACTGTCGCAAACCAAAACGGCACTTGCCATTTTGTCGTGCTCAGCTTGGCTTAACAGGTCTGCGGCGACAAACTCGGGGTTGCAGGTAGAGTCTGCGACTACCAATATTTCGCTCGGACCTGCAATCATATCGATCGAAACCATTCCGAAAACCTGACGTTTAGCCTCGGCAACAAAAGCGTTACCGGGACCGACTATTTTATCAACCTTAGGTACGGTTTCGGTGCCATAGCTCAATGCGGCAACGGCCTGAGCGCCGCCGACCTTAAAAATACGGTCAACACCGGCAATTTTTGCGGCGGCTAAAATAACAGGGTTAACCTTACCGTCGGCCGAAGGAGGTGTCGTAATGCAAATTTCCTTGCATCCTGCAATTTTAGCAGGGATAGAGTCCATCAAAACGGTAGACGGATAAGCGGCAGTGCCGCCCGGAACGTAAAGACCTACCTTTTCAATAGGCGTTACCTTTTGTCCGGTCACAATGCCGTCCTGCTCTGAAATAATAAAGCTGTTTCTAACCTGCTTTGAATGGAAGTTGCGGATATTTTCGGCGGCCTTTTGAATAATTTCCAAAAACTTTGGCTCGACCGAGTTAAAGGCCTCATCGATTTCTGCTTCGGTGACTTCCAAAGATGATAGCTTTGCTTTATCAAATTTTTCACAGTATTCAAAAAGTGCTTTATCGCCGTTTGCTTTAACATTTTCAATAATATCGGCAACAATTCCCGAAACATCGGTTGAGGCGGTACCGCGGTTAAATATCTCGGAATTTAAGACCTCACCGTATTTTAAAATTTTAATCATTGCTTTCTACCTGCCTTGAAAGTCCCTTGCGGACGTTTTCAATTTCCTCTGTTTTAAACTTATAGCTTGATTTATTGGCAATTAAGCGGGCGCTTATCGGAAGTATTGTTTCGAACGGCTGTAAATCGTTTTCCAATAAGGTTTTGCCGGTTTCAACAATATCGACAATAACGTCTGAAAGTCCTAAAATCGGCGCGATTTCGATTGAACCGTTGAGGTGAATTATATCAATGTCACGGCATTTTGAAGCGTAGTATGAGCTTGCAATGTTGGTAAACTTGGTTGCAACACGCAAGGTTTTGGTGCGGTCGTCCCTGAAATCCTTTTTGGCGGCGACTGCCATACGGCATTTACCGAGCTTTAAATCCAATAGCTCATAAACATCGGGGTTATATTCCAAAAGAATGTCCTTACCTGCAACACCGATGTCGGCTGCACCTCGTTCAACATAAATTGCAACGTCAGAGGGCTTTACCCAGAAGTAACGCACGCCAACCTCATTATTTTCAAATATCAGCTTGCGGTTAGGCTCCTTTATCGAAGGGCAGGGGTAACCGCCTTTTTCGAACATATCATATACCTTTTCGCCGAGTCTTCCCTTCGGCAAGGCAACATTTATAATCTTCATTTTAAAATCACTTCTTTAAAGGGTAATTTTTTCGCGGTAGCGCAAATTTTCGGGAACTGCCTTGCAGGTGTAAACGGTTGTACCGTTGCGGGATAGCTCCTCCGACTTTTGTAATGCGGTCTTAAAATCGTCACCGCAAACCAATACTACGTCTACATCATAGGGTCTTTCGTTGCGGTCAAGAAGCTGTAGATTATCAAGGTAAACCGCAAAGCCGATTGCCTTGTCGGTGCGGTTAAGCTTTTGCATCAGCTTATCGTACTGTCCGCCTGAAAGCACACTGTCGGGAATGTTGTTTATATATCCTCTGAAAACAACACCGCTGTAATAGCTCATACCGCCGACCGCCGAAAAATCAACAATGACCTTAGTATCGGTAAGGCCTTTCAAAGCTTCAATCAAAGCTTTGAATTCCTTTGCAACCGCATTTGCAGTAGGCGAAACAAAGGTATCGCAAACGGCATTAATTGCCAAATCATAATCGGAGTAGCTTGCGGTAAATACCGAAAGTCTTCGGGCTACCTCTAAGGATAAGCCGTTGTTGGAGCAAAGCACCTTGAGGTCATCACTGTTTTTACGGCTGATGCAGGTTAGTACATCCTTACGCAATTTCAAGGGTAACTGTAATTCGTCGAATGCGGCTTCGATCAATCCTACGTGCGAAAGCTCCAGGCAGCAGTAGCTGTCAATGGTTTCAAGGCTCTTTGCGGCAAGCATTAAAACCTCGCAAACCTCCAAATTGCCTATTTGGCCAATACACTCAAGACCTGCCTGCATAATTTCCTTATAGGTGTGGGTACTGCCTGAAATACGGTAGACGTTTTCATTATAATATAGCTTCTGCACACCTAAGGAATCCTTGGAATTGTTTATAATCGAAAGGGTAACGTCGGGCTTTAGGGCCTTTAAGTGTCCGTTGGTATCGGTAAAGGTGATAATTCCGTCGGATACTAAAAAATCCTTATTTTTAACATAAAGGTCGTATTCCTCAAACTTGTTCATTTTAAATTGACTGTAGCCATGCCGACTGTAAAGCGAGCGCAGGCTGAATACGGCTTTTTCTTCACTTTTTAACAGAGATTCATTTATAGCCATAGTTATCCCCTCCAAGGGCTTGAAATTAGCACTTTAATAATCTATCACATTAGCACGCTAAAGTCAATACCTTTCTGAATGATTTATCAATTATTCTTTGTAACCTACTGTATTTCCTGCATTTGGCTGAATTCCTTTAAAACAAGTCCGGGGTTTTTGTCGAGTGCCCAGTTGATTTCATAGTCGGCAGTGAATAAAAGTAAATTTCTTCCCTTAGAATCCTGAACCCATTTGGTAGCCTGCATTAAGTTCAAGGTCTTGGGGTCAACCTCCCCCTCAATAAAACGTACGAGGCAGTGAGGGGTATCGGTACGGCTGTATTTTACACCGTATTCCGATTCCATTCTGAACTGCAAAACATCGAACTGTAACATACCGACAACACCGACGTAAACACGCTCTAAGCCGGTACCGGGCAGGAAAAACATTTGAATTGCACCCTCTTGGGCTATCTGTGTAATGCCCTTTTGGAACTGCTTTCTTTTCAGCGAATCAATCTGCTCGACAATGGCAAAATGCTCCGGTGCAAAGGTGGGTATGCCGGCATATTGGACCTTCATTCCCTTTTCGCAAATAGTGTCACCGATAGAGAACACACCGGGGTCAAATACACCGATAATGTCACCGGCGTAAGCCTCATCAATAACCTCACGTTCTTCCGCCATCATTTGCTGGGGACGTGAAAGCTTAATCGGTTTTCCTGCCTGAACGTGGAAGTATTCCTTGGAACGCTCAAACTTACCCGAGCAAATACGCATAAAGGCAATTCGGTCGCGGTGAGCTTTATTCATATTGGCCTGAATTTTAAATACAAATGCCGAAAATTGTTCACAAGAAGGGTCGATAAAATCCTCACCCGAGCGATAGCTTAACGGTGTTGTGGTCATTCTTAAAAAGTTTTCCAAAAAAGGCTCAATACCGAAGTTGTTTAAGGCTGAGCCGAAGAAAACCGGTGTTAATTTACCGCAACGGACCTGTTCCAAATCAAAGTCGAAGCTTGCACCGTCAAGTAATTCAACCTGGTCGACTAAATCCGCACGCGAATATTCGCCGATAAGCTCGTCAAGCTTCTGGGTATCGGTAATGTCACAATGAATTGCTTCAATACGGTTGCTTCCGCCGTGAAATTCCGAAAAGGTGAGAATCTGGTGCTCATTACGGTCGTAAACACCTTTAAAATCACATCCGCAGCCGATTGGCCAATTCATAGGATAGGTGCCGATGCCGAATTCCTTTTCGAGCTGGTCTAATAGTTCAAACGGGTCACGTGCCTCACGGTCCATTTTATTTATAAATGTAAAAATCGGAATATGTCGCATTGCACAGACCTTGAAAAGCTTACGGGTCTGCGGCTCGATACCTTTTGCGGCGTCAATAACCATAACAACACTGTCGGCGGCAGTCAGGGTACGGTAGGTATCCTCCGAGAAGTCCTGATGTCCGGGCGTATCAAGAATGTTGATGCAATAGCCCTCGTATTCAAACTGTAAAACGGACGAGGTAATGGAAATACCACGCTTTTTTTCAATTTCCATCCAGTCGGAAACGGCGTGCTTGTCGTTTTGCTTGCCTTTAACCGAGCCTGCGGACTGAATAGCTCTTCCGTAAAGCAAAAGCTTCTCGGTCAAGGTGGTTTTACCGGCGTCAGGGTGCGAGATAATTGCAAAGGTGCGTCTACGCAAAATTTCATTTTTAATATCGGGCATTTAACGTTACCTCTTTTAAAGTATAAATTTTAATACTACTAACCTATTTTAAACCTATATATGTTACCATATATGCTTCGGTTTTTCAAGGGTTTGTTGCATTGGTGCTGAAATTATTTTGTTTAAAATGTTGACTTAAAACATAATTAGTGCTACAATTTAATGTAATTTATTTGAATGCAACGTGATATTTTAATGTTACGCGTATTTTAGGAGGATTTTAGAATGGCAAAAAAGGATATCAAATGGGGCGAGCTCGGTTTCGGTTATGTTAAGACCGACTACCGCTTTGTCGCTAATTTTAAGGATGGTAAGTGGGACGAAGGGGAGCTTATTACCGACGAGAATATCGTTATTAATGAGTGTGCAGGTGTTTTGCAGTATGCACAGACCTGTTTTGAGGGCTTAAAGGCCTACACTACCGAGGACGGTAAGATTGTTTGTTTCCGTCCCGACCTTAACGCACAGCGTATGGCTGAGTCCTGCGAAAGACTTAAAATGCCTGTATTCCCCGTAGATAAGTTTGTTGAGGCTGTTGAAAAGGTGGTTGCAGCAAATAAGGATTTTGTTCCGCCTTACGGCTCGGGTGCAACCTTGTATTTACGTCCTTATATGTTCGGCAGTAACGCTGTTATCGGCGTAAAGCCTGCTACCGAGTATCAGTTCAGAATTTTTGCTACACCGGTCGGTCCTTACTTCAAGGGCGGTGTTAAGCCGCTTACCTTGAGAATCAGTGACCTTGACCGTGCTGCTCCTATGGGTACCGGTCATATTAAGGCAGGTCTTAACTATGCAATGAGCCTTTATAATATTGTTGACGCTCACGAGCAGGGTTTTGACGAGAATATGTATGTTGATTCGGCTACCCGTACTTATATTGAGGAAACCGGCGGCGCAAACATTATTTTGGTAACTAAGGACAAAAAGGTTGTTACGCCGAAGTCGAATACCATTTTGCCTTCGATTACCCGTCGTTCTTTAATGGTTGTTGCCAAGGATTATTTAGGTTTAGAGGTTGAGGAGCGTCCGGTTAAAGTGAGCGAGCTCGGCAATTTTGCAGAATGCGGACTTTGCGGTACTGCCGCAGTTATTTCTCCGGTCGGTAAGGTTGTTGACCACGGTAAGGAGATTTGCTTCCCTGCAGGTATGACCGAAATGGGCCCCGTAACCAAGAAGCTTTATGATACCTTAACCGGTATTCAAATGGGCAGACTTGAATCCCCCGAGGGTTGGATTAAGGTTATTGAATAAAAATTTATATGATAGAGAAAAGCGGTCCGCAGATTTTGGCGGACCGCTTTGTTCAATACTTCCTTATGTACAAGGTTACTGATTTTATTTCAAATATGCACAAAAATTAATAAATATACATAAATTTTGCATAAATATAAAAAATTATGCAAAAAATCTTGAAAAAAGACTTGCTTTTTCAAAATTTAAGTGTATAATGTATGCAATGAATAAATTTTCTTGGAGGATTGAAGCTTTATGAAAAAGGAAATTAAAAAGGTTGTTCTTGCCTATTCAGGCGGACTTGATACTTCTATTATCATTCCTTGGTTAAAGGAAAACTACAATAACTGTGAGGTTGTTGCCGTTTCGGGTGACGTCGGTCAGGGTACTGAATTGGACGGTCTTGAGGAAAAGGCTATTAAAACCGGTGCTTCTAAGCTCTATGTTTTAGACCTTAAAAAGGAATATGTTGAGGATTACATCTGGCCGTGCCTTAAGGCAGGCGCCGATTATGAAAGCTATCTGCTTGGCACCTCACACGCACGTCCTTGCATTGCAAAGGCTTTGGCTGAGATTGCAATTAAGGAAAATGCCGATGCTATTTGTCACGGCTGTACCGGTAAGGGCAACGACCAGGTTCGTTTTGAGCTTACCTTAAAGGCTTTTGCTCCCGATATGGAAATCATTGCTCCTTGGAGAATTTGGGATATTAAGTCCCGCGAGGAGGAAATTGAGTATGCCGAGGCACACAACATTCCTCTTAAAATCAACCGCGAGACTAACTACTCAAAGGATAAGAACGTATGGCACTTGTCCCATGAGGGAATGGATTTGGAGGACCCCGCAAACGAGCCTTTGTATAATAAGGAAGGCTTTTTGGAGTTGGGAGTTTCTCCTGAGCAGGCTCCTGAAACCCCTACCTATGTCACTATTCATTTTGAAAAGGGTATCCCGACCTCGGTTGACGGTGTAGAAATGGATGGACTCAAGATTGTTGAGACCTTGAATGAAATCGGCGGTAAGAACGGTGTCGGATTACTTGATATTGTTGAAAACCGTCTTGTCGGTATGAAGAGCCGCGGTGTTTATGAGACTCCCGGCGGTGCTATCCTTTACAAGGCACACGAAATATTAGAAACTATTACCCTTGACAGAGATACCTCACATTATAAGAAGCTGGTTGCTCAGAAGTTCGGTGAGTTGGTATACTTCGGTCAGTGGTTTACTCCGTTACGTGAGTCACTTTCGGCATTCGTTGATAAGACTCAGGAAAATGTCACCGGTGACGTAAAGCTTAAGCTTTACAAGGGTAATATTATTAACGCCGGCGTTACCTCGCCCTATTCACTTTATGATGATGAAATTGCTTCGTTTGGTGATGACGAGGGTGCTTATGACCAAAAGGATTCGGCAGGCTTTATTAACCTGTTCGGACTTCCTGTTACGGTTCAGGCAAAGCTTAATAAAAAGCTTGGTAAATAATTTTTGATTTTCACAACGCAGTGAGATTTTTCTCACTGCGCTTTGTGGTATTTAAAAGGTGATTTTATGAAACTTTGGACAGGCCGTTTTAAAAAGGAATTAGACCCACGTACTAACGATTTTAACCGTTCATTGCCGTTTGACAGCCGTATGTACCGTCAGGACATTATGGGATCGATTGCACACGCTGAAATGCTCGGTGAGTGCGAAATAATCACTAAAGAGGATTCTTTGAAAATTGTAGAGGGACTGAAAGGTATTCTGGCCGATATTGAAAGCGGTAAACTGCAGTTTGACGATGTTTCTGAGGATATTCATACCTTTACCGAGGGTGAGTTGACCAAGAGGATAGGGGACGCCGGCAAGAGATTGCATACTGCCCGCAGCCGTAACGACCAGGTTGCCCTGGATATTCGCCTGTATTTGCGTGACGAGTGTGATACCTTAGTTGAAATGCTTAAAGAGCTTGTGGGTGTTATTGCAGAAAAGGCCGAACAATACAGTGAAACAGTTATGCCGGGCTATACGCATTTACAGCGTGCCCAACCTATAGTTTTCGGTCATCAGCTTTTGGCATATGCCGAAATGGCTATGCGTGATATCGACAGAATAGGTGACTGCAAAAAAAGAATGAATGTGTCACCATTGGGTTCCTGTGCCTTGGCAGGTACGACCTATCCGTTGAACAGACAGTCGGTTGCCGAAAAGCTTAATATGTTGGGAGTGACAAGAAACAGCCTTGACGGTGTAAGTGACCGCGATTTTGTGCTTGAATTAGCTTCCGCTTTGTCGATTGTCATGGTGCACTTAAGCCGTTTTGCTGAGGAGGTTATCCTTTGGTGCTCGGGTGAGTTTAAGTTTATTGAGCTTGACGATGCATTTTCCACCGGTTCGTCCATTATGCCGCAAAAGAAGAACCCCGATATTGCTGAGCTGGTTCGCGGAAAATCGGGCAGAGTTTTCGGTGATAATATGGCACTGCTTACCGCTATGAAGGGTATTCCGCTTGCTTACAATAAGGATATGCAGGAGGATAAGGAGGCAATTTTTGATGCGGTTGATACCGTAGAGAAGTGTCTGTCGGCATTTACTCCGATGCTCGATACAATGAGGGTTAATGCCGCTAATATGAGAAAGGCCGCCTCGTTTGGCTTTATCAACGCTACCGACTGTGCCGATTGGCTGGTGGGTGAGGGCTTGCCGTTCCGTGATGCTTATAAGGCAACCGGTGAATTGGTAGCAAGATGTATTGAATTGAACACATCGTTAGAGGATTTGCCGTTGGACGAGTATAAAAAGGTTTGCGAGAGGTTTAACGACGGCGTTTACATTGCTATCGACCTTGAAAAGTGTGTTCGCGACCGTACGGTTTACGGCGGTCCTGCACCGAGTGAGGTTAAGCGTCAAGCCGCCGAATTAAAGCTTAGACTTGCAGAAATTTAACAAGTATTAATTGTAAAAAGCTTCCGACTCGGAAGCTTTTTTAATGCTTATTCAACAACACAGCCGGTGTAGTACCATTTAAGTATTTCTTCATATGTACTGCCTTGTTGTGCCATATATTGTGCACCGTATTGGCTCATTCCGGCTCCGTGGCCGTAGCCTCGTACAGAAAACTTGAATGAGTCCTCGGTTACTTCTACATCAAAATTGGAGCTGCGAAGCTTTAGAGCAGAACGAAAGCTTGAACCCTTTAGCTCGGTGCCGCAAAGCTTTAAGGAAAGTACGTAGCCTGAGCTTGAGCGGTTAATATCGGCAATCCATTCGTCAGTGTCATCGGTAAATTCTATTTTTTGCTCCTTAAAGGCTGACTTGAAATCCTCTTTTGTGATAGTGACCTCGCTTAAATATTTGGGGTTTAAAAGGTCTCCGGCCGATTCAACCGGCTGTAAATAAGGATAGCTGCCGCCCCAAAGCAATTCTGCCGATTCGGTCTTGCCACCCGAAATACTGTGACAGCAGGCAAGTATTACCTTACCCTGATAGGTGATTTTTTTGCCTGTAACCGAGTCAACCGCCGCCGAAATTTTATCGTTGTATTTTTGATAATTTTCGCCAAA
>JAEIGA010003261.1_pt1 | contig 25487 bp, 20 predicted proteins | sample 9270691 | NCBI WGS metagenome assembly JAEIGA01 (sample SAMN17057246, study PRJNA624740) | gut metagenome | biome: biome; isolation source: fecal sample | host: Bos grunniens | place: China: Xizang | collected 2019
TACTAAGCATTACCTTCGGCAATGCAATAGATTTTCAATCTATGGGGCTTGTAAATCGCAAAAAAGAATCTCAACCGCATTAAATCTGCGATTGAGACACATTTTTATACTCATTTTGATTTTTATCGGACAGCAATAATAGAAATTAAAAAACGTCCACATTTTAGTTGTAAAGTGTGGACGTTTTAATTGGATTTACTTTTTGTCCCAAAGTTACAATAAAGCAATCTTAAATGTTGTTCCGGTGTAGGTGAAGTCGATTACATCTATGGCGTAGAGTTTTGTGATGATTTCTTCGGCTGTGTGGCGTGAGATGCGTGCCGTTTTCATAAATTCTTCAATAGAGGCATTGCCGTTTTTTTCAAGATATTCAATAAGCACACTCTCTGTCTCTGAAAAGGAAAGCAGTGAGCCTTTTTGTGCTTCTTTTTGTCGCCATGCTCGCACCATAAGGTCGGGTGCTACAATGTTTTCGTCTTTTACTCGGTAGTAGGTACGCCATGAGCCGTCGGGTTCCTGAACTTGTACCGGTCGGCGAGAAGCTCGAGCAATCTCGGCACAAATCACAATGGCACCACCTTCGGTTTTATATGCGGTAAATTCCACGTTTTGTGCCGGACGACAATACATTTGTGCAGCTTGCTCAATCACATAAATATCCTCCTCGTTGCGTACTCCGGCAATGTTTCCGTTGTCTTTTACGCCAATGAGCAATCGACCCCCATCGTTGTTGGCAAACGCCGACAGGCTACGGGCAATTTTGCGAGCATCTGAGATGGAGAATTTGAAATCTTGATGTTCGTGTTCCCCCTCCTCAATGAGTCGTTGGATATAAAATTTCCCTTTTATGGCTTTTATATCTTTCACGTGGAGTGAGGATTATTGTGGGTAGTTGAGGTTTTCTTCTTGAAGATTCATCAGCACCTCTTCGAGGTATCGTTTAGCCTCCTTACGAGCCCCTTCAAGGTCATTGTAGGTGTAGTTGCCACAATCGCGAGCAGTTGCTCCAGGGATTTCGCCCTCAAACGCTGCTATAAATTCAAATGTTTCACGCATTAATGGTGCGATGTCGCTTGAGGTGTAGTCGCCATTTATGAGCAGATAGTTGCCTGTGCGACAACCCATAGGACCCCAATAAATTATGCGATTTTTCCACTCGGCGTGATTGCGAAGATAAGTGGCTGCGAGATGCTCGATAGTGTGTAGTGCAGCACCATCGACAGCCGGCTCACGATTGGGTTCACTCATGCGAATGTCAAATGTGGTAATTACGTCGCCCGAAGTTGTAGTATCTTTACGTGACACAAAGATGCCACGTTTCATTATTAGGTGATTTATTGTGAAACTTGCTATCTTTTCCATGATTAGAAACTTGCCAATAGTTGGGTTAATTTTTCAAATGTGTGTTGAGGTGCATCTTCCCAAAAGTTTTCATATTGAGAGATGTTGTCTTCGCCTCCCGGAGTGTCGCTAATAACACGCATGCAGAAGAACATGACATTTTTCAAGTAACACACCTGTGCTATCGATGCCGACTCCATATCTACGGCCATAACATCGGGGTAAAGAGATTTGATGCGTTCCACTTCTTCTACTTTTGATACGAAGATGTCGCCCGAACATATAAGCCCGTGTTTCACTTTGTCATCTTCGGCAAGGCAGGGGAGAGCTACCAATTCGGGAACGCTTGTGAAATATCGAGGACAGCCTGCAGCGTCGCCCCATTGAGTGCCGGGACCACACCACACATCATGGTAGGCAATACGTTCCCCCACCACTACATCAAGGATTCCGGCTCCTCCACCTGCACCGCCTGCAACACCTGTGTTAATGACCAAGTCGGGGTGAAAGTTTTCAATCATAGTGAGAGCTCCAATGGCTGCATTTACTTTGCCAATGCCACATTGCATGGCTGTTACTTCGTGGTTGTGAATTTTTCCGGTGTGGAAAGCAATGTCGTTGATTGTTATTGTTGAGTGGTTGTCGATTAATGGGAGTAGGAGATTCAACTCTTTACCCATAGCCACGATAATTCCTATTTTCATATTTATATTTTTATTTAAATAGCATATTCTAAATTTTTGCAACCTCATCTTAGTTTGGCACATAAACATACGCACCCATATCGGGTTGACTGCCACGAGGCAATCCGTAGCGGTCAAATTCGGCTTCGGGAAGCGTATATTCGGGATATCCTGCACCTATTGCAGGAGAGCCGTTTTTGAGACGATAGTCAAAAATGTACTCTTCGCGAACAGTGTAATATAAAGGGTCTTTACCCCAAATGCAAGAAATAAAATTGTCATCATTCGAACCTTCTGATTTTAGCAGACAATAACGCAATGTGATGGCTGTGTCAGTGAGGTTGCCATGCGATATCTCAGTGCCATTGCCATAGATGATTGAGTTGGATATGTCGGCCACCATATAGGGTAATCCTGAGTTGTCGTCGGTGTCAAGGTTGATATGGTCAAGTTGTATAGCTGCCCCACCTACTGCTGCGAATAGGTAGTAGTTGGCAAACGTGCAATGATTGAAAATGTGATTTCCTCCACGCAAAAACATTACCCCGGCTGCGGCATCGGCAATTTCACACCCCACAGCTTTTATGTCGCTATATATTGAGGCGAGTGCATATTCTTTTGAATTGCGAAGTTGGCAATTGATAAGTGTCAATGCCGGATTTTCTTGTGCTCCTATTGAATCGACAAATACTCCCCACACAGTGTTGCGTATTGACGTATTGGTAAGGTAATTATTGCGACTTGTTGAACTAAATTCCACACCTTGCCATTGTCCCGACATCAATTCAAAGGGCAAATCATTTACTACATTGTCAATGCGGTCGCCACTCATGTTTACCGGCTTTTCAGCAGTGCCGTTGCTCACAAGTGTGCCATCAATTCGCAACGTAGCATTATTATGGAAATATAGTATTACGCCAGGGTCGAGTGTGAGTGTTACGCCCTCTTTTACGATTAACGAGTCGAAAATTTGATATGGCTTATTGGCAGTGAAGCGAGTGTCGGTATCAATAACAACCCCTTTTTTACGTTCCACATCTTGTCCTTCGGCAGTAATTACCACAGTTGATGTAACACCTTGTACCACAAAGTCGAGATGCCTTTCTACAATCATTGGAGCATCAGTTCCGTTAGCTTTTAGCGTTGCTTCAACAAACACATAAATTGAGTCGTTAGGCCGAATCTCGACATTTTGGAACTCTTTGCCTGCCACTCCATCTACGTTAAAACGAAACATGCCCTCGGCATCATCACGCATTGTAATTGAGCTGATATTGATTATTTTATCATGTTTGTTATATACGGTGAAAGAGTGGGTTGGAGTGCCGGCTTCGGTAAAAATTGGACCCATTTTCAATGTATCGGTCGAGAATGTAGGTTGGTCATTGACATCGGTCGAAATGCCATCTTCAATACATGAAGATAGCCCTATAACGAGCAATAAACCACATATCCCTAATATTGATTTAATTTTATTCATTGCAAAATTCAGATTTTTATCCAATTAATAAACGATTTTCAACTCGTTATATTGTGAGAAACAAGGGGTAAATGTATTAGAATAAAAAACACAGCCTCTTGCCGGGAAGCAGGAGACTGTGTGGGGTTATAAAAGTGATGATTATTTTATTTAATTACGAGTTGAGCTGAGCGTTTAGCGTTGTTGTCGTTTACTGAAATGATGTAAATGCCTGATGCAAGATTTGATGTGGCAATTTGGTTGCCGGTGCCTTTTGCTACTAATGCTCCGGCAGGGGTATAAATAGCGTATGTTGCATTTTCGGTTGAATTAATCGATACGATTGCACCGGCTTCTACCGGGTTAGGTGCAATAACAAGAGCATCATTAGCTTTTTCGAGAGTAATATTCTCAACTCCATCAACGGGTGCGATAGCCGTATAAACGCCATAGATATGAGGTATTTCGATGTGGCATGCAGTATTAACAGCATCACCTGAATAGAGTGTAATGGCGTTGATAGTGAGAGGATAGATTCCGGCATCGTTAGCATCAGCAATGTCTCCGGCAGGGATTTGTACACGATTAATTGTGTTGGCAGAGAGCGTTGGTGTTATTGTAATATTAGAGGCTCGAGCTCCTTGGCTTGGAGTTACTTGCACAGTAATTTGTTTGATAGAAGCATCTCCGGGGTTGATTTGTAGCTCGATAGAGTCGGGACGGCTCCAAAGAGGTAATGCTTTAGTTAATTTGATATATGGACTACGAGCTGAACTAACAGTGTAGTCGATTGCCAATCCATTTGAACCGATTGTTGTCAAAGCATCATTTTTTACACCACTTTTTGAGGTTTTCCACGATGATACATCAATATTTGTTTCGGCATCTTGGTAACGAGCCTCGGGGATTTCAACTTTCACAATTATTGTGTCGTAGAATGCTTCAACTGAGCCAAACACACGAGTAGTTCCGTTTTTGATACCATGTATCACACCGTCGTCGTCGATAGAGGCAATGCTATTATCCTCAATGATCCATGTTAAAGCCGAGTTTTCGAGAGGCATTTCTTTATCGCCAACAGTAGCGGTAACTTCCATTGTGTAGTCGGTATATGAATCGACCAATATGCTGTCAAGACGGAATGCGGGAGCACCACTGCCAATGGTTACGATAACTTCGGCTTTGGCATCACCGTATGTAGCTGTAAGCAAGTGAGACCCCTCTCCGTTAGAGAATAGTATTGTGCCGTTTTCTACGATTTCGCCCAATTCTTTGGGGCAAGAAAGAGTAGCTTCTTCAAAATCGTCAGAAATCATCACTCCATATTTATTAAACGCATACACACGAGGATTGTAGAACCCATATTTAGGTAATGCAGTCTTGAAATCTTCAAAAGCGAGAGATGCTACGGTGTTGTCAACTGGAGCATTTGAAACGGCAAATACACCATTGGTTACAGCACGCTCTTTACCATCGCTGGGGTTATTACGCACACCAAGCACCTTAGTATATATAGCTGAAGAACCACCACCATCGAAGTTCATGGCTTCACTACAACCTACTTCGCGCATAATATCGGCAAGCACTTTAGAAACACAGCCTTGAGAGGCTGAAGTGCGACCATCAACAACGAGCAATACGAGTTTTGTGCCGGTTGCATCATAACCGATAGCCGTGCGAGGGTTGAGGGCTGTCAAGTGGTCGAGGGCTGTCTCGGTTGACAATACTTGACCTCCTGAAAGAATCATCGGTTGACCACCTGCCATTTGAGTGGGAATGATAGTGTTCTCGCCAAGTTTCATTTGAGTGTTAATTGTGATTGTCTCTCCTTGAGTAAGTCCCGAAACAAATGTAGCACCGGTGCCATGTCCGGAGAGAACATAACTGCCTGCTGGTATAGTTGTAGAGCCAGCAGAGTGAGGAGCTTCGGCTACGGTCATTTGCACTGTTCCCATACTCAAAACACTACCTTCAACAGGGGTAATGATTACTTCATATCCATAATCGTTGGTACCTGTAGTGGAGCCATATTTAGGAGTGTAAATGATGAGGTTGTCCTCATAGCGAGCATTGTTTACAGTGGTAAGAGAGTGAGAAACTCCGGCACCGGAAGTAACAGTACCATTAAATGTGGCACTACCTACAAGGGCTTTCTTGTTGGCGTCGATAGCCCAACCGGTCCAACCATTATTATTGGCATACCATATTTCGTTGTCAATTACGGTAGAACCAATAGGTTTGCTATTTCCAAAGAAGTCGGCATTAACCCCTGCAAAATATTGCACTTCATCGGTAGTGTTGTTTTGAGCCATTTTAGAAACGGCAGCACCACCGGCAAGCGAATTTCTGTTGGCAGGGGCCACACGCATTTCTACATTGGGGTGAGTGAGGTCGGTAATAGTGTAAAATACATTGAGGTTGTATGCTCCTTCTACACGAAGCGATGTTTGTGTAGTCCCCGGCCCTATCGGTGCATGAAATAAGGTATCAACTGTATAGGTATTGCCCTGCAATGTCCATTCTTTTGCAGCCCACGTTGATAGTGGTGCAGTTGCAGCAAGTAGTAGAATAATAGATTTTTTCATAAATTGGTTATGTTATTTAATTATTATTTTAGCAATTGAATTATTACAAAAGATAAAATATATCTCCGGAGCAATATTTTTGGTGCATTATTAATGCTATTGCATAGGAGTTAAAAAATTAATTGCCATGGGAATATTTAATCCCCATGGCAATCTATTAAGACAGTTATTTATTTAATGATTAATTGGGTTGTTGCCAATGTGTTGTTGTCGGTAACTTTTACAATATATGAACCGGCTACGAGAGTTGCTGTGGTAAGTTGGTTGCCATTGCCTCTTGCTACTAATGAGCCTGCAATGGTGTAAACTTCCCAAATGGCATTTTCTGAAACATTGATTTTTGCATTTTCACCTTGAGCAACGGGATTAGGAGCGATTACTAAGCCTTGCATATTTGCACCATCGGCAATGATGTCTTCAACTCCTGCATCAGGTATATTTTTATAAATAGCTTCAAATCCTGAAACGTCAATGTGAGCAACTGCATTTACACTTCCTTTAGGTACGATTGACATAGATTTAAACAATATAGGATAGATGCCGATGTCGTTAGGATCGCCAATGTTGCTTACTGGGATTGAGAGGATATTTTCTTTATTTGATTCAATGTTAGAGAATTTTGTGGTAACAGCCCGTCCATTGTTAGGGATAAGATTTAATGTTATATCAGTTACAGTAGTAGCACCCGGATTAATGCGAATTTGGATAGTGTCGGGAAGACTCCAAATTTTAATTTCTTTTGAGAGGGTGATTTTTGAAGAACGAGAAGATGAGATAGTGAAATCGAGAGCAAAACCTGAATGGAGTTGGCTCATTGTCAAATCTTTCACACCACTTAAACTCTTTGTCCATGTAGAATCAACGATTTCTTTGTCGATAGGCATTGCATGTGCAGTTGGGCATTGAACAGTGAGGTTAAGTTTATATTCATTTCCTCCAAATAGACCGATAAGGTCGGTTGTGCCATCAGCTTTACCTTTTACGATGCCGAGTTCGTCAACAGTAGCGATAGATGCATCGCCCGATGTCCATGAAAGTGCACGAGGATTTAATGGCATATATGTAGTATTTACCATTGCTTGAACATCAACAGGCCATTCACGGAAGTTGTCGATTAAAACTGAGTCATATTTTAATTCGGCTGTACCTGATGTACTTATTGTTACAGGAATTGTAGCTGTAACACCATTGTATGTTGCAGTGAGGGCATGAGTGCCTTCGCCAATAGCATAGAGCGTAGAGTCGTTGATGATTTCGCCAAGACCGGTAGGACAAGATAACGAGAACCCTTTGAGGTCAGTGTCAATCATTTTGCCGTATTTGTTGTATCCATAAATTGTAGGTGTATATGCACCATATTTAGGAGCTTCCATTGACCAATCTTTGAACTGAATTTCAGCTACAACGGTGTCTTCGGGTGCTTCAAGAACAGCAAAGATAGCATTGCCCACAGCACGTTCTTTTCCATCACTACAATTGTTACGTACGCCAAGAGCTTGGGTGTAGAGGGTTGAAGAACCACCACCATCAACGTTAAGTGCTTCATAAGCACCTGCATAACGCATTACATCGGCAAGCATTGAAGTGCGAACACCGGCAGAGTTAGGAGTGCGGCCATCAATAACCATCATAATGATACTGTCGCCTGATTGGCTCACGCCAAGAGATGTGCGTGGGTGAAGTGCTGATGCGTCGCCACGTTCACCTTCTGTGTCGAGAGTTTCGCCACCACCTACGTTTTTAGGGTTACCCGATACGATTTGAGCAGGATAGATGCGTTTGTCGCCGAGGAGAATGATTTGGTCAAACTCTACGATATCGCCAACTTTCAATCCTTTTACAAAATCGATAGCACTTGTGTTGCAGCCACTTGTGCTTGTGCCGTTGCCATGGATAACGAATCCATCTGATGGAATCGCCAAGTCTCCGGTAGTTGTAGCTGTAGATGTGATTTCCATGCGGTATTTACCACCAGCATAGAAGTTGTCGCCTTCTACAAGTTTAGCAGTAACTTCAGCACAAGATTCGGCTCTGTCGGTGTTGTTAGTGCTACCAAAGTAACGTGGTGAGTAGATAGTGATACCATTGTTGGGAGATGCTACATTGACACCTTTGAAGAGAGTTACTTTGTCGCCGATAGTAGCAGTACCTGTGTAGTAGTTGAGACGTCCCACATGAGCATTGCCGTCAACATCAACGGTGAATTGGTAGTTACTATTTGATGTTTTATAAACTTCACGGTCAACAGTACATGAAGTTGTTGGACGACCAACTAATGAAGTGCCATTAGTGGCATTACCACTTGTGGTATAAAAGTCACCATTAGTACCTGCAAAATAAGTTAAGCCATCTTTGGTTTTGTTTTTAGCCATTGTAGATGGAGTAGCAGTACCAGCAACTTTGTCGGTAGCACACACTGCACGCATTGATACTCCGGGAGTTGTTTTGTCAACTGTGAGGTAGAATACTTGAAGATTTGATGATGGTCCGGTGAGTTGTAATTGAGTTTGAGTTGTTCCGGGACCTACTTTTGCGTGAAAAACAGTGTCAAGTTTGTATTCCACACCACGAATGTCGATAGTTTTGGTATATCTACCGGCATTTGAAACGGTCGGCATTAATGCTATTGTAGCAGCCGAAAAAGCTAAAAGTAAAGATTTTTTCATTTATTTTAGGTTTAAGATTAATATTCGTAAATGAGTAATATGCAAAGTTAAAAATTATTCTTAATAATTAATCAAAAGCATCTAAAATTTTGTTGTATAATATGAAGAAAAATATCATATTATCAATATATAAATCAAAAACGTAAAAAAATGCGTTTTGATTTATATATTATGAACTATAATTTATTATCTTTGCGAATCAAACATTATATAGCCTTAGTGGCTTTATGCAAAATTAATGATATATGACCTCGACAGCATCTGCAGCTCATAACGACAGCGTTGTAATTATTCCTATGTATAACGAAAAGGAAAACGCTGCAAAGATTATTGATGCGGTAATCGCTTTACCTCATCAATTTGATATTCTTGTGATTGATGATAACTCACCCGACGGCACTGCCAATATTGTGAAAGAAAAGCAACAAGAATATCCCGGACGTGTACATTTGATTCAGCGTGCCGGCAAACTTGGACTTGGTACAGCTTATATAACAGGTTTCAAATGGTCTATCGAACAAAAATATGACTATATTTTTGAGATGGATGCCGATTTTTCACACAATCCCAACGATTTGTTGGCATTATATGATGCTTGTGCAAAAGATGGAGCTGATATGTCGATAGGTTCACGTTATATTACCGGTGTAAATGTGGTGAATTGGCCAATGGGACGTGTGTTGATGTCGTATTATGCTTCAAAATATGTACGCATTGTTACCGGAATGAAGATTTGCGACACTACAGCAGGTTTCGTGTGCTACACTCGCAGAGTGCTTGAGGCATTACCTCTCGATAATATCCGATTCAAAGGTTATGCGTTTCAGATCGAAATGAAGTTTACTGCTCATAAATATGGCTTCAAAATCAAAGAGGTTCCCATTATTTTTGTTAATCGCGTGTTGGGTGAAAGCAAAATGAACTCGGGAATATTTGGAGAAGCAGTGTTTGGTGTTGTTAAACTTAAAATGAGCAGTTGGTTTAAGAAGTATCCCGATTATAGCAAAAAATAGATATGAGTAAAACGATAATATATAATGCATTAATCGTAAATGAAGGCGAACGATTTAAGGGTTTTGTAGTCATTAATGGAGAATGTATTGAACAAGTTGGCAGGGGCGATGCTCCTGCTCAATTGTTGAATGGAGACATCAATAAACATGATGCTGAAGGTGCATATTTATTGCCGGGAGGCATTGATGATCAAGTGCATTTTCGCGATCCGGGGCTCACTCATAAGGCTGATATGGCAACCGAAAGCCGTGCTGCTGTAGCAGGTGGAATAACTTCGTTTATGGATATGCCCAATACGATACCTCAAACAACCTCTATTGAAGCTCTTGAAGCAAAACATCATAGAGCCAAAGAGGTGTCGTTGGCAAACTATTCTTTTTATATAGGAGCGACAAATGATAATATTGACACGTTGTTGGCGTGTGATTACTCAATGGTGCCGGGTGTGAAACTATTCCTTGGTGCATCGACAGGCAATATGCTTGTTGATAATAATGAGACATTGAATTGCATTTTTGCCGAAGTCCCGGCATTGATTGCTATTCACTCTGAAGATGAAGATGTTATTCGTCGTAATAAAGAGACGATGATTGCGAAGTATGGCGAAGATGTGCCGGTAGAGGAACACCCAAATATTCGAAGTGTTGAGGCTTGTTATAAATCAACCGAAAAAGCCATCGAGATGGCAAAAAAGCATAATGCACGACTGCATATTCTTCACATATCCACTGCAAAAGAGATGTCATTATTATCTAATGAGCCTCTTGAGGATAAAAAAATTACAGCCGAAGTGTGTGCACATCATTTGTGGTGGACTGCCGATGACCATGCGATACTTGGTACTCGCATTAAATGGAATCCTGCAATAAAATCACTTGAAGATCGTCAAGCACTACGTGATGGATTAAATTCGGGATTGATTGACGTTGTCGCAACCGACCATGCCCCACACCTTTTGAGTGAAAAAGAAGGTGGTGCGATAAAAGCTACTTCGGGAGCTCCTCTTGTGCAATATTCTCTTCCAATGATGCTTGAACTTGCCGATAAAGGTGTGTTTACAGTCGAACAGGTAGTTGACTTTATGTCGCATCGTGTGGCGAAATTGTTCCATATTGAAAAACGAGGATATATTCGAGAGGGATATTATGCCGATTTGACAATCGTAAAACCACAGACCCCATATATGGTGAAAGATGAAGATGTGTTGAGCCGATGTGGTTGGACACCTCTTGTGGGAACTATATTGAATAATAGAGTGATGGCTACATTTGTTAATGGAGTGAAAGTGTTTGACAATGGAGCTATAAACGAATCTTGCCGAGGAATGGCTTTGAAATATAAATTATAATTAAGAAAATAAAAAATCATAATCCCAATTATAATGTCAACAGAACAATCATTAAAAGGTCTAAACTCCAATCAGATAGAGGAAAGTAGAGCAAAACACGGAGTAAATATTTTAACCCCGCCACCCAAGGCTTCATTGTGGGTTAAATTTTTTGAAAACTTCAAAGACCCAATGATTCGCATTTTACTTGTGGCGTTGGCTTTATCGGTCGGTATTGCAATTTATGAATTTTCGACAGGGCATGGCTTGGAAGTATTTTTTGAACCAACCGGTATTTTCGTGGCAATAATGCTTGCGACAGGTATTGGTTTTGCTCTTGAAGTAAATGCAAATAAAAAGTTTGAGATACTCAACCAAGTTAATGATGATATTGCCGTTAAGGTTATACGTGATGGCGTAATAACACAAGTTCCTCGCAAGGATATAGTTGTTGGCGACATTGTGATTCTTGGCACAGGTGATGAAGTGCCAGCCGATGGTATTTTGATTGATTCAGTGGCATTGAGCATCAATGAAAGCACATTGACCGGAGAACCACTCATTAGCAAATCACATCGAGAAGAAGATTTCAAAAATGACGTTACATACCCTACTAACCATGTGATGCGTGGGACTACTGTGGTTGAAGGGACGGGAACAATGGAGGTTACAGCGGTAGGCGATGCAACTGAATATGGGAAGGTATATGAAGCGGCACAAATTGATACAGGAGTGAAAACACCATTGACACTTCAATTAGAAAAACTTGGAAAAGTGATTTCATGGGGAAGTTATTCGGTGGGACTATTGATTATTGTTGGTCGGTTGTTGATGTTTGATTGGGCAGGAGCCGACACTCTTGGAATGATAAACTATCTACTAAGCACATTGATGCTTGCAATCACTGTGATTGTGGTGTCGGTTCCTGAAGGGTTGCCGATGAGTGTGACATTGAGCTTGGCATTGAGTATGCGTCGCATGCTTGCAAGCAACAACCTTGTGCGAAAAATGCACGCGTGCGAAACTATGGGTGCTACAACCGTGATTTGCACAGACAAAACCGGTACGCTGACACAAAATCAAATGCGTGTTTATCAAACCCAATATTATCCTCTCGGAGAGAGTCAAAAGCTTGGCAATGACGAAGTAAGTAATATCATAAAAGAGGGTATTTCGGTTAATTCAACTGCATTCTTAGAACAAGATAAAGAGTCGGGAAAAATGAATGCTCTTGGGAATCCCACAGAAGGAGCTTTACTCCTTTGGCTTAACGACAATGGTGTTGACTATCTCAAGTTGCGTGATGCTGCAAAAGTAGTGCAACAATTGCCATTCCACACACAACGCAAATACATGGCAACTGTGGTTGATTCGCCATTGATTGGCAAGCGTGTGCTTTATGTTAAGGGAGCTCCCGAAATTGTGTTGGGCTTATGTGCGAAGGTGGCAAATGATGTCAAACCTGAATATATAAATGAACAGCTTCTTAGCTATCAACAAAAAGCAATGCGTACGCTTGCTATTGCATACGCTATTGTTAACGATAATGAAGAACCGATCAAAGATAATAAAATTAATGTAGATTCCCTCGTATTTATAGGTGTTACAGCAATTGCCGACCCTGTGCGTGCTGAAGTGCCCGATGCGATTCGTAATAGCATCAGTGCCGGTGTCAGCGTAAAGATTGTAACAGGCGACACACCCGGAACTGCCAAGGAAATTGGTCGTCAAGTGGGATTATGGAACGATAAAGTTGATGGCGACGAAAATCATATCTCAGGTCCTGATTTTGCCGCTTTAAGCGAAGATGATGCTGCTAAATGTGCAATGAAACTTAAGATAATGTCGCGTGCACGTCCCACAGATAAATCTCGTCTTGTGCGATTGCTTCAAGAAGCCGGAGAGGTTGTTGCAGTTACCGGTGATGGCACAAACGATGCTCCGGCATTGAATGCCGCTCAAGTGGGATTGTCAATGGGCGATGGTACTTCGGTGGCTAAAGAAGCCAGTGATATAACAATTATGGACAACTCATTTGCAAGTATTACAAAGGCAGTGATGTGGGGTCGCTCGTTGTATCAAAACATTCAACGATTTGTTCTTTTTCAATTGGTGGTTAATGTTGTTGCATGTTTTATTGTTGTAATAGGGGCATTCTCCGGAACTCAATCGCCATTGACTGTAACGCAAATGTTGTGGGTAAACCTAATTATGGACACTTTTGCGGCATTGACATTTGCATCGTTGCCACCAAGTAAAGAAGTAATGAAAAATAAACCACGTCGCTCGACCGACTTTATTCTTTCGCGAAGAATGATAGTGCGAATTTTCTCTACCGGAATGTTATTTATGGTAATACTTTTTGGGTTGATGCAATGTTTTCGAAATAATGACATCAGGTCTCTTTCTGAATTGGTTTATTATCCCGGAATTTTCTTCCACTCAATGTTTGACTTTAGAGCTAACGGCGAGTTTTCACCCTACGAATTGTCAATGTTCTTCTCAATATTTGTATTTTTGCAAATATGGAATTTGTTTAATGCCAAAGCATTCCATAGTGGACACACTGCTTTCTATAACATGAAAGATAGCAAAGTGTTTTTCTCGGTAGTCGTGGGAATTATAATAGGTCAATATGCGATTGTAACTTTTGGAGGACAAATGTTTAGCGTAACACCTTTAGTATGGGCTGATTGGGGATATATTATTGCTTCAACTTCGATAATAATGATATTGCCATTGATTTTGAAGATGATTGCCATGCTATTTGGTAGAAAATAAAATAATACTGTAAGATGAAGCAGATTGAGGTAGTAACTCCCATTTTAATTGTTAAATATGATGAGTTATCGGTTGATGATTGCCGACTTGTTAATGCCGCTCGCAAGGCAACAGCTAACGCTTACGCTCCATATAGCAAATTTAGTGTGGGAGCGGCTGTCGCACTTAGTAATGGGGAGATTATAATTGGCTCAAATCAAGAAAATGTGGCATATCCTTCGGGAATGTGTGCCGAGCGAGTGGCTTGTTTCTATGCTCATTCTCGATTTCCCGATGCGAAATTTCAAGCAATTGCAATAGCCGCTCAAGATGGCAATGGTAATGAGGTGAAACAACCTATTTCTCCATGTGGAAGTTGCCGTCAGGCATTGTTAGAATATGAAAAGCTTGCTGAGGACGATATTAAAGTGTTATTAGTGGGTGCTGTTGAAATATATATGCTTCAGTCGGTAAAATCGCTATTACCCCTTGCATTTGCCCTTTAAGTTCATTAGGTCTTAATATTCATATAAAAACAAAAAGCCTCGACATTGCGTCGAGGCTTTTTTTGAGCGGAAGACGGGGCTCAAACCCGCGACCCTCAGCTTGGAAGGCTGATGCTCTATCGACTGAGCTACTTCCGCATTACCATGAAAATTGTTTGTGGGCGAAGATGGATTCGAACCACCGAAGGTATAAACCAGCAGATTTACAGTCTGCCCCATTTGGCCACTCTGGTATTCGCCCTAAATCGACTGCAAAGATAATCAAAGATTCTTAACCTTGCAAGCGAAATCGTGCATTTTAATTGCAGCGACAGCTGCTTCTTCGCCTTTGTTCCCGAGTTTCCCCCCACAACGATCAAGTGCATCTTGTTCGCAGTCAACGGTTAATACTCCAAAAATGACAGGAGTGTCGCAGTCGGCATTGAGTGCGGTAATTCCTTGTGTTACACTTTGACACACGTAGTCGAAGTGTGGAGTCCCTCCTCGAATCACGCAACCAAACACAATAATTGCATCATATAATGATGCTTCGATTAATTGAGATGCAGCGAAAGTTAATTCAACTGCTCCGGGAACATGATACACATCAATATCCTCATCGGCAAAACCTTGCGATTTGAACACGTTTAATGCACCGTCGGTAAGTGCTCCGGTTATGTGTGCATTCCATTCGGCAGCTACGATAGCTACTCGCATGTTTTCAACTTTGGGTATAGCACCTTGAGGTGCACTGTGTGATAGACTTGTTGCCATAAAAATGATTTATTTTATGAGTAGATTTAATTATTTACTTTGGAAACATTTTATGCCAAAAATTCAATATGTCGAGACTGTTGTTACGAGCATTTAGCAGAACTTCAACAATGCGTTTATGTTCCTCGGCTGCATCAAGTTTTGTGGCCTTGTGAAGCATTGTGTTGAGCAAGTGCACACCTTTGTCGCGAGTGTTTTTGGCTTGTATAAGAGCTTCGCCAAGCGATATTGAAAGTTTAAGCTGTTGCAACGAGAAATCCGGTTCGATGCGAGTCAAATACTTCAATGCACGAGTGTAGAAATGAATTGCCTCTCGATAACGATTCATCTGCGTGAGGGTATCGCCCTCGTTTTGCAGTGAAGTTACTAATCGGGCTGTAGCTTCAATTATGCCCGAATTTACTTCGGCAAGATGTATCGAAGTCTCTACCTGATAATTGGCAAGAAGATTAGCTTGATCCACTCGTGAACGATATATTGATGTCGAGGCGTTAAGAACACTAAGTTGTGCCGAACTATAACGTTGAGGTTTTAGCTTTGAGAGCTTTTCAAGTAATTTGAGTGATTTTAGAATTTCGCGCTCGGCTTGTTTGAATTCTTTTTTTTGACAATGGATTAGTGCCAAATCAAAAAGCAATAGAGACAATAAGCACATAAAATCCTCATCTTTGCGACGAGTATTTTGGATTAATAGATTAAGTGCTTCGGCAATTACAACCATTGCTTGCTCGATTTTGTCATCTTCAATCAATGTCGCGGCTAATGTTTGCTTGATAGCAACTCGCTCATCAACAATGGAATCGTTGTCATGTCGGGTAAACATCGTATCGAGCCATTGCAGGTTTGCGATAGCTTTACTTATATTGTTGTCGCCAATCATTTGTTGCGTAATCACTCTCATAGTGTCAATAATCGTTGAAAGTGGGGCATAGGCAAGCCCATGGCGAATGGCAATAATCGATGATCCCGCTTTGAATGCTTCAAGCTGGTTGAGCGAATGTGAGTTGCTCACAGTTAAAAATAACGGATCAAGAGTCGATTTCATTGCTGCCAATAGAAATGAATTTATTAATTACGCAAAGTTAGTGTTTTCTATTCTAATTTCAATTATGCTAAAGTTGAATGCTTTGTCTTATAGCTTAATAATGTGATTAGCTATGTGAGGGGACAAACATGCTGCGTTCCTCAAAATCACATATCGCTTTTACCCATTCCGAGTCTATTTCAGCTCCCTGGGCTGTTTTAGGATCGAAACCAGCCATTACTGTGTGTCCGATACATTTAACATCGCCGGTTTCCATATTGATGATGCGTTGCTCCAACTTCACACTACGTTGAGATATAGATGTTACGGTTGTAAGCACAGCGATAGGCTCTTTGATATACCCCGGAGAGAAAAAGTCACAGTTGATATTTACTATGACTACGTTGATATGTTTCCAATCAACCAAGTCGGGCTTTATAGCATTAAAATATGCCGTTTTACCTAAGTCCATATATTCGAGATAGGCATTATTGTTGATATGACCTATCATGTCGATGTCGTTAAATCGTATCTGTATTGGTGTAACGTGTCGAAATGGTTGTGTAGCTGCCGGAACACGTGGATTGGTCGATGTGGGGTAGGTTATAGGAGTCATTATTAATGAATTATTATATTTGAAATAACATTTCGTCCGGCGGTTTTGTTTAATTCTTCAACCAAGCGTGAACGATGAAACTGCAATTCGTTTTTCAATGCAGCCGACGACAAATATACGTGTAATACACCTTTATCAATATATCGGCGAGTGGTGTAGCGATTGATGCTTTGACCCACTACTTCGGGCCACAAGTAGCATAACTTTTGCTCATCAAAAGTTGAAGCCATTCCGCTCTCATTGAGAGCAATGTCGATAATGTCTTTTATGCTTTGTGCTTCACTACGTTTCATGATTGAGGAGTGATTGGGTTAAATATGCCGTCAATAACCTCCCAAATGCGATAGTCGCCTGAGGTGCGTGCAATGATGTTATCGAGGTGCGTGCGATTTGTGTCGGTAATGAAAATTTGACCAAACTTGTCATTCATTACGATTTCCATTATATGCTTCACTCGCGACGCATCGAGCTTGTCAAAGATGTCATCGAGCAACAATAATGGTTTGAGTGAAGTGGCTTCACTTAATAGTTCATATTGGGCCAATCGTAGGGCGATGGTATATGTTTTGCATTGACCTTGCGAACCAATACGTTTAATTGGCATGTTAGAAATTGTCATATCGATATCGTCGCGATGAATACCCACAGAGGTGTGTTTTACGATTTCGTCATGACGGCGACAACCATCAAAGAGTGATTCAAGAGTGATGCTCGATTCGTTGAGTTGACTTTCATAATTCAACTTCACCGGCTCTCCATCGCCAGCAATAGCATTGTAGTAGCGATTGAAGATGATTGAGAGGCGTTCAATCCACTCTTTGCGTTGGCGATTAATGTATTCGGCACTCATTGCCATGTTCAATTCTATTGCCATATATAGATTATGGTCAACACACCCATCACGAAGCAACTTGTTGCGTTGTTCGAGAGCTTTATTGTAGCGAATGAGTTGGTCGAGATAATTGTGGTCGCTTTGCGAGATAATCATATCGATAAATCTGCGACGTTCATCGCTATTTCCACGTATTAGGTCAATGTCATTTGGTGCAATGATAACGAGGGGAAATAATCCGATGTGTTGACTCAATCGCTGATACTCTTTACCCTTGCGTTTGAGTGTTTTTCTTTTGTTGCGATTCATTCCAAGCGACAAATCCTCCTCTATATTACGACGCAGATATGAAGCATTGACGATACAAAACGATTCTTCGCATTTAATTAGCATTGAATCTTGCACACCATTAAAACTTTTGCAAAAGCTCATGTAATAGATCGCATCAAGCAAATTACTCTTTCCCATGCCATTATTACCCAAAAGACAGTTGGCCTTTGGCGAAAACTCCAATCGTGCCTGAGCGATATTCTTAAAATTATCTATTGCAAGTCGCTGTAAAATCATATCACAAAGTTACAAATTATTTCAAACAAAAAAGAGTGGATTCATAACTAAATGAGTCCACTCTGATAATATCTACTATTCTAAGTTAATCTACTGTGCTGATGGGGAGGGCGACGATTTTCATGTCGTTGGCGTTTATGAAGTCAATAACCTCTTGACGCACTTCGCTTTCAGGGACATCGGCTTCAATGCGACGAACAGCGTTGAACACCGATGTGCCACTTTGATATACATGGCGATAGCATTTTGCGATATCGTCGATTTGCTCCTCGGTGTAGCCATGCTTACGCATCACCACAGCGTTGATGCCAAAGTAACTTACAGGGTTGTGAGCGAAGATTGTGAATGGAGGCACATTGCCATTGATGCGGCAACCACCCTTAATCAATACCCAACGTCCCACTTTGCTCTTCTCGTGAAGAATTGAGCAACTTGAAAGGATTGAACATTCATCAACTTCTACATCGCCGGCAATCAATACACTGTTGCCTATGACGCATTTGCCTTTAATCACAGTGTCGTGTCCGATGTGAGATTCTGCCATAATGAAGCAGTCGTCGCCAATGCGAGTGCCACCGCTTGAATAGATGCCACGGTTGATAATTACGTGTTCACGTATCACAGTATTATCGCCGATATAGCAATAGGTGTCTTCCCCTTTCCAACGGAAATCTTGTGGGTCGGCACCGATTATTGTGCCTTGATACACTTTGTTATTGCGTCCCATGCGAGTGCCTCGAATGATGCTTGTATAGGGCATGATTTCGCAACCATCTCCTATCTCAACATTTTTGTCGATATAGGCGAAAGGGTGGATTATTACGTTTTCACCGATTTTTGCCGATGGGTCAACGTGAGCTAATGGGCTTATCATAATTTCTTCAATTTAAGGTATTATACAATTTATTATCTACCACCACCGAGTGATTGGTAGAGATTAATCACGGCTTGTGTTTTGGTGTGCTCACATGCTAATTGCGACATTTGTGTAGCCAAGAGGTTTTGTTGAGCTGTGAGAACTTCGAGATAGGTCGATGTGCCCAATGTCAATAATTCTTGGGTATATTCAACCGATTTTTCGAGGTTTTCTACTTGGGTATTCAATAGTCCTACCTTTTCATCGCTTTTTTGGCATACCAACATCGCATCGCTCACCTCGGCACTTGCATTCAACAATGAGTATTCAAAGTTGTTTAATGCTTGTTGTTGAGCTGCCTTTGATGCTTCGAGAGTAGCAATGTTTTTGCCACGAGAGAAGATAGGAGCAGTTAACGACCCTGCAAGTTGAATAAACCAGTCGCCAGGGTTCATAACCACCGAACCGAAGCTATTAGTAAAACCACCGTTAGCCGAAATTGTTAGGTTGGGGTAGAATGCAGCACGAGCAAGATTTGTAGCATAATAAGCCTTTGCTAAGTCCATTTCGGCAGCACGCACATCGGGACGAGCAGCCAATTCAGTCATAGGCACACCTGCTCTCACGATATTAGGCATTGTTAATGTTGCTTGCGATGATACACTCCATTTTTGTGGCAACACATTTAGTAATAACGACATTGTGTTGTTGGTCTCGTTGAGCGACACTTCGAGGTCGGTGATTGAAGCCAAAAGGTTGTAGTAACTTGCAGTGCTTTGCACGATTGCCGCTTCGTTAAGTCGTCCATCGAGTTTAAGGTTTTTCATCACCTCAATACTTTCAGCCCATAAGCGAGCAGTCTCTTTGTTCAGCTCAATTTGTCGTTGAAGAGTTGCGATAGTGTAATAGCAGTTGGCTACGCCACCAATGATTTGTGAGCGTACGGCTTGATTATAAGCTTTTGTTTGTTCAACAGTTGCTTCAGCACTTCGTTTGTTGTTGAGAAGTTTGCCAAAAATATCAATCTCCCAACTCACAGCCAACGGAATTTGGTATGTGCCGATGAAATCACTACCGGCAAACGATGCATAACCTCCATTTGGTGCCAATGCCAATGATGGGAGATAACTCAATTTTGCACCTTTGAGTTGAGCTTGGGCTATATCTACATTGAGTTTTGCATTTTGTAGGTTCACATTGTTTTCGAGGGCTTGATTAATCAAGTCAACGAGAACAGGGTCGGTAAACACCTCTTGCCAACTAAGATTGCCAAATGTAGTTGAGTCAATTTCTCTTTCTTGAGCTTTGGCATATTCGGCAATAAGGGCACTGTCCTCGGTAGGAGTTTCATATTTTTTATATATTCCACAGCTGCTCAGCATTGTGATGCTGAGAGCTATGGTTGTGCAATGTTTCATTTTAGTTGTCATAATAATATACAATGTTTAGTTGCGTGAATATTGTTCCAACTCTGATGCGACACCAGCATTGTTGGTGTCGTTCCACTTGATAGGAGTGAACTTTTCTTGAATTGTTTGGAAAATTACAAACAATGCAGGGACGATGAACACTTGTAGAATCATACCAATTAACATACCACCAATCGAACCAGCACCGAGAGCATTGTTACCATTCGCACCTACACCTGTGGCGAGCATCATTGGCAATAGACCGATAATTAAAGCCAACGAAGTCATCAAGATAGGACGCAAACGAGCTGCAGCACCTGCAACGGCTGCATTTGCGATACTCATGCCTGTGCGACGGCGTTCAACAGCAAACTCAATAATCAAGATAGCATTTTTAGCTAACAAACCGATAAGCATAATCAATGCGATTTGCAAATATACGTTGTTGGAAATATCCCCAATCTTTGCAAAGATGAATGTGCCCATCAATCCAAATGGAATAGAGAGGATAACCCCTAATGGGAGAATATAACTTTCGTATTGTGCACTCAACAAGAGATATACAAACAAGAAACACAAACCGAAGATAATTGCTGTTGCACTACCCGATGAAGAACCAGCTTCTTCACGAGTCATACCCGCAAATTCGTACCCGTAACCTTGTGGCAAATATTGAGCTGCAGTACGTTCGATAGCGGCAATCGCTTCTCCCGATGAATAACCTGGGTTAGGAGTACCTGATACCGATATTGAGGTAAAGAGGTTGAAACGGTTTAATAAGTCGGGTCCATATACGCGTCGGAGCGAAATGAAGTTAGTGATAGGAGCCATTTCGTTGCCGTTGCGAACCTTAATACTATTGAGTGTTTCGGGCGACACACGAGTTTCGGGCGTCGCTTGCATCATCACACGATAAAGTTTGCCAAATCGGTTGAAGTTTGACACATACATACCACCATAATACCCTTGCAGAGTGCTCAAAATTGTTTGAGGACTCAATCCTGCTTGTTTCACTTTTGCCACATCAATATCCACCATGTATTGAGGGAATGAAGGGTTGAAAGTGGTATATGCCATTTGAATTTCAGGGCATTTGTTCAATTCGGCGAGGAAGTTAGTCGCAATTTCATAGAATTTATTGATGTCGCCACCGGTTTTGTCTTGAAGTTGCAACTCAAAACCGTTAGTAACCGAATATCCCGAAATCATAGGTGGAGCAAAGAGCATCACGCGTCCATCTTTGATTTTTTGTTTCACCATGCCGTTGAGTTGTTGGATAATCTTATCTGAACTTTCCTCTTCGGAGCGTTCTTCCCAATTTTTCAACTTAATAATAAATGTACCATAGGTTGAACCTTGGCCTGCTACGAAACTATAACCATTAACCAATACGCGAGTTTCTACAGCCGGTATAGAAGCAATGATTTCATCGAGTTCGGCAAGTAATTCGCCTGTGCGTTCTTGCGAAGTTGCGGGAGGCATATCCACTACGGCAAAGATTGTGCCTGTGTCTTCATTAGGAACGAGGGCTGTTGGAGTAGAACCCATTAACCACACAAGTACTGCGATAACAACAGCAACAATAGCGAGCGATAAGGCTTTTGCTTTGATGAAGAATTTAATCACACCTTTATATTTTTCGAGCATACTGTCGTAGGCAGTATTGAATGCGGTGTGGAATCTGTCAACAAAATTTGTTTTCTTATCCTCGTGGTTTCCATGAGGTTTGAGGAATAGTGCACAAAGGGCAGGAGAGAGTGTCAAAGCGTTTACTGCCGAGAATGCAATAGAGATAGCCATTGTGATACCAAATTGCTTGTAGAATACACCGCTTGTGCCAGGCATAAATGACACAGGGATAAACACGAGCATCATAACAAGTGTGATTGAAATCAATGCACTTGCAATTTCACCCATAGCATCGATTGATGCACGGCGGGCCGATTGATACCCAACATCGAGTTTGGCATGCACGGCTTCCACCACCACAATGGCGTCATCGACTACAATCGCGATTGCCAGAACTAATGCTGAAAGGGTAATCAAGTTGATTGAGAAGCCAATGAGGTTCATTACAAAGAATGTACCGATAAGGGCCACTGGAATTGCGATAGCTGGGATAATTGTAGAACGAATATCTTGAAGGAAGATATATACCACGATAAACACGAGCACAAATGCTTCAAGCAAAGTCTTTAACACCTCATGAATCGACGCTTCAAGGAAGTCGTTTGTGTTCATCGGAATAGCGATATCCAACCCTTTGGGAAGTTCTTTTTTTGCATTGTCAACATAGGCAACGATGTTTTTGATAATTTCAGTTGCATTTGATCCGGGAGTTTGGTAAATCATCGCAGTTGCCGCAGTTTTACCATTGAGCTCACTTTCGAAACTATAAACTTCGCGACCTAATTCCACGTCAGCGATATCTTTGAGATATAGGACTTCGCCATCGGGAGTAGCTTTGATTACGATATCTTCAAACTCTTCGGGGGTAACCAAGCGTCCTTTATATTTCATGATATATTGGAAACTTTGTTCGCCACGTTCACCAAATTGACCTGGTGCAGCCTCGATGTTTTGTTCGGCAAGAATAGCCGAAACGTCCGATGGCATCAAACCATATTGAGCCATAACATCTGGTTTGAGCCAAATACGCATAGAGTAATTAGCACCGAGCACCATTGCATCACCCACACCCGAAATACGTTGAATTTGAGGAATGATGTTGATTTTAAGATAGTTCTCCACAAATTCGGTTGAATAAGTGCTATCTTCGGCATAAAGGCTTATCGCCATCAAAGTAGAAGTTTGGCGTTTTTGAGTAATGACCCCCACCTTTGTTACTTCGGCAGGGAGCAACCCTTGTGCCTTTGCCACACGGTTTTGAACGTCAACGGCAGCCATGTCGGGGTCATAACCTTGTTCAAAATATACGTTAATTGTAGCGGCACCTGTGTTAGACGCCGACGATGTCATATAGGTCATGTTTTGAGCACCGTTGATTTGCTCTTCAAGTGGTGCAACAACCGAGTTTAGCACGGTTTGGGCATTAGCTCCGGTATAGGTTGTTTGCACTTGAATTGTAGGAGGTGCAATGTCGGGATATTGTGTGATTGGGAGAGCAAACAAGCCGATAATCCCAAGCAACACAATGAATATTGATATAACCGTCGATAGAACCGGACGATTAATGAAATTATCAAGTTTCATAAGCGATTAATTGCTGATAATTAAAGGTTCAATAAGTTCGTAAATTATTTATTTGCAGTTTTGTCGATTGGTTTGATTGTAAGGCCATCTTTAACAGTCGTGCCTACCCCTTCGATTACGATTTTATCTCCGGCTTTAAGTCCATTGGTTACGATATATTCTAACCCGTCATTGATTTCAAACACTTCGATAGGATAGCTTTCGGTTTTATTTGAGTCATTGACAAGATATACATATTTCTTGTCTTGAATTTCAAATGTGGCTTTTTGTGGAATGATGACAACATCGTTTTCAGTATAAGGGATTACAACCGCCCCAGTGCTACCACTGCGAAGCATTCCGGCAGGGTTGTCAAATGCGGCTCTAACTGATGCAGCTCCGGTGTTTTGATCAATCACCCCCGATACGGTAGCGATTTTTCCTGATAATCCGTATAGGTTGCCATCGGCAAGGCGAAGTTTTACAGCCGGCATTGCTGCAATTGCTTCATCAAGAGAGATTGCTCCATTGTTGGTCAATCTGAGAATATCTTTTTCGGTTAAAGAAAAATAAGCATATATTTGGCTGTTGTCGCTCACTGTAGTAAGTGGCTGAGCCATTGATGGTGATGCAAGTGCACCAACTCGATTAGGAATTGAGCCAACAACGCCATTGCTTGGGGCAGTTACCATTGTGTATGATAGGTTCTTGCGAGCATTTACAAGATTTGCATTTGCTTGTGCCAATTGGGCTTCGGCTTGTGCAAGTGAATTCTCAGAGAGTTTATATTCGTATTCGCTGATGATGTTTTTTTCAAAAAGCGATTTCTTGTTGTTGGTAGTCAGTTGTGCTGTTGCAACAGCAGTTTCGGCAACCTTTACTGCAGCTTGTGCTTGATCGACTGCAGCTTGATATTGAACTTGGTCGAGAGTGAATAATAGTTGTCCCTTTCTCACTTTTTGTCCTTCATCTACATGCACTTTTGTGATAAAACCGGTTACTTGTGGACGAATGTCAATATCGGCTTTGCCTTTGATTGTAGCCGGATAAGTGCGATTGAGTTCTGAATTGCCGGTTGCTACTGTAATTGTAGCAATTTCGGGAGCCGGAGCTTGTTGCGGCTGTTGTTTGCCCCCACATGATGCCAATGCCGACAATGTAATCACAGCAAATGACACAATGACTAATCTAAATGCTTTTTTGTTCATTTTTCGTTTTCGTATTTATTTATTGTTATTATCAAAATATGGCTCAAAACAGTTTTGAGCCTACTATCCATTATGCGAATTTATAAAAATATTTTCACAGCGAAAAGAAAATTGGTCTAAATCACAATTATCAAGCCTATTTTTGCAAAAAAAATGCAAAAAAGAGGGCGGATTTCTATAGTGTCTAAAACAACTATGGACACTATAACAAAAAAGCGAGCAATCCATTAGGACTGCTCGCTGAGTATATTAGGTTGTTGTTTTATTATTTAACAAGAACTTTAGAAGCTACGCTACCTTGTTTCTTGATGAAGAGGCCATTTTCAGGATTAGCAACTTTTACACCTTGGAGGTTGTAATAAACTGCATTGCCTTCGTTGTTTGCAGCTTCGATGCTTTCTACGCCGTCACCATCTTCCCAAGTGTCGTTGAATCCAGGTTCAGCAACACAGTAAAGACCGATACCATTGTAGTTTTTGTATGTCAAAATGTAAGCACCTTGTTTTCCATTTTCGTCTTCTTCAACAACGATGTCGATATTGTGGATGCGAGTACCACCGTCAGATGTTTCACCAAGACCTGTTTCAGGAACGCTCCAAAGTTTGCGCATGCCTTCGAATGTCATACCTTCGCCAAGTTGGCAAATGTTGATACGACAACCTGGAGATACGTTATATTGAGCTTCTGCA
>JAEIGA010003262.1_pt1 | contig 25486 bp, 20 predicted proteins | sample 9270691 | NCBI WGS metagenome assembly JAEIGA01 (sample SAMN17057246, study PRJNA624740) | gut metagenome | biome: biome; isolation source: fecal sample | host: Bos grunniens | place: China: Xizang | collected 2019
AAACTCTTCCTGTGTACTTTCTTTTCCTATTATAAATTGGATATCGTCAACCAGCAAAACATCTATATTACGATATTTATCTCTAAATGATGTCATTGCTGATTCATTACCGCCACTTGTTTTACCACTTTTCAGAGCATCAATCAGTTCATTTGTAAATGTTTCACTTGTAACATACAATATTTTCTTTGATGGATCTCTTTCTAATATAAAGTGTGCAATTGAGTGCATTAAGTGAGTTTTTCCAAGTCCAACTCCTCCATATAAAAAGAGTGGATTATAAATTTCACCCGGTGATTCAGCAACTGCTAAAGAAGCAGCGTGGGCAAAGTTATTATTTTTACCAACTACAAATGTATCAAATGTATATTTTGGATTTAAATTTGCCTGTTCGAAAATATCATTTTTATTTACCTTATTATTATAGGAAGATTCTGATACAGATTCTTCAATAAAATCTTCTGCTGCAACTAATTGTACATCATATTCTTGTCCAATAACTTCAGCGATGCAAACCTTAAGCGATAATAAATATTTTTTAGTGATAATATCTATGTATGCTTTAAGGGGAACTTTTATAAATACAACGTCCTCCTTAATATCGCACACTTCGAGAGGCATAATCCAAGTTTTAAAGGATACATCCAAAATATCATATTCTATCTTTAATTTATGGATAATTTCATCCCATTTTTCCTTTACTAAATTCATTACAAAAAACTCCTACTTATACTAATAAGATATAATACGACAATATCTCCATAATATTTTACATCAAAAACAAAATATTAGCAATGATTATTAAATGTGGATAACTTTATCCACATAAAAAACTTGATAAAATATGGAAAAATTGGCAATAAAAAAATTTAATCCACAAGTTATCCACATAAAAAACGGCAGTTATCCACATTTTGTGGAAAAATTGTGGATAACTTTACCTTGACGTAGAGCTTTTTATTTAATATAATTAGGCGTGGTATGAGAACGTATACTTATATGAATATTATATATAGGTTTGAAAAGAATCAAGGAGGTGGATATCAATGAAAATGACATTCCAACCAAAAAAGAGATCTAGATCAAAGGTTCATGGATTTAGAGCAAGAATGAGTACACCTGGCGGAAGAAAAGTTTTATCTGCTAGAAGAGCAAAAGGAAGAAAGGTATTATCAGCGTAGGCCGCATATATGTGGCCTTTTCTTCTATATAAAAATGGGGTTTAAATAATGAAAAACAAGGATTTTCAAATTGTATATAAAAAAGGAAAATCTTATGCAAATAAGTATTTGGTAATGTATGTGTTAGAAAATAACACACAGGAAAATCGCTTAGGTATTTCAGTAAGTAAAAAAGTAGGTAATAGTGTTGTTAGACATCGTATCACAAGATTAATTCGAGAAAGCTATAGACTACAAGAAAGTAATTTTCAAAATGGATTAGATATTGTTGTGGTTGCACGAACTAATGCAAAAGAAAGAACATATAAAGAAATCGAAAGTGCACTACTCCATTTGGGAAAACTTCATAATATTATAGATGATTTAACGGAGAATTAAAATTGAAAAAGGTACTAATAGGGCTCATTAAGTTTTATAAAAAATATATATCAGGGATGAAGTCTGCGCCAACATGTAAGTATATTCCAACTTGTTCGGAGTATGGCTTGCAGGCAATTGAAAAATATGGTGCTTTTAAAGGTGGGCTTCTTACAGTTTGGAGAATTTTACGTTGTAATCCCTTTTCAAAGGGTGGATATGACCCTGTACCTTAATAAATAATGGAGGAAAAAAGATGATTAATTTTATTGCCGGTATATTCGGAAAAATTATGAATTTCATTTTTGAATGCTTTTATTCAATTGGTATTACAGATGTTGGTTTAAATATTGTTATAAGTACAATCGTGTTTACAATTATTGTTTACACATTGTTACTTCCTTTCACAATCAAACAGCAAAAGTTTTCAAGAATATCAGCTGTTATGAATCCTGAGATTCAGGCAATTCAGAATAAGTATAAAGGAAAGAATGACCAGGCATCTATGCTTAAGATGCAAGAAGAAACAAAACTGATTTATACAAAGTACGGCACATCTCCTACCGGAGGATGTCTTGGTTCTTTGATTCAGTTACCATTCTTATTTGCATTATGGCCTGTAATAAGAAATATTCCTGAACATGTGCAAAGAGTACAACCTGATAAAATATATAAATTTATGGGTGTTGTAGTATCAGGATATGAAAATTACGGGAAGAAAAATGAAATTAATTTAGCAGCTACTCCTTCTACCCTTTTAAAATCAGGGGAAACATGGCTTATTATTGTTGCTATTTTAATTCCTGTATTAGCTGGTTTTACACAATGGTTGAGTGGTAAGATTTCACAAAATATGATGAAATCAAGAAATGGCGATAAGAAACAAGAAGAAAATGCAATGGCACAACAAATGAATACCATGATGAATGTTATGCCGATTATGTCAGTATTCTTATGTTTTTCAATGCAGATTGTTCTTGGTATGTATTGGATTGTAAGTGCTGTTGTAAGAATTGTTCAACAGATTGTAATTAATAAAGTACTTGATAAGAAATCAATCGATGTATTAGTTGAAGAAAACATGAAAAAGGCAGCAAAGAAAAATGCCAATAAAAAAGAAGTAAATCCAAGTAAAGTAAACAGCATGGCTCAGATGTATACAAAAAAATTAGAAGAAATTAAAGCCGAAGCTGTTGAGCAGGAAAAAACCTCTACCAATAATAACGCAAAAGCAGGAAGTTTAGCATCAAAAGCTAACATGGTTAGAGATTATAATAGCAGAAATAATAAATAGGGAGGCCATTATGGAGATTATCACAGTTTCTAAAAAAACAGTAGAAGAAGCAATTACGGAAGCATGTATCCAACTCGGACTTGCAAGTACAGATGTTGAAGTTGAAGTAATTGAAAAAGGAAGTGCAGGATTCTTAGGAATCGGTGCAAAACAAGCAGTAATTAAGGCTTGGAAAAAGCAAGAAAAGAAAGAAAATAAAAAAGAAGCGAAAAAAGTAGTTGAAGAACCTAAACAGGAAGAAGTAAAAGAAGAAGCTATTCCAGTTGTAGAAGAATCAAACGAAGAAGTTGCTGAAACAGAAGAAAAACTTGCAGAAGTTGAACCACAGACAAAAGAAGCTTGTGAAAAATTCTTGACAGATGTACTTAAAACAATGGGTATGGAAGTTACATTAACATCTGAAATTGATGAAGATGGTTCTTTAAGTATTAATATGGAAGGAGACAATATGGGAATCCTCATTGGAAAAAGAGGACAAACATTAGATTCACTCCAATACTTAACAAACCGTGTTGCTAATAAAATGCAAGATGGTTATGTAAGAGTAAAATTAGATACAGAAAATTATCGCCAAAGAAGAAAAGAAACATTGGAAAACCTTGCAAAGAACATTGCACACAAGGTAAAAAGAACGAAAAGGTCTGTTTCATTAGAACCAATGAATCCTTATGAAAGAAGAATCATTCACTCAGCACTTCAAGCAGATAAATATGTATCTACACATAGTGAAGGTGAAGAACCTTACAGACGCGTTGTTGTTACATTAAATAGAAAATAATTTTTGGAAGCACTTTTGATTGAAAGTGCTTCTTTGATATGTGGAGGAAAGTTATGAGAAAGGATACAATCGCTGCTATTGCTACTGCTATGTCTAATTCCGGAATAGGTATTGTTAGAATTAGTGGAGAAGAGTCTTTAAATATTATCCAAAAAGTATATAAAGGAAAAACTTTAAAAGACCATGCAATTCATTATGGTTATATTGTGGATGGTGACGAAACGATTGATGAAGTTCTTATAATGGTAATGAAAGGTCCACATAGCTTTACCGGTGAAGATACGGTAGAAATTAATTGCCATGGTGGAGTTTATGTTGTAAAAAGAATTTTGGAAACAGTTATAAAAGCAGGTGCAAGACCTGCAGAGCCAGGTGAATTTACAAAACGCGCTTTTTTAAATGGAAAAATTGATTTATCTCAGGCAGAGGCTGTGATTGATGTTATCAATTCAAAAAATGAATACGCCTTAAAAAGCTCTGTCAGCCAATTAAAAGGAAATGTACAGAAAAAGATTAAGGAAATTCGTGAACAAATCATTTATCACACCGCATTTATAGAAACAGCTTTGGATGATCCGGAACACATCAGTGTAGATGGTTATGGAGAAACATTAAGATTAACGGTTGATAATTTAATTTGTGAATTAGATGTACTTTTAAAGAGTTCTGATAACGGAAGAATTATTAAAGAAGGTATTAAAACTGTTATAGTAGGTAAGCCAAATGCAGGAAAATCTTCATTATTAAATGTTTTAGTAGGTGAAGAACGTGCAATTGTAACAGATATTGCAGGAACAACCCGTGATGTTTTGGAGGAAGCCATTAATTTAAATGGAGTTAGTTTAAACATCATGGATACTGCAGGTATTAGAAATACAGAGGATATTGTAGAAAAAATTGGTGTTGATAAGGCTAAAACACATGCAAATGAAGCGGATTTAGTTGTATATGTTGTGGATGCATCAAGAGAATTTGACCAAAATGATTATGATATCATAGAATTGATACGAGATAAAAAGACTATTATTCTTTTAAATAAATCAGATTTGGCTACAGTTATTAGAAAGGATATGGTAAAATCAATTATTGATAAACCGATTGTGTCAATTTCTGCAAAAGAAGAACAAGGAATTGAAGAATTTGAACAAATCATTAAAAATATGTTCTTTCATGGTGAACTATCCTTCAATGACGAAGTTTATATCACAAATATGCGACATAAAGCTGCAATTCAGGATGCTTATAACAGTTTACAAAAGGTAATTGTTAGTATAGATAATGATATGCCGGAAGATTTCTATTCGATTGATTTGTTAGATGCTTATGAATCTTTAGGAAGTATTACCGGAGAAACGATAGGAGAAGATTTAGTAAATGAAATATTCAGCAAATTCTGTATGGGAAAATAGGGATGAATATGATGTGGTGGTTATTGGTGCCGGACACGCAGGTTGTGAGGCTGCTCTCGCTTCTGCTCGACTGGGACTTAAAACAATTGTTTTTACAGTCAGTGTAGATAGTATTGCGCTTATGCCATGTAATCCAAATATTGGGGGAAGCTCAAAGGGTCATCTGGTACGTGAAATCGATGCTTTGGGCGGAGAAATGGGTAAAGTAATTGACCAGACATTTATTCAGTCAAAAATGTTGAATAAATCGAAAGGGCCTGCTGTTCACTCTTTGCGTGCTCAGGCTGATAAGGCAAATTATACGAAAACCATGAGAAAAGTCTTGGAAAATCAAGACAATCTTGAAATAAAGCAAGCAGAAATTACGGATATTCTTACAGAAGATGGAAAGGTAATCGGTGTCCGTACTTATTCGGGTGCAACTTACAAATGTAAGGCTGCTGTTTTATGTACAGGAACTTATTTAAAAGCAAGATGCATTTATGGTGAAATTAGTAATGCAACCGGACCAAATGGACTTCAGGCAGCAAATTATTTGACGGATTCATTAAAAAGTCTTGGAATTGAAATGTATCGATTCAAAACAGGTACTCCTGCCAGAATTGATAAACGTTCCATTGATTTTTCAAAAATGGAGGAACAATTTGGTGATGAACGTGTAGTACCATTCTCATTTACAACTAATCCGGAAGATGTTCAGATAGAACAGGCATCTTGCTGGTTAACTTATACAAATGAAAAAACACATGAAATTATTAAAGAAAATCTGCACCGCTCTCCTCTCTTCTCAGGTATGATTGAGGGAACAGGTCCTCGCTACTGCCCTTCTATTGAAGATAAGGTAGTGAAATTTGCAGATAAAAATCAACATCAAGTATTTATTGAGCCGGAAGGTCTTGATACCAACGAAATGTATATTGGAGGAATGTCTAGTTCTTTGCCGGAAGATGTACAATATGCAATGTACCGCAGTGTTGCCGGTCTTGAGAATGCTAAGATTGTAAGAAATGCATATGCAATTGAATATGATTGCATTGATGCAAGACAGCTCTCTCCCACTCTGGAATTTAAAAAGATTGAAGGCTTGTATAGTGGTGGACAGTTTAACGGAAGCTCCGGATATGAGGAGGCTGCGGCGCAGGGCTTAGTAGCCGGAATTAATGCTGCACTCAAAATATTAGGCCGTGAGCAGATTGTAATTGATCGATCAGAAGCTTATATTGGTGTACTTATTGATGATTTGGTTACCAAGGAAAGTCATGAGCCATATCGAATGATGACATCACGTGCTGAATATCGTCTCCTGCTTCGTCAAGACAATGCAGACCAGAGATTAACGAAGCTTGGTCATGATGTAGGATTAATTTCAGATGAAAGATATCAGTATTTATCAGACAAACAAGAGATTATTCTATCTGAGATAGAACGACTAGAACACACAAATGTGGGAGCAAATAAGGAAGTACAGGAATTATTGTTAAAATATGAAAGTACACCATTAAATTCCGGTACTACTCTTGCGGAATTGATTAGAAGACCTGAATTATCATATGAAGTACTAGCTCCAATTGATAAAAATCGAGATCTTATGAACATTTGTGCATGTAAATGTATGAATTATGCGGATAACTCACAGAAAGCTGTGGATAAGTTATACCAAGAAGTAATCGAGCAGGTAGATATAAATATAAAATATGACGGATATATAAAGCGTCAACAAAAACAAGTAGAACAATTTAAAAAGTTAGAAACAAAGAGAATACCTGATGATATTGATTACGATGTGATAAAGAGCCTCCGTATAGAAGCTGTACAGAAATTAAAACAGTACCGCCCTATCTCTATTGGACAGGCATCACGTATTTCTGGGGTGTCTCCTGCTGACATATCAGTATTATTAGTGTACCTGGAATCTTATAGAAGATAGCTTTTGAGTTACACTGCTAAGAAAGGAACATTATGAGTCAAATTTTTGAAAACAAATTAAATAAACTCGGTATTACCTTGACAGATAAGCAAAAACAACAATTTGATAAATTTTATGAACTTCTTGTTGAATGGAATAAGGTTATGAATCTAACCGGTATCACTGAATATGAGGAAGTAAATGAAAAACATTTTGTAGATAGTTTATCTATTGTGAAGGCAATCGATATGGAAAGCGTAGAAAGTGTTATAGATGTGGGAACCGGAGCAGGTTTTCCGGGAATTCCACTAAAGATTGCATTTCCACATTTAAAGGTAGTACTGCTCGACTCTCTTAACAAAAGAATTAATTTTTTAAATGAAGTAATTGCTGAATTAGGACTAACCGATATAAAAACAATACACGGGCGTGCTGAGGATTACGCGAAACAAACGGAATACAGAGAAAAGTTTGACTTATGTGTATCCCGCGCGGTTGCTAATCTTTCTACCCTTTCAGAATATTGTTTACCGTATGTAAGTGTTGATGGAATGTTTGTACCATATAAATCTGGTGAAATAGATGAAGAATTGGAAAATTCGAAGAAAGCTGTTAAAATTCTAGGTGGAAAAACAGAGAATGTGGTTAAATTCCAATTACCAGGCACAGAAATTGGTCGTTCTTTTGTAAAAATAAGAAAAATAGCTAATACAAATAAGAAATATCCTAGAAAAGCAGGTTTACCTGCAAAAGAACCATTAGGATAGAATGAAGAGAATGTTTCACGTGAAACATTCTCTTTTTTTATGATTTATTATTGATGTTTCACGTGAAACAATGTATACTTATAAAGTACGAAAGGGGAAATAATTATGGGAAGAATTATAGCAGTTGCTAACCAAAAAGGTGGCGTAGGGAAAACAACTACATCTATTAATTTATCATCATGTTTAGCTGCACATGGAAAGAAAGTTCTTTCAATTGACATGGATCCACAAGGAAATATGACAAGTGGGCTAGGTATTGATAAAAACGGTGTTGAGTACACAATTTATGACTTAATTCTTGGTGAAGTTGGCATCGAAGAGGTAATTTGTAAGGATGCAATTGAAAATCTTGATGTTTTACCAGCAAATGTAGACTTATCTGCGGCAGAAATTGAGTTAATTGGTGTTGAAAATAAGGAATTTATTGTACATGAAGAGGTAGAAAAGGTACGTGATAATTATGATTTTATTATCATAGACTGTCCTCCTTCTTTAAATACACTTACAATTAATGCTATGACTACTGCGGATACTGTTTTAGTGCCAATTCAATGTGAATACTACGCATTAGAAGGATTGAGTCAGTTAATACATACAATTGATTTAGTAAAAGAGCGTTTAAATCCGGATTTAGAGATAGAGGGTGTTGTATTTACAATGTATGATGCCAGAACTAATCTATCTCTTCAAGTAGTAGAAAACGTAAAAGATAATTTAAATCAAACCATTTATAAGACAATTATTCCGAGAAATATTCGTCTTGCAGAGGCACCAAGCTACGGATTACCAATTAATTTGTATGATCCAAAGTCTGCAGGTGCAGAAAGTTACATGTTGTTAGCTGAAGAAGTGATTAATAAAGGAGAAGAATAATGGCAGTTAAAAGAGCAGGCCTTGGAAAAGGATTAGATAGTTTAATTCCAGAAGGAAAAAAAGTAGCTCCGGCTAAGAAGACTGAGGAAAAGATAGTAGAAAAAGTTGTTGAAAAGGTAGTCGAAAAGGTCGTTCATGAGGAGCAAATGGTAAAAATAAGTAAAGTTGAACCAAACAGAGAACAACCACGTAGACATTTTGAAGAAGATGCCTTACTTGAATTGGCAGATTCGATTAGACAATTTGGTGTACTTCAGCCGTTATTAGTTCAGAAAAAGGGCGATTATTATGAGATTATTGCCGGCGAACGTCGTTGGAGAGCTGCAAAATTAGCAGGTTTAAAGGAAGTACCTGTTATTGTAAGAGAATATTCAGAACAAGAAGTTGTAGAAATTGCATTAATTGAAAATATTCAGAGAGAGAACTTAAATCCAATTGAAGAAGCTATGGCTTATAAAAAGCTTCTTACGGAGTTCAAGTTGAAACAGGACGAAGTCGCAGAGCGCGTATCAAAGAGCAGAACTGCGGTGACTAACTCCATGCGTTTATTAAAGTTGGATGAAAAAATTCAACAAATGATTATTGATGAGATGATTTCTACCGGACATGCCAGAGCTTTGCTTGCAATTGAAGATAAGGAAGAGCAGTATAATCTAGCTACCAGAATTTTCGATGAAAAATTAAGTGTGCGTGATGTAGAAAATATTATCCGTCAGATGAAGAATCCTAAACAGAAAAAAGAAAAAAAAGTTGTTGAAAATTCTTTTATCTACAAGGATTTAGAAGAAAAAATGATTTCTGTAATCGGAACAAAAGTTAGTGTAAATCAAAAAGGTAATGGTAAGGGAAAAATTGAAATCGAATATTATTCCAACGCAGAACTCGAACGTATATTCGATTTATTAATGTCGACAGCGCAGAATTAGTAGGAAAAAAGGGGAAATAATAATGGAAAGCAAGATAGAAATATTAATTATTGCTTTATTTGTATTAGTTGTAGTATTATTTATCCTAGTAATTAATGCAAATATGAAATATAATAGATTAAAGTTTAGTTACAATTCTTTCATGAAAGGAAAAGACGGAAGAACTTTAGAGGATAGTATTTTCGAACGCTTTGAGGAATTAGATAACCTTACAGAAATGACAATAAAAAATAGGCAGGCAATTCGTAAAATTAATGAAGAAATGATGTCTAACTTCCAAAAGGTTGGAATTGTAAAATATGATGCTTTTAACGAAATGGGTGGGAAACTCAGTTTTGCAATTACTTTACTAGATGGAAACAATAGTGGTTATATTATTAATTCAATGCATAGTCGAGAAGGCTGCTATAATTATATAAAAGAAATTGTAAAGGGCGAAAGTTATATTGAACTTTCGGAAGAAGAAGCGGAATCTTTGGATAATGCTATTTTCCAAGAAACGTTAGGTTTTGATTTAGAAAACATGAAATAGAGTATGAGGAGGACATAATATGTTAGACATTCGTTTTTTAAGAGAAAATCCAGAGGTAGTAAGACAGAATATTAGAAATAAATTTCAGGATAACAAGCTACCATTAGTTGATGAGGTTATTGCTTTAGACCTAAGAAACAGAGAAATTAAGCAAGAAGTAGAAGCTTTAAGAGCAGAAAAGAATAAAATCTCTAAGATGATTGGTGCATGCATGGCTCAAGGAAAGAAAGAAGAAGCAGAAGAGTACAAGAGACAGGTTGCGGCAAATGCAGGAAGAACAGAAGAGCTTTCTAAAGAAGAAAAAGAAGTAGAAGAAAAAATCAAGACAATCATGATGACAATTCCAAACATCATTGATCCATCAGTTCCAATTGGTAAGGATGACAGTGAAAATGTGGAATTAGAAAAGTTTGGTGAACCTGTTGTTCCTGATTTTGAGATTCCTTATCATACAGAAATCATGAGCAAATTCAATGGCATTGATTTGGATGCTGCTGGTAGAGTTGCAGGTAATGGATTTTATTATTTAATGGGAGATATTGCCAGATTACATTCGGCAATGACAGCCTATGCACGCGATTTTATGATTGATAAAGGATTTACTTACTGTATTCCTCCTTTTATGATTCGTAGTAATGTTGTGACAGGTGTTATGAGCTTTGCTGAAATGGAAAACATGATGTACAAAATCGAAGGCGAAGATCTTTATCTCATTGGAACCAGCGAACACTCTATGATTGGTAAATTTATTGACCAAATGTTAGATGAAGAACAACTACCACAGACACTAACGTCATACTCACCATGTTTCCGTAAAGAAAAAGGAGCTCATGGTATTGAGGAACGTGGTGTTTACCGTATTCACCAGTTTGAAAAACAAGAAATGATTGTTGTATGTAAACCGGAAGAAAGTATGGACTGGTATGAGAAAATGTGGAGATACACAGTTGAACTTTTCCGTACATTAGATATTCCGGTTCGTCAATTAGAATGCTGTTCGGGTGATTTGGCTGACCTTAAGGTAAAATCTTGTGACGTAGAAGCATGGTCACCAAGACAGAAAAAATATTTTGAAGTTGGAAGCTGCTCTAATTTAGGAGATGCTCAGGCAAGAAGACTTGGTATTCGTGTAAAAGGTGCAGATGGCAAGAAATATTTTGCTCATACACTGAACAATACAGTAGTTGCTCCACCTAGAATGTTGATTGCATTCTTAGAAAACAACTTACAGGCAGATGGAAGCGTAAGAATTCCGGAAGCTTTAAGACCATATATGGGTGGAAAGACTGAAATCAGATAATGATAAAAAACGCCGCGAGGATGCGATACAAACGCAACCTCGCGTGCGAGAGTTTGCAAGCAAAATCTTTGTTGCAGATTAAATAGGCAATATGCCCTCATAGTTAAATGGATATAACAAGCCCCTCCTAAGGGCTAGTTGCAGGTTCGATTCCTACTGGGGGTGTTAAAAAATACAGGGGCATGAGTATGCACCTGTATTTTTAATACATTTATTTAGTTTAAAGGTTTAAAATGTACCATCGGTGTTGTCTCTGACATCGGTAAAAATGTGTAGCCATTTTGAATTCCCCAGAACAAAATCTTTTCAACAGCCTCCACACTGGCAGAGGTAATATCATGCTGCAAAACAACCGATACATTTTTCTTTTTTATACCGTTAATTACATTGTTAGAGATTGCGGATACAGTTTTTGCACCACCGGCATCTCCGCTGCTTACATTCCAATCACAGTATAGGAATCCGTGATAAGAAATAGATTTTATTAAGGATGACATAATTCCCTTGCAATATTTTCTGCTAACTGTATTCGAAGTTCCACCAGGGAAACGCACAATAGTAGGAGTCACTCCTGTTTGATTTACAACAATATTTTTAATTGCTTCTAAATCATTGTAGTAAGCGGCTTCATTTTTATACAAAACTTCATACCTGTGGGTTAAAGTATGTAGTGCAATTGTATGCCCACGTCTATGTGTCTCTCCAATCATATATTGATATTTAGGAAATTGATTGGTAACAAAAAATGTAGCTTTAACCCCGTATTTATCAAGAATATCCAACAGTCGGGAGGTATATCTACTTGGCCCATCATCAAAGGTCAGATACACCACCTTGTTTCCCGGATTAATCGGATTGGCAATCATTTGCTTCTGATATACATACACGGTGCGAGTAGCAGTAGTTTTATTTCCAAAGGAATCGGTCACCTGATAGTTAATCGTGTTGATTCCCATTTTGGAAGTATCAACACCACCGCTTACACTCACTTTTGCAGTCATATCCCCATCGATGTTGTCGGAAGCAGTAAATCCAGGGTCTGTGTAAGCAGTTCCTACTTTAATATAAGTACTTTGTTCCCCTTTTAGTGTGACTACCGGAGCAGTCAAATCTGCAATTCGTACGGTTCGTTTCACTTCACCAACATTTCCGGAGGAATCTGTTACTCGATATGTCAAAGTATATGTTCCATATGTATGACCATCGACGGTTCCTTCCACCGTAACGGAAGCTGAGATATCTCCATCACATTCATCAACGGCTTTAAATCCTGGATCAACAAAATCTTTTCCTCTGTTTAAAGAAATACTAGTTCCATTTGTTAATGTAATGACCGGTGCAATCACATCTTTATAGATAATTTTTCGTTCTGCAGTAGCAGTATTACCAGAAGAATCGGAAACGGTGTAGGTTACGATGCCATCCTTTTCTTCACTGACAACCTGAGAAGTTATATCTCCATCATAATTATCCGTTGCCGAAAATCCTTCCTCAACATAAGCCATAGATGGATTGGTATAATAGTCTGGACTGGACACCAATTGAATCTCCGGCGCAAGTGTATCGGTTATAATAATGGTACGTTTCTCTGATATGGTCATATCCTTGTATTTGGAAACGAAGGTCACCTGATATTCTCCTAATTTTTGTAGGTCTAATTCACCCTTCATTGTGGTTTTTACAGGTGTTCCCTTCCTATTAATAAGACTACCCTTGCATAATGCTGTTATCTCAGGCATTTTATCCACACCATATTCTATGGTAATGGTTTTTTCAGAAACACTTAATTCCAAGTGATATTTATTAAGCTTCCACACTGCAAAAACACTGGCAATCGCGCATAATAAAAATGCGATTGAAGCAATAATTATAATTTTTTTCTTAGATTGTATTTTCATAATTAGTTCGCCCTCTTTTGTGTTGTATATCTTATTATAGATTATTCTATAAAAAATTCAATATGTGCAAAAAATATCTCCCATAAAAATTTCATAGGAGATATCATAAAATCTTTTATTCTGTTCTAATTTTTATAGAAGTAATCACTGGCTGTTCATCGGCTTTAATTGTGCCATTATTATCTGTAGGTTCTGAATCTTTACAAACCTTATCCACAATTTCAATACCTTCTGTTACGTAACCAAATGCAGCATACTGGCCATCAAGATGAGTACTGTCTTCATGTACAATAAAGAATTGTGAACTTGCACTGTTCATTGCTCCTGAACGAGCCATAGAGATTGCACCTCTTGTGTGTGATAACTTATTATCATACCCGTTGGCGGTAAATTCGCCTACAATATTTTTGTCAGAGCCGCCGGTACCGTTTCCTTCCGGGTCTCCGCCCTGCATCATAAAGCCTTCCATAATACGGTGGAAGGTTAATCCGTCGTAAAAACCATCTTCAGCAAGAGCCACAAAGTTTGCGGCAGAAATAGGTGCAGATTTCTGGTCAAGTTTTACCGTAATGGTACCATAGTCCTTAAGTTTAATATCGGCATAATAGGTAAGCTTTTCATCCACAGCTTTTGGTGTGTAAGTCCCTTCCGTGCTTTCTGTTTTGTTATTTGTAGTATCACTGGAAGCATCATTCGATGAAGTAGATTCTGTATTAGAACCTGTGAACAGATCATTTCCCGTAACCTTTGAAAAAGGATCCCAGATAATCAAAACTACAAGAGCCACAACTGCCAAAGCAGGAATTCCAACTGTGAATATATTTTTGATTAAATTTCTACGTGCTTCCTTTTTTCGCTGGGCTGCACGTTGTTCTTGTGCTAACTTTTTATTTTCTTTTTTCATGTTATATTTACTCCGATAAATTATGAGTTTTTAATAAATAACACACCCAGTGTTCCAGGACCACAATGGCTGGAAATAACACCACCTGCACGAGTAACTAAAATCTCATCAAATATATTCAATTCAGCTAAATATCCATGAATCTCATCAAGAATACTTTGGTCGCATCCGGAATGAGTAATAAATACACGGTCTTTTTTGGAATTTTTTAAATCTTCTTCTAAATCTTTCACGTAGGATTTAATAACCATGCTCATTTTTCCACGATATTTTTTATTGGCATCCATTTTACCATTTTCAACAACAATCTTTGGATGCAACTTCAACACGCCACCGGCTAGAGCTGCTACACTGCTGCAACGGCCACCTCTGTGAAGGTATGTGAGTGTATCTACCACAAAACTTGCGCTTACTAAAGGTTTTAATTCTTCAATCTTAGCAACAATCTCCTCAGCAGTTTTACCTTCTTGTGCCATAATAGCGGCTTCGATTACAAGAAGACCGATACCGGTGGATAGGTTTGCAGAGTCAATAATATGAATTTTATCCTCTGCTTCCAAGTCTTCGGCAGCGAGACGCATTACATTATTATTTGCTGACATGCTGCTTGAAATAGAAAAACTAATGATCTCATCACCATTTTTAATATAAGGCTCAAACATATCAATTACTTCAATCATAGAAGCCGCCGATGTCTTCGGCGTTGTGTTGTTAGCGTCAGCCCATGTATAAATTTCATCAGGTGTAATAGTAACACCATCCTGGTATTCTTCTTCTCCCAAATGAATGTGTAATGGCAGTATTGCGATGTCATATTTTTCAATTAAATCTTTTGATAAGTCACAAGTACTGTCTGAAATAATTTTAATCATAAGTAAATCCCTCCTAAGCAACTATTATAAAAGAAAATAAAGATGTTTTCAACAAATTTGGCTATGTACGGAAAAAGTTTACAAAAAGTTTAGAAAATTGCTTGATTTTCATAAAGTGCAGTCGTATACTTGTCTGTGGTTAAAAATCAAAAGGAGTGAAGATTATGAGTACATTATTATCAGTATCAATAGCCCTCTTAGCAGGACTTCTTATGACAAGACTTTTTAAACCATTCAAATTACCGGACGTAACGGCATATTTGATTGCCGGTGTTCTTATCGGACCATATTGCGTGGGCGCTTTAGGCGTGGATGGTTTTGGATTTTCTTCTATGCATGCAGTAGAAGCGTTAGGACTTGTAGCAGATGTGGCGTTAGGATTTATCGCTTTTTCTATTGGTAGTGAATTTAGATTAGAAGAATTAAAAAAGACAGGAAAGCAGGCATTTGTTATCGGTATTGTGCAAGCACTTGTTGCAACATTGTTTGTAGATTTAGCACTTTTAGGCGTGCATTATATGATGCCGGACAAATTATCATTACCACAGCTTCTCGTACTTGGCGCTATTGCAACAGCAACAGCTCCGGCAGCAACACTTATGGTTGTTCGTCAGTACAAGGCAGATGGTCCACTTACTAAATTATTGCTTCCAATCGTTGCCTTAGATGATGCAGTTGGCTTAATTATCTTTGCCGTATCATTCGGTATTGCGAAAACAATTTTGAGTGGTCAGGTTGACTTGGTTTCCATCATTTTAAATCCATTGATAGAAATCGTATGTTCCTTAATACTTGGAGCAATCATGGGATGGATTTTGACACAGTTGGAAAAAATGTTTCATTCAAACACAAACCGTTTGAATATGACAATTGCATTTGTGTTTTTAACTGTTGCACTTTCTATGCTTGACTTCCATATCGGACCGGTACATATTGCATTTTCTTCCCTTTTAGTATGTATGATGCTTGGAACAATATTCTGCAATATCTGTCCGTTGTCAGAAGATTTGATGGGAAGATCAGACAAATGGACTTCACCATTACTTGCTATTTTCTTTGTAATTAGCGGTGCAGAGTTAGAGCTTAGCGTATTTGCTGATATTGCAATCGTGGGTATCGGTGTTGTATATATTATCTTCCGTTGCTTAGGAAAATATTTTGGTACACTTATTAGTGCAAAGGCAACAAAATGTGAACCACAGATTTGTAAATACTTAGGTATTACCTTGTTCCCACAAGCGGGTGTTGCGCTTGGTATGTGCAGTATTGTTGCTTCCTCAACGGACTTTGGTAATGAAGGCACATTAATAAGAAATATTACTTTGTTTGCAGTATTGATTTACGAATTATTCGGACCACTTATGACAAGACAGGCACTCATGTCTGCTGGTGAAATCAAGCCAATGTCACAAGAAGTGAAAGACCGTCGTAAGAATAAACTTGAAGAAGTACAGAAAAATAAATAAAATGTCTCTATACCCACGATTTCAAAAAATCGTGGGTATTTTCATGTCAGTGTGTGAATGGTTTGCAAGCAAACTCTTTATTTGATATAATAGCATAAAGTTATTTATTGGAGAATTATTATGAAGATTAGTAAGATTATCATATCATTTACTCTGCTTGGTATACTTTTCTTAGGGGGAATAACAGTCCAAGCGGTAAATGTAGTGCAAGTTCCGGCAAAAGAAGTTCAAGGTGTATATAATCAGAGTGTTGATTCAAACGCTATACCGGGTTGGGCGAAAGGTCCGCACATTTATAGTGAAGCCGGTATTGTTATGGATATTGACAGTGGAGCAATTCTGTATGCAAAGAATATAGATAATCCACATTATCCGGCCAGCATCACTAAGATTTTAACAGGGCTGGTTGCATTGGAAAATAATGAGTTGACCGACACTGTTACCATTACTCCGGAAGACTATAACTTTCTAAAAAGAGGGGACAACCATATTGGTCTTAAAAATAAGGAAGAGATTACAATGGAGGATGCCCTTCATGGAACGCTTTTGGCATCGGGAAATGAAGTGGCCCATGCACTTGGCAGTAATACAGAAGGCGGATATGACAATTTCATCAACATGATGAATGAAAAGGCGAAGGAACTGGGATGCCTTAATTCCAATTTTGTGAATTCTCATGGCCTACATGATGATAATCATTATACTTCTGCAAGGGATATGGCGCTGATTGGTGCGGCAGCATTTAAAAATGCAGATTTTCGCAGAATTACAGCCACGAAATTATATACCATTCCGGAAACGAATGTTACTAATGAAAAACGTGCTTTTGAAAATCATCATAAAATGTTGTTTGACTGGAGAAACCAATATTATGAATATTGCGTAGGCGGTAAAACAGGATATACAGATAAAGCACTTAACACATTGGTGACATTTGCAACAAAGGATGATGTGAATTTAGTTGCAGTTGTTCTTCGAACTCATGGAAGTGGGAACACCTATGTGGATACAAGAGCAATGCTGGACTATGCTTTTAATAATTTCTCTAAGATTTCGGTTACGGTTGATACGGTAGAAGGGAAAGGCTTAAAGTCTGTTGATGAGAATGCATATGTAATGGTTCCGACGGGGATAACTTTTGAACAATTACAATGCAGTGTGGAAAACCCAACTGAGTTAGGGGATAAGACTGGTGAAGTGAGCTATACCTATGAAGGACAAGCTGTTGGTTCATTTGAGATGACAATTACGGATAAGTATTATAATGAGCTTCATGGGATAGAGGAAAAGAAGGAAGATAAAAAAGAAAAGAAAGAGGTTCCGTCTGAGAAACCTTCTGTGCTTTTGATTGTATTAAAAGTATTGTTGGTTGTAGTGATTATAATAGCGGTTCTGTATCTTGCCCTTCTTGGATATGTGAGTTATAAAAGAGCGCAGATTCGAAAAAGAAGAAAAGCAAGAAGAATGAAACATAAAAGGGAGATAGAATTCCAGAAGTATTTGGAGGAAATGAAGGATAAGGAATTATAATATAAGAATAGAAGGAGAGAGTATAAATGAAGAAAAGAATTGCTTCTGTGTTAACAGTTACTATTTTACTGACTGTTTTACTATCTGGTTGTAAAGGAAAAATAAAATATGAGGGTGTCGACTATTCGGGTAATGATGCAGCGGATATTGTTCGTGAATATTATGATTTAATCAAAGAAGATAAACAAAAAGAACAAGCGTCATTATTTACTGATGCGTACAATGAACGCAAAGAGAATATTGTATGGCAGGATATCAGTCTTGTTAAATTAACCCATTGTGAAGTGGTAGATGAAGCAGATATACGTGAATCTGACAAGGCGTGGATAGAAGAAATATCCAGAGAAAATTATGCATATTGTTTTGTGCAAACTTCAGATGTAATCTTGTGCGAAGAAGATGGTGCACAAGGTGCAAAAGGTGAAACCGTATCTCGCAATTATTATTATGCACTTCTTATGGAGACCAAAGGGTCTGATTGGAAGATTGAAGACTTTGGATACCCGCCATTTTATGTTTATGAAGAAAAGTAGGTTAAAGAAGTAGGATGTGTGTTTTTGCACATCCTTTTCTTATGCGAGCGTTTGTAAGGAACTTAGAGTTTATTAGGTGCCCATTTCACAAAAAGTCACTTATAAAAAACAAATATGCTTGACAGGACTTGGGCAAAGGGTTATAATTCAAAATACATCAACTTAGATCGTGTTTGACACATCTATTTTTCAAGGTGATTCTACCGAAAAAATCAATTGATGAGTAACTAAATAACAAGAAGAACAAAAAGTGATTTAGGGATAGTATACACTTTTTTAGTTCGCCTATAAGGAAAGCAGGTGTAAGATATGTGATATATAAAGTTTGATTTTATTAATGCCTAATAGGACTTTACACAAATTATAAAACCCTCTATAATATAAGCAAAGGACTTATGCACAAGGAGGTAGAAAGGTATGGTAGACATGAACGAAAAAGAAATGATTGATAAACTAATAGACAAATATACCGACTTGCAAAGAATTAAGCAGTCAGCTAATCCAGAGAAAGAAGTTGAATATCAATTAAGAGTAGCGAAAGCAAAACTCGAATCTTTTGGCATTATTACAAGCGAACTTGAAATTAAATAAATGAAATTAAATAAATGAAACCCTTGACGAATCAAGGGTTTCTTCTTATAATGAAGTAGTTATATGAAAAAACGATGACGAAGACAGTAGAATATACAGGAAAGGCAAAGCGAATCAGGGATGGTGAGAGCCTGATGCAAGTAGCGTATATTTGAATATCACTTCCGAGTTGCAGCGGTGAACGGATTTGTAATCCTAATAAGTGCTGACGGTTTTCTACCGTTAACAAGAACACATATGTTAGTATGATGTAATTGGTGGTTTTAACGATGTTTGTACACTCGTCCTATTACGGGACGGGTGTTTTTGTTTATAGAAGACGCAATTACAGCAAACGAACCATTTTAATTAGGAGGAAAAGAAATGTATCAGAAAGTATCGACAGACCTTAAGTTTGTAGAACGCGAAAAGAAAACAGAAAAGTTTTGGGCTGATAATAAGATTTTCGAAAAAAGTTTAGAAAATCGCAAAGAAGGCGAAACCTATACTTTTTACGATGGACCACCGACAGCCAATGGTAAACCACATATCGGGCACGTACTTACTCGTGTAATCAAGGATATGATTCCGAGATATCGTACTATGAAGGGATATATGGTGCCAAGAAAAGCTGGATGGGATACTCATGGTCTTCCGGTAGAGCTTGAAGTAGAAAAAATGCTTGGAATTAACGGAAAAGAGCAGATTGAAGAGTATGGTCTTGCGCCATTTATCGCGCACTGTAAAGACAGCGTATGGAAATACAAAGGCATGTGGGAAGGTTTTTCTTCTACCGTAGGTTTCTGGGTAGATATGGAAAACCCATACATCACATACGACAACAATTTCATTGAGTCAGAGTGGTGGGCGTTAAAGCAAATCTGGGATAAAGGACTTCTTTATAAAGGATATAAGATTGTACCTTACTGCCCACGTTGTGGAACACCTTTGTCTAGTCACGAAGTGGCACAGGGATATAAGGATGTAAAAGAACGCTCTGCAATTGCAAGATTTAAAGTGAAAGGTGAAGATGCGTACATCTTAGCATGGACAACAACACCTTGGACATTGCCATCTAACGTAGCTCTTTGTGTGAACCCGAATGAAACCTATGTCAAAGTGAAAAATGGAGAATACACATACTATATGGCAGAAGCTTTAGTTGCATCTGTATTAGAAGGTGATGTAGAAGTATTAGAGACTTATGTAGGTAAGGACTTAGAAGGAAAAGAATACGAACCATTATTTTCCTTTGCACAATTAAACAAAAAGGCATATTATGTAACCTGTGACACCTATGTAACATTGACAGATGGTACAGGTGTGGTTCATATTGCGCCGGCATTTGGTGAAGATGATGCGAATGTAGGACGTAAATACGACCTTCCATTCCTTCAATTAGTAGATGAAAAGGGCGAGATGACAGAAGAAACACCTTGGGCAGGCACATTCTGTAAGAAGGCTGACCCATTGGTACTTGAAGATTTGGAAAGCAGAGGATTACTCTTCTCAGCTCCAAACTTTGAACATAGTTACCCACATTGCTGGAGATGTAATACTCCGCTTATTTACTATGCCCGTGAATCTTGGTTCATCAAGATGACAGACGTGAAAGAAAACTTAATCCGCAATAACAATACAGTGAACTGGATTCCGGAAAGTATCGGTAAAGGCCGTTTCGGTGACTGGTTAGAAAATGTACAGGACTGGGGTATCAGCCGTAACCGTTATTGGGGAACCCCGCTCAATATTTGGGAATGTGAATGCGGACATCAACATTCCATTGGAAGCATTGAAGAGTTGAAATCCATGTCTGACAATTGTCCGGACAACGTAGAGCTTCATCGACCATTTATTGATGAAGTAACAATCAAATGTCCACACTGTGGAAAAGAAATGCACCGTGTACCGGAGGTTATCGACTGCTGGTTTGATAGTGGAGCCATGCCATTTGCTCAGCATCACTATCCATTTGAAAATCATGACCTGTTTGAACAACAGTTCCCGGCTGAATTTATTTCAGAGGGTGTCGACCAGACACGTGGATGGTTCTATTCATTGCTTGCAATTTCAACATTGATTTTTGATAAGGCACCTTATAAGAACGTACTTGTACTTGGTCATGTTCAAGATAAGGATGGCCAAAAAATGAGTAAATCAAAAGGAAATGCGGTAGATCCATTTGAAGCTTTAGAAAAATACGGAGCTGATGCGATTCGTTGGTACTTCTATATTAACAGTGCGCCATGGTTGCCAAATCGTTTCCATGGTGATGCAGTTGTGGAAGGACAACGTAAATTCATGGGTACTTTGTGGAATACCTATGCATTTTATGTGCTCTATGCAGAAATTGATCAGTTCGATGCAACAAAATATGCATTAGAATATGAAAAACTTTCTGTTATGGATAAATGGTTGCTGTCCAAGTTGAATACATTAATTAAGACGGTTGATGAGAACCTTGAAAACTACAGAATTCCTGAAAGTGCAAGAGCATTGCAGGATTTCGTAGACGATATGAGTAACTGGTATGTAAGAAGAAGCCGTGAACGTTTCTGGGCAAAGGGTATGGAGCAGGATAAGATTAATGCTTACATGACACTTTATACTGCACTTGTAACAGTAGCAAAAGTGGCAGCTCCTATGATTCCATTTATGACAGAAGACATTTATCAGAACCTAGTAAGAGGTTTGGATGCAAATGCTCCGGAAAGTATTCACTTATGTGACTTCCCAGTTGCTGATGAGGCTATGATTGATGCTGATTTGGAAGCAAATATGGACGAAGTACTGAAACTTGTTGTGATGGGTCGTGCATGTAGAAATGCTGCAAACATCAAGAACCGTCAGCCAATTGGCAAAATGTTTGTAAAATCAGAAAAAACTTTACCTGAATTCTATCAGGAAATCGTGGAAGAAGAGTTAAATGTAAAAACATTAGAGTTTACGGATGATGTAAGAGCATTTACTTCTTATACATTTAAACCACAACTGAAGACTGTTGGACCAAAATACGGTAAATTACTTGGCGGTATCAGAGGTGCACTCGACTCATTAGACGGAAATGCGGCTATGGATGAAGTGAACGAAACTGGTATGCTGAAACTTGATATCAATGGTCAGGAAGTTGTATTACTGAAGGAAGACCTTTTAATTGACATGGCTCAAATGGAAGGATATGTATCAGAAAATGACAATAATATTACCGTTGTTCTCGATACAAATCTGACAGAAGAGTTATTAGAAGAAGGTTTTGTAAGAGAATTAATTAGTAAAATTCAGACCATGAGAAAAGAGGCTGACTTTGAAGTGACAGATAAGATCAGAGTATCTTATGTGGGAACTGAAAAAGCAGAAACCATTTTTGCAAAATATGCAGAAGAAATCGGCGGAGAAGTATTAGCTACCGCTGTAGAAAATAAAACACCAGAAGGCTATACAAAAGAATGGAATATCAATGGCGAAAAGGTGACTTTAGGTGTTGAGAGATAGGGAGAATTATATGGCAAAGACAAAATTTAACAAAAAAGAATTTCAAGAACAAGTAAAAGAAAACGTAAAACGTTTGTATAGAAAGACAATTGAAGAAGCGACAGAGCAACAACGTTTTCAAGCTGTTTCTTATGCTGTGAAGGACCAGATTATTGATAACTGGTTGGCAACACAAGAGCAGTATAAGAAAGATGACCCAAAGACAGTTTACTATATGTCAATGGAATTCTTAATGGGTAGAGCATTAGGAAACAACCTAATCAACTTAACCTCATACAAAGAAGTACGCGAAGCATTAGATGAAATGGGAATCGACATCAACGTAATCGAAGATCAGGAACCGGACGCAGCTCTTGGTAATGGTGGTCTTGGAAGACTTGCAGCATGTTTCTTAGATTCACTTGCTTCACTCGGATATGCAGCATACGGCTGCGGTATTCGTTACCGTTATGGTATGTTTAAGCAAAAAATTGAAAATGGTTACCAAGTAGAAACACCGGATAACTGGTTAAAAGAAGGTAATCCTTTCGAAGTTCGCCGTGATGAATACGCGAAAGAAGTACGCTTTGGCGGAAACATTCGTGTAGAATACGATGAAAAAACAGGAAGAAATAACTATATTCAGGAAAATTATGAATCTGTACTTGCTATCCCATACGATATGCCAATCGTTGGTTACAATAACAACATTGTAAACACACTTCGTATCTGGGATGCAAAAGCGATTACAGAATTCCAGTTAGACCACTTTGACAAAGGTGAATACCAAAAAGCAATTGAGCAGGAAAACCTTGCAAAAACAATTGTTGAAGTATTATATCCAAACGATAACCACTACGCAGGTAAAGAGCTTCGTTTGAAACAACAATATTTCTTTATCTCAGCAAGTTTGCAGGAATTAATTGCAAAATATAAAAGAGACCATGACGATATCAAGAAGCTTTACGAAAAAGTAACGATCCAGATGAACGATACTCATCCAACAGTTTCTGTAGCAGAGCTTATGAGACTTCTTATGGATGAAGAAGGTTTGGAATGGGATGAAGCATGGGAAGTTACAACAAAAACATGTGCTTACACGAACCATACAATCATGGCAGAAGCGCTTGAAAAATGGCCAATCGACCTGTTTAAGAGATTACTTCCACGTGTGTACCAAATCGTAGAAGAAATTGACCGTCGTTTTGTTGCTGATATCAGAGCAAAATATCCGGGCAATGAAGAAAAAGTTCGTAAAATGGCTATTTTATACGATGGTCAGGTTAAGATGGCTCACCTTGCAATTGCAGCAGGCTACTCAGTAAACGGTGTTGCAGCACTTCATACAGAAATCTTAAAGAAACAAGAGCTTAAAGATTTCTACGAAATGATGCCACTTAAATTTAACAACAAAACAAACGGTATTACACAAAGACGTTTCTTATTACATGGTAACCCACTCCTTGCTGACTGGGTAACAGAGCATATCGGAGATGGCTGGATTACAGACCTTTCTCAGATGGCTAAATTAAAACCACTTGTAGAAGATGAAAAAGCAAGAAAAGAATTTATGGAAATCAAGTATCAAAATAAAGTTCGTCTTGCAGAATATATCTTAAAACACAACGGTGTGGAAGTTGACCCGAACTCTATCTTTGACGTACAGGTTAAGAGATTACATGAGTACAAACGTCAATTCCTCAACATTTTACACGTAATGTACTTGTACAATCAGATTAAAGATAATCCGGGAATGTCCTTCTACCCAAGAACATTTATCTTCGGTGCGAAAGCAGCTGCCGGATACAGACGTGCAAAACAGACGATTAAGTTAATTAACTCTGTTGCAGATGTTATCAACAATGATGCAAGCATCAACGGAAAAATCAAAGTGGTATTTATTGAAGACTACCGCGTATCAAATGCAGAATGGATTTTTGCTGCAGCAGATGTCAGCGAACAGATTTCTACTGCTTCAAAAGAAGCTTCCGGTACAGGTAACATGAAGTTCATGTTAAACGGTGCTCCAACACTTGGTACTATGGACGGTGCAAACGTGGAAATCGTAGAAGAAGTTGGAATTGAAAACGCATTTATTTTTGGTTTAAGCTCAGACGAGGTTATCAACTACGAAAATCATGGCGGATATAATCCAATTGACATCTACTTCAATGACTGGGATATCAAACGTGTTGTTGACCAGTTGGTTGATGGAACTTATGCTAACGGAGACAGAGAATTATACAGAGACCTTTATAATTCACTTCTTAACACACAATGCAGCGATAGAGCAGACACATACTTTATCTTAAAAGACTTCAGAAGCTATGCTGAGGCACAAAGACGTGTGGAAGAAGCTTACAGAGATGAAGAAAAATGGTCAAAGATGGCTATGATGCAAACAGCTTCATGTGGTAAGTTTACTTCAGACAGAACCATTCAGGAATACGTGGATGATATCTGGAAATTGGATGTTGTGAGGGTAACCGTTTAATCCTAAAAACACCCTAAAAAGGGCAAAAAAGATTATCCTGAAAAACTATAGAAAGACCTTGTACAGGTTCGATTTTTATCGAGCCTGTCCCTGGTCTTTTTTTGTTGCCGTTATTACCCTTGGGTTGAGGCTGTATCTTGTTTTGTCGACTGCCCGGAGGAGTGCGATTCTCCTTTTTTCTATCGGTTATTCTTCTGCTCTCTCTTCGGAAACAAGAGAAAAAATCCAGAGAAAATCCGGAAAGAGAAACCGTGTGCATAACCCCCTGCTGCGCGTGGAAAACCTTTGAAAACTCAGTAAACACGGGGGATAAAGCAGAAAGACAACCGAGGAAAAACCCGTCTCGGACGACGGAGAAAGATGACCTGAAACTTCGATTGAAAAGAAAACGGCTTTCCTCACTTCGGATTTAAATTGGGAAAAGA
>JAEIGA010003263.1_pt1 | contig 25478 bp, 25 predicted proteins | sample 9270691 | NCBI WGS metagenome assembly JAEIGA01 (sample SAMN17057246, study PRJNA624740) | gut metagenome | biome: biome; isolation source: fecal sample | host: Bos grunniens | place: China: Xizang | collected 2019
GACGAGAAGCCGCCGTCGTGATAGAGATTCTGCATAGTCACCTTGCGAGTGAAGTCAGAGAAGAGCATCACGCAGTAGTCTGCACACTCGTCGGCCGAAGCATTGCCGAGCGGAGACATCTTGCCGGCAAAGTCCATCAGGTTCTCCATCTCCTTGATACCCTTGCCCGCAGTCGTGGGTGTGGGCGATTGCGAAATGGTATTGACGCGCACGCCCTTTTCGCGGCCATAGATGTAGCCAAAACCACGTGCGATGCTTTCCAGCATACTCTTGGCATCTGCCATATCATTGTAGCCGAAGAATGTGCGTTGGGCTGCGACATAGGTCAGTGCTACCACACTACCGCCCTCGGCGATGGCGTCTTGTTTCTTAGCCACTTGCAACATTTTGTGGAACGAAATGGCCGAGATATCCAGGGTCTTTTGCAGGTAACCATAGTCCAGGTCATCATACGTACGACCCTTGCGCACATTGGGGCTCATGCCGATAGAGTGCAATACGAAATCTACGGGGCCGCCAAAGTGCTGTACGCTTTCGGCAAATACACGTTCCAAGTCCTCTACGCTTGTAGCATCGGCTGGGATGATTGGGGCATTGAGACGTTCGGATAGTTCGTTCAGTTCGCCCATACGCAGTGCCATAGGCGTGTTGCTCAGTGTGATCTGTGCACCCTCGGCTACACAGCGTTCTGCGACTTTCCAAGCGATAGACTCCGAGTTGAGCGCACCGAATATGATACCACGTTTTCCTTTCAATAAATTGTGTGTCATCTTTTTCTAATTTTGGGGTTGATAATCATCGTCCTTGATACCATTCTATAATAAATATAAAATAAGGACGACCTTGAAATCGGCACAAAAGTACGCATTTTGTGCAAGGTGAACAAGAGAAACGCCTAAAAAGGTGGTAGAGTAGGGGATTTCAGCCCTGCTTTTTGCACTTTGGAGTAGTGTAATCAAGCCTATTTTGCGGCATAGCCCGCTTGTCTTGTTTCTTGCAGGTTGACGTGATTGAAATCCCTCAAAAAATGGTGTGAAAAAAAGGTTAGACCTTTTTCAAAAAACATTAAACCTTTTTTTAACGAGGCGTCGCGAAATTTTTACAAGGCCTTGACTTTTTTTCGGAACTTTTGAGGGCGAAAAAAATAATTGGCACAGGAGGGGATTTTTTCGTGCCATGAATGCCCACAGAATGACTTTGGGCGAGTTTTGTGTGTGTTCACATGCGAACTTGTTCATTCCGCTTTGCAAGTCGCTATGGCATAGTAAGAAAAAAACAAAAAACTTTCGACTTTCGTTTTGTTCTCCGCTTACCTTTCACTAACTTTGTAGCCAAATTATAAAAAGGATAAAAACTATGTCAGAAACTAAGAAAATCAAGACTGCCCTTGTATCAGTATTTCACAAGGATGGATTGGACGAATTGCTCGCTCAATTGCATGAAAATGGTGTACAATTCCTTTCAACCGGTGGTACACAGACATTCATCGAATCTCTCGGTTACCCTTGCCAAAAGGTAGAAGACGTAACAACCTACCCATCAATCCTGGGCGGTCGTGTGAAGACACTTCACCCAAAGGTGTTCGGTGGTATCTTGGGTCGTCGCGATCTGGAAGGTGATCGCGAGCAAATGGCTCAATACGAAATCCCCGAAATCGACCTCGTGATCGTAGACCTCTATCCATTCGAACAAACAGTGGCTTCGGGTGCAAGCGATGCAGATATTATCGAAAAGATTGACATAGGTGGTATCTCGTTGATCCGTGCCGGTGCTAAGAACTTCAACGACGTGGTAATTGTGCCATCAAAGGCTGAATACGGCAAGTTGCTTGATATCGTCAAGGCTCAAGGCGCTGAAACTACACTCGAGCAGCGCAAGGAATTTGCAACTTGTGCATTTGGTGTATCAAGCCACTACGATACTGCTATACACAACTGGTTTAAGAAGTAAAGGAGTGAATAAGGGACAAGTGAACTGGTAGACAAGTGGGCAACACTCGCACGCTCGTCTACTGGTCACTAATAACTTGTCTACTACAAACTATTTGTAACTTTAATAACAGACCTTAAAATATAATGGGTATTTTCTCAAACTTTTTCTCATTCACCCAAGAAGTGGCTATCGACTTGGGTACAGCCAATACGGTGATCATTTGCGACGACGAAATCGTTGTGAACGAACCCTCTGTTGTAGCGCTGGATCGCAACACTGACAAGATGGTTGCAGTGGGTAGCGAAGCAAAACTGATGTATGAAAAAACTAATGATAAGTACCGTGTGATTCGCCCTTTGCAGGAAGGTGTTATCGCCGACTTCAACGCGACAGAGCAAATGCTTCGCGGTCTTATCAAAATGGTGCATCGTGGACACAGACACCTCTTCTCGCCATCACTTCGTATGGTCGTAGGCGTGCCAAGTGGTGCTACTGACGTGGAATTGCGCACAGTGCGCGACTCGGCTGAACATGCTGGCGGACGCGACGTATTCCTCCTGTTCGAACCTATGGCTGCGGCGATCGGTATCGGTATCGATGTGACTAAGCCCGAGGGCAACATGATCGTGGATATAGGTGGTGGTACGACAGAAATCGCCGTGATCTCGATGGGTGGCATCGTGTCAAACAACTCTATCAAGATGGCGGGCGACGACTTTACTGCAGACATCCAGGACTACATGAGCCGCCAACACAACGTGCGTGTCAGTGAACGTATGGCTGAACGTATCAAAATCAACGTTGGAGCTGCGCTGACAGACCTTGGCAGCAATGCACCCGAAGACTATGTGGTGAATGGTCCAAACCGTATCACAGCAATGCCAATGAAGGTGCCTGTATGCTATCAAGAAATTGCACACTGTCTGGAAAAGTCTATTACTAAGATCGAACAGGCTGTGATCAGTGCCCTTGAAAATACACCACCTGAACTCTACGCTGATATCGTAGAAAATGGTATCTACCTGACTGGCGGTGGTGCTTTGCTCAGAGGACTTGACAAGCGCCTCTATGACAAGATTAAGATTCCTTTCCACGTGGCAGAAGATCCACTCTTGTGCGTAGCCAAGGGTACGGGTATCGCTCTGAAAAACGTAGAAAAATACAATTTCTTGAAAAGATAAGAATTCTTCATACTGACCTCCCCCACATCTGGGGGAGGCAATTTTTGTTTGTTGGCGTATGTACCACATCATTGAATTTCTCAGGAAGTACTACTACATTTTGATCTTCATAGTGCTCGAACTCGTCAGTTTCTGGGCATTATTCCGTTTCAATAACTATCAGGGTAGTGTATGGTTGACTTCGGCAAATTCGACCGTTGCAAAAGTTAATCGCCTCTACTTTGACTGTCAAACTTATTGGAACCTGGGAGATGTAAATGAAAAATTGGCAGCCGAGAACCTGCGCCTGCAACAAGAAAATCATATCTTGCGCGAAGCTCTGCATGACACAAAGTCAGATGGAGGATGGATTGACAGTTTGACAAATGAAAATATGAAAAACTATCAGTACATCAGCGCCAAGGTTGTCGTCAATTCGAACGGCAAGAAAAACAACTATATGGTGATCGATCGTGGCGAAGAGGATGGTGTCAGAAAAGACATGGGCGTGGTTTGTGGCACAGGTGTTGCAGGTGTTGTGTTGTTGACCGGTCCGAATCACTCGCTCGTCACTCCTATAATAAATAATCATTCGGATATCAGTTGTCGTATCAGAGAGGAAAATTACTTTGGCTCATTACAATGGGATGGAAAGAATCCAAGAATAGCCTACCTTGACGAAATTCCCAGATATGCTAAGATCAAAAAAGGCGGAGTGATAGAAACGAGCGGTTTCTCGTCAGTCTTTCCCCCAGGCCTCTATGTCGGCAAAATCAACAGCGTAGGTGACTCGCCCGACGGTCAATCATTCAGACTGGAAGTGGAACTTGGCACGGACTTCAACACCGTGAGAGATGTAAATATTATCACAACTCCATACAAAGCAGCAATAGATACACTCCAATCAAGAGCGATGCGCGAGATTCCTCAGGAGATGTAAGGGGAGAAAATTAGTCTATCCATCTCTATTTATCACCAAACGATTTCGACAAATGTTTCAAAAGATACTTTCACTTATTGGACTGGGTGCATTACTGATCTTCTTGCAGGTGACTATCTTCAATCATATTCACTTACTGGGATATGCCACTCCATTAGCCTATATTTATCTGTTGCTAAAACTACCCAGCACAACGTCCAGAACTTTGTATTTGCTCTTAGGCTTCTTTGTTGGTATAGTGATAGATTTATTTTCTAATACGCCAGGCATGACAGCAGCTTCGCTTTGCGCAATAGGATTGATTACACCAAGGGTGTTTAATGCCTTTGTCCCAAAAGAAAAAGGGGAAGAAGTACTTCACCCATCGGTACGTACAATGGGAGCGAAGCCTTTTTACCTCTACGCTTTCTTTTTGACTCTGACGCATTGTATACTATTTTTCAGTATCGAAACATTCTCTTTTTTCAATATTCAAACATTACTGTTAAAGATTGTAGGTAGTACTGCGCTTACATTCTTCCTTGTCTTTGTATTTGAGAACTTACACCCTCGCCGTTCAAAGATGAATGCTTAGATACCTATACAGGCACAACCCCTTGGTCATCCATTTTTATTTGACTCATGAGCAGTTCAAAAAACTTTTCAAATAGACGGTTTGTGATAGGCGGCGTGGTCGCACTTATCATATTTATATATATCGCTCGTCTCTTCTCTTTGCAAGTGATGAGCGACGACTACAAGGCTTCTGCCGAATCAAATGCACTCTACAAGGAAATCATTTATCCTTCGCGTGGACAAATATTGGATCGCAACGGCGAATTGTTGGTATACAACGAACCCTCGTACAATATTACCGTGGTGATGCAGGAACAAGTCGGCGTGGATACGGCAGAATTCTGCAAAGCAGTTGGAATTACTCCCGAAGTTTATCTTGAAAAGATGGCGGAAATCAAAAATAAACGCAACTATTCAAGATATACTCCCCAATTATTTATGACACAAATTCCTGCCGAGGAATTTGCCATTATGCGAGAAAAATTATCACGCTTCAAAGGCTTCAGCTTCGAGAAACGCTCCTCACGAAGATATGCTACGGCACATGCTGCACACATCCTTGGCGATGTAGGTGAAGTCAACGAAAAAGAAATCGAGAACGACGACTATTACCGCAACGGCGACATCATTGGAAAACTTGGCGTAGAACGATCGTATGAGAAACAATTGCGTGGACAAAAGGGTGTACGCATTTTGCTCAGAGATGTCCGTGGACGAATCAAGGGCAGATTTGAAGAAGGTAAGTACGATACACAAGCTATCCCCGGGAAAGATATTACATTGACCATTGATATGAAACTTCAAGTACTGGCTGAACGACTACTTGAAGGAAAGGTTGGTTCAATCGTTGCTATCGAACCCAATACTGGTGAGGTCTTGTGTATGGCATCTTCGCCAACATATGATCCCAATATGCTCGTGGGACGTGACAGAGGGAAAAATCACAAACTGCTCAAACAAAACAAACGCAAGCCAATGCTCAATCGAGCTGTGATGGGGACTTATCCTCCTGGTTCTACCTTTAAAATCACACAATCCCTCATAGGTTTGCAAGAAGGTATCATTACGCCACAAACACAATTCCCTTGTAGCGGAGGATTCAATTACAAAGGTCTGCATGTTGGCTGCCACGGACATGCTTCCCCCATCGCGCTTGTGCCTGCTATTGCGACATCATGTAATGCTTACTTCTGCTGGAATCTTTACCGCATGTTTGACAATAGGACTAAGTACAAAAGTGTACAGGAAGGGATGACCCGCTGGAAAGACCACCTCGTAGCAATGGGATATGGTTATAAATTAGGAATAGACTTGCCGAGCGAGGCTCGAGGAATGATTCCCAATGCAGATTATTACGACAAATATCTTGGTAAGAACTGGAATGGTCTGACCGTCGTATCTATTTCTATTGGACAAGGGGAAGTCACGGCCACACCTCTACAAATCGCCAATCTTGGTGCTATGGTCGCCAACCGAGGCTACTTCTATACGCCACACGTAGTTAAGGAAATTCAAGGTGGCCAATTGGATTCGCTCTATACCACTAAGCGCAAACCAATGATCGACGAAAAATGGTATCCCTACGCCGTGGATGGTATGCGAAGTGCTGTGACAGGAGGTACTTGCCGTGGTGCAAATATCCCGGGATTAGACGTGTGTGGCAAGACGGGTACTGCACAAAATCGCGGACAGGACCACTCTATCTTTATGGGCTTTGCCCCGAAAGAAAATCCAAAGATTGCCGTCTCGGTATATGTGGAAAATGGTGGTTTTGGTGCTACATTTGGTGTGCCAATCGGTGCATTGATTATCGAGCAATATCTGAACGGCGAACTTTCCGAAGGTTCCAAAGCAAAAGCAAATTCAATACAAGCAAGAAAGATTAGTTATCCACTATATGACAAATAAGTTAGGTACAAATCCTGTATTTCGGGCAGACTGGGTAGTCATCCTTATCTACATCTGTATGCTCGTTTTCGGATGGTTGAGCATCTGTGGCGCAAGTTACGAGATTGGGCAGACAGACCTTCTGAGTTGGGATACACGAACTGGGAAACAGTTGGTGTGGATTGTTTGTGCGTCTATCCTGGCCTTGTTTTTGTTATTATTAGATGATAGATATTTCGAAATTGTTGCCAAGGCGCTCTACTGGTTCTTTATTATATTATTATTTATCACGCCTTTTATTGCAAAAGATATCAAGGGGTCAAAATCATGGTTGAGCTTAGGCGTTGTCAACCTACAACCTGCGGAATTTGCCAAGTGTGCCACAGCGCTGGCCGTCGCCAAATTGTTCAGCGCCTATGGGTTCACTATGGCGCATCGTAAGGATATGATTAAGGCAATAGGCACAATTATGCTCCCCCTGGTCCTTATTGTGATGCAGAAGGAGACAGGGTCAGCCCTGGTCTTCTTTGCTTTCTTTTTGATGCTTTATCGCGAGGGATTGTCAGGTTCTCTGTTGTTCACAGCAGTAGCCATGATTTTTTATTTCGTTGTCAGTATTCGATTTGGCAGCGATGTGATGCCCAGCACCCTCACTTCGGTGGGCGAATTCGTCGCCTTGCTTTCTATTTGGTTGTTCTCTCTGGGCATGATCCGTGTTTACTTGCCGCGCACCCCTCATGCTCTGCGTTTATTGCTTTGGGGCGGTGCAATACTCTTTTTGAGCATGCTTTTTTCCCACTTTGTCGTACCCTTTGATGTCTCTTGGGCACTCCTGGGCATTTCGATTTTTGTCGTGGGCTATTTGCTTTGGCATGCGATAGAGTTGCGTATTGCCAAATATCTGTACATTTCTCTGTTCACGCTGGGTTCTACGCTTTTCCTTTATAGTACCGACTATGCACTCAATAATATCTTGCAACCTCACCAGCAGACGCGCATCCGAGTACTCCTTGGGGTCGAGGAAAACAATAGTGGTGCGGGGTACAATGTCAACCAAAGTCTCATTGCAATAGGTAGTGGTGGATTGACAGGAAAGGGGTTTTTGGAGGGAACTCAAACCAAATTAAAATATGTGCCTGAGCAAGACACCGACTTTATCTTTTGTACAGTCGGCGAAGAGGAGGGTTTTGTTGGTAGTACGATAGTTCTGTTGCTTTTCTTTACCTTAATTTGTCGCCTCATCTATTTGGCAGAAAGGCAGAGTTCCACCTTCGGGCGAGTCTATGGGTACTGTGTGCTCAGCATCTTCTTCTTTCACGTATTGGTCAACGTTGGGATGGTGATAGGTCTGATGCCCGTCATTGGTATCCCGTTGCCATTCTTCAGTTATGGCGGTTCGTCGCTGTGGGGATTCACCCTGTTGCTCTTTATCTTCCTACGAATTGATGTAGGCAATAAGTTGCGCGAAAGGTTTTAATCCTGTCAAGTCACCGAGAGAAGGTCTGTCATTTATTCATTAAATCATTTTTTGAGTGTCATTAACAACATCATGAATAAGGTTGATAAAAATAAAAAAACACAATGCCAAAAATGGATGCGCATTATGCAAGTGGTCATGATATGCTTGCCATTGTTTGCGATACTCCTACTTTTGAAAATTCAATCAGCCCCTGCATTGTCGTTCCCTCGCGAAGATGAAAATGCAACACAGGCTCAATCTTCCGAGGTAATAGCAAAACCCGATACATCCACATCTATTGAAAACTTAGCAGTCGTCGTCGATGCGGCGGCAGATACTATTTTCAATGATCAGATTGATGCGGAGGACCGAGATATGCGCTCGCCTGCAGAAGCCGGTGCCGAGGATGGTTATTGGGACGGCTACTACGACGGTGCTGCCAGAGATACGACGCGACAGCGCTTCAACGACGATTGTCAATTCACTCAGCAGATGAATCGTGAGACTTATGCCAAACATTATGCCGAGGGCTATCATCAAGGGTTTGCAGAGGGCAGAGCAATGAAGTAAATCTCGCCAATACACCCGGCTTTTACTATACATATAAATATATAATGCGGATTTGAAGTGATCTACTTTCAAGTCCGCATTATTATTATGACAAAGGTCCAGATCTCTTCGAAACTGGATTTGAACCTGCTGAAAAGAAGTCTGACCTTGTATAAAAAAGATTAGACTTAAATTAAAAAAGGTTAGACCTTTTTTTCACGAGGCCTCGCGAAATTTCAAGCAGGTCTAACCTTGTTTCAAATGTATCTTATTATTTCTTTGGTGTGCGTTCGAGTGTAGCCAGTACGAAGCGCCAGTATTTTTCTACACTTGGGATGAAGCAACGTTCATCTGGTGTATGAGGGCTACGCAAAGTTGGACCGAAGCTCACCATATCCATGCCTGGAGTCTTAGCGCCGATGATACCACATTCCAAACCAGCGTGGATCACCTGTACACTGCATGCTGTGCCAAAGAGGTCGCTGTAGACTTGCTTCATCAGTTCAACGATTTCGCTTTGAGGATTGGGTTGCCATGCGGGGTAGTCACCGTCGAGTTCCACCTTCATGCCTGCCATGGCAAAAGCACTTTCGAGCGTCTCAGCAAGGGCTTCGCGCATTGAGTCGCGTGATGAGCGGATCAAGATCTTGAAGAAACATTCGCCGCCGCCGATTTCAACGATAGCCAAGTTGGAAGATGTTTCAACGATAGCAGGTACTTCGGGGATGAAACGATATACACCATTGTGGCAAGCGCAGAGTGCGTTGACCAAATTGTCTTGTACTTCTTCTGGCACTTGTTGTGCGGGCAAAGCCACGTCTGCTACTTCCAGAGTCAAAGTCTTTTCAACAAAACCATACTCGCCAGTGAAAGTTTCGCGCCATTCGTCTACGACTTCCTTCAATGCCGCAACATTTTCCTTTGGCAAAGTGAGCACGACTTCTGCTTCGCGAGGAATAGCATTACGCATATTGCCACCTTTCCATGACGCCAAGCGTGCTTCGAAGTTGGCGATAGCGTCTTGTACCAAGCGTGCCATCAATTTGTTGGCATTAGCGCGACCTTCGTTGATTTCAAGGCCAGAGTGACCGCCGTACAGGCCGCCCAACTTCACGCATACTGCACCGTCTTCCTGATCTGTTTCCACTTCCTTGTATGAAAGTGTAGCAGTCATGTTCACACCTCCGGCTGATCCAATGATAAATTCGCCTTCAGTCTCGTTGTCGAGGTTCAACAGGATTTCGCCTTTCAACGAACCGGGTTCCATATCGTTCACACCGCCCATTGTGCTTTCTTCGTCGGCGGTAATGAAACCTTCCAGAGGACCATGCTTCAACGTGTTGTCCTCCATGATAGCCATGATAGTAGCCACTGCCATACCATCGTCGGCACCGAGTGTTGTGCCCTTGGCTTTTACCCACTCGCCGTCGATATAGGTTTGGATGGGGTCGTTTTCGAAGTCGTGTGTAGAGTCTGCTGCCTTTTGTGGTACCATATCCATGTGGCCTTGCAGGGTTACGACTTTGCAATCCTCCATGCCTGGCGTTGCCGCCTTATACATCAAGATATTTCCAGCTGCATCTTGGTGCGCTTCAACACCTTTTTCTGCGGCCCAGTCGAGCAGGAATTTTTGTATCTTTTCGAGATGTCCCGAGGGGCGAGGAACTTGTGTCAGCAAGTAGAAATTTTTCCAAATCGCTTCGGGTTGTAAGTTTTTGATTTCGCTCATATTTTTTAGGATTTAGGGTTTATTTTTTTATACTTATTTCAATTGGTTTTCTCGCTTGCCATGGAACCCCTCTGCGTCGTAGTGGGGCGAGGGACCTTGCTTTGCATATTAAAGTCCGCCCAACCATAGACACCAAGCAGGATGACCTCGAAAGTTTGAATCGTATGCACCGCCAGAGCAAAGAGGATAGCATCCTGTTCAGCTACGCCATAGATCACCAGCATAGTCTTCACAGCAAAGTGCCAGGGCCCAGCTCCATTAGGCGTAGGTACAAGGACCGCAAACGAACCGACGCAGAATATCAGAAAGGCTGCGATGGGGTCGATGTGTGAGGTGAAGTCGAAACAGAAGAAGGCGATGTAGAAATGCAAGTAATAGCAAATCCAAATGGCAAAGGAGTAGAATATATAGAGTGGTATATTCTTGATATTTTTCAGGGAAGTGAAGCCCGCCCATACGTTGCGCATGATATCCTTGCCCTTGCTGAATATCTTGAAACGGGCAACCAACCAAAATACCAGGATGACGATGGCAATGGCGCAAAGGAACGTTACCAAATAACCTGTGCCGGTGAAACGATGAACAATGCTGTCGATATCTGTACCCGATTCGGTCAAAAAGTTCAAGAGCACTGGCGCCTGATTGATAAAGACGATGACCGTCAGCAAGACGATGACCAAAGAGTCTACCATACGCTCGCTCACCACCGTGCCCAAGGATTTGGTGAACGACGTGCCGTCGCCCTTCTTCAAAGTGCCGCAACGTGTCACCTCACCGATGCGGGGTACGACAAGGCTCGAAGCGTACGACAGGAATATCGAATTGATACAGGTGCGACGTCTGGGGTGCTCGTCGAGTGGCGCTAAAGCAATTTGCCAACGTAGCGCACGAATGATACCTGGCAGAATTCCAAATAGCAATGACAGTGACATCCATCCCCAGTGCATTTTGTGAAAGACCGCGTCTACAAAGTGATTCCAATCGGTATCACGATACATCCACCACAAGATGCCTATACCAAAGGCAAACGGGAGGAAAATCTTGAGTATGTTTTTGAGAATTTGTGGCAACGTTTTCGTTCTATATAATAATATATGTGTAACTTTGACTGCTCAAATCTTGTAGCACATCTCTAAGCGTGCTCGATTTAGGTTTGGCAAAGATACAAATAAGCGAGCGAAATAATATCAAGTTTACTTGAATATTTTTTCACAGCGAGCGGAAGTATCTTTGAAAAACGTTTCAAAGTCAAACAAAAACAACGATATGAAACTAGTACGCCCTAAAAAATTTCTTGGTCAGCACTTTTTGAAGGACCTCTCTATAGCCAGCGCCATCGCAGATACGGTGGACGCTTGCCCCGACCTGCCTGTGTTGGAAGTAGGCCCTGGTATGGGAGTGATGACGCAGTTTCTGGTCAAAAAGAATCGCCCTGTCAAGGTCGTAGAGATTGACTTTGAAAGTGTGGCCTACCTGCGTGAAAATTTTTCTTCGCTCGAAGATAATATCATCGAGGACGATTTCCTTAAGATGCACTTGGATCGTACCTTCGACGGCGGACAGTTTGTCTTGACGGGGAATTATCCTTACAACATCAGCAGTCAGATATTCTTCAAGATGCTGGACAATCGCGAATTGATCCCCTGCTGCACAGGAATGATTCAAAAGGAAGTGGCAGAACGTCTTGCAGCCTCGCCCGGCAGCAAGGCCTACGGCATCCTGAGCGTATTGGTGCAGTTGTGGTACGACGTCGACTATCTCTTCACCGTCGCTCCCGGCGTATTCAATCCACCGCCCAAGGTGCAGAGTGCAGTGATCCGTATGACACGCAACGACCGCCAGGCGTGTGGGGCCGACGAGCGTTTGCTGAAACGTGTGGTCAAGGGCACATTCAATCAGCGCCGCAAGATGTTGCGCGTCTCTCTGCGCCCCCTGTTTGCCCAATTGGACAGCGAACGTGGTGTTACTAAATCGCATGCAGACTTCCTGGCGCAACCTCTACTGACCAAGCGCCCCGAGCAATTGTCTGTCGAGGATTTTATAAGCCTGACCAACGCTATCGAGGCGGAATTGGCATAAGACATTTAATATTTATCCATAGCTGGTGGGATGAGCAACGTCATAGATTTGACCTGCTCATCCCATTGTTTTTATCTCTTGAAAAAAACCTAAACCTTTTTTTAACGAGGCGTCGCGAAATTTAAAAAAGGTTAGACTTTTTTTTAACGAGGCGTCGCGAAATTTTTTTGGTGTTTTTTCGTAGGCCATATAGAAGGCTTGTTTTTGTTCTAAAATCTAATTTTATGCATAAAAAGTGCATAAAAATGCAGAAAACACAAAAAATCGCTGCATATATGCCGAATATTTGCAAAAAAGCACTACATTTGCAACATATTTTTACAACCATACAAAAACAAAAAACTGAGACATGCCAATTGATGCAAGAACCAAGCGCCTGGAAGCTCTGAGGCTGGTGCTCAGCAGGCGAGAATCGAATTCACAAGAAAGCCTGTTGCACGAATTGTCCAAGATGGGTATTCAGGTCAATCAATCCACATTGTCGCGCGACCTTCGTTCGCTGAAAGCTACCAAGGTGGCCAGCGCTGGCGGCTACAAATATATCCTGCCCGATCATCCCTCGTACAAACGTGCCGTCACTGCAATCACTGCTCCTGAATTTCTGCGCAACTCGGGATTTCTGTCCCTCACTTTTTCAAGAAATATCGCCGTGATTCACACTCGCCCCGGCTATGCAGCAGTTATCGCCAGCGACATCGACTCGGCAGAACTTGACGTCGTAGTGGGCACTATTGCCGGCGATGATACGATCATGGTGGTGCTGCACGAGGACGTGGAGAGACAAGCCGCTATCGACGATCTGGCAAAGGCGATACCAGCGATCAAGAGTGTCATGCTGTGAAGCGAGAGAGGGCTCGTAGGGAAAAAGACTTAATCACTATATACACCATACTATAATATAAACGGACATTATGCACACAAACGAATATAATGATGGCATCAGCGTAGTAGTAGCCGATGCATCGCACGAAAAATACGTAGACACCATCCTGCAAACCATCACCGACGCAGCAAAGGTACGCGGTTCGGGTATCGCATCTCGTACCCACGAATACTTAGCTACCAAGATGAAGGAACGTAAGGCGATCATCGCACTTTATGGCGAGGAATTTGCTGGCTTTTGCTACATCGAAAGTTGGGAGAACAAGCAATACGTGGCCAACTCTGGTTTGATCGTCGTACCAAAATTCAGAGGCCATCATCTGGCTACTCGCATCAAGCGCCTGGCCTTTTCGTTGAGCCGTGTACGTTGGCCAAAGGCAAAAATCTTTGGCTTGACCAGCAGCGGTGCCGTGATGCGCATCAATACTTCGCTGGGCTATGTGCCCGTACCCTTCTCGGAATTGACACAAGACGACGAATACTGGAAAGGCTGTGGTACGCCCGAGGATCCCTGTTGCATCAACTGCGACGTATTGGCTCGCACTGAGAGAAAATACTGCGTCTGCACAGGCATGCTCTACGACCCCGAGCGTCATCCCGGCGATCCATTGCCAGTAGAAGTACCACAAGACGTCGTGGACTTTGTGAGAAAGGCAGAGGGCTTGGAATAATCGCCGCAACCATTCGATTATTCTGAGTTCTCAGAGCATTCCGAGTACTCCGAGCACTCCGAATTTTCCGAATCCTCTGATAAAAATCAATCACACCTATTATCAACACAAAAATATATGGAAAAGAAAAAAGTAGTCGTAGCCTTCAGTGGCGGACTCGACACCTCATATACCGTAATGTATCTGGCCAAAGAAAAGGGCTACGAAGTCTATGCCGCTTGTGCCAATACGGGCGGATTTAGCGAAGCACAATTGAAGGCAAACGAAGAGAATGCCTACAAACTCGGCGCCAAGGCTTATGTGACCCTGGATGTGACACAGGAATACTATGACAAAAGCCTGCGCTATATGATCTATGGCAATGTGCTCCGTAATAATGTTTACCCCATCTCAGTGTCTTCGGAACGCATCTTTCAGGGCATGGCCATCGCACGTTATGCCAAGGAAATCGGTGCACACGCCATTGCTCACGGCTCAACTGGTGCGGGCAATGACCAAGTGCGCTTCGACATGACATTCCTTGTAATGTGCCCTGAGATGGAGATCATCACCCTGACACGTGATAGCAATCTGTCGCGCCAGGAGGAAGTGGACTATCTCAATGCAAATGGTTTTCATGCGGACTTCACAAAATTGAAATACAGTTACAACGTGGGCATTTGGGGTACGAGTATTTGCGGCGGCGAAATACTGGATTCACGCCAGGGTTTGCCAGAGAGCGCTTACCTGAAACAAGTGGAAAAGACGGGTAGCGAGCAACTCCACCTGACCTTTGAAAAGGGACAACTCAAAGCCATCAACGGACAGCGCTACGACGATCCCATTGCTGCAATCAACCGAGTGGAAGAAATCGGTGCGGCATACGGCATCGGTCGCGACATGCACGTGGGCGACACTATCATCGGCATCAAGGGACGCGTAGGCTTCGAGGCAGCAGCTCCCGCCCTGATCATCGGTGCTCATCGTTTCTTGGAAAAATATACGTTGTCGAAGTGGCAACAATACTGGAAGGATCAAGTGGCCAACTGGTACGGCATGTTCCTGCACGAGAGCCAATATCTCGAACCCGTGATGCGCGATATTGAAGCGATGCTGGAAAGTTCGCAGCAGAATGTCAACGGCACAGTTATCTTGGAATTGCGTCCCCTCGGTTTCTCGACCGTAGGTGTAGACAGCAGGGATGATTTGGTCAAGACCAAGTTTGGTGAATACGGCGAAACGCAAAAGGGATGGACTGCCGACGACGCAAAGGGTTTCATCAAAGTTCTTTCAACTCCCTTGCGCGTATATTATGCCAACCATGAAGACGAGAAGATTTAATCCCGCAAACGATAAATCACATACCAATTATAATATAATTATGGCACAAAAGAAACTATATCTATCACACGACAAGCAACTATGTGGTGTATGTGGTGGAATCGCCGAATATTTAGATTTAGATCCCACATTGGTGAGAGTGGGCTATGTCTTGCTCAGCCTTTGCTTTACAGGTTTTCCTGGTCTTCTGATCTACTTTATCCTTTATGCCATAATTCCTCAAAAACCATTCAGATGAACGATTTGATAAAAGTGGGTATTGTCGGTGCAGCAGGTTATACTGCAGGCGAATTAATCCGCCTGTTGCTCAACCACCCTGTTGCCGAAATAGTCTTTGCCCATAGCGAAAGCAATGCAGGCAATGCGGTGACTGATGTGCACGCTGGTTTGTACGGCGAAACGGATTTGCACTTCACCGACCAATTACCGTTTGAAGAAGTCGACGTCGTCTTCTTCTGCTTCGGTCATGGCAAGAGCACACAATTCTTGGCCGAGCATTATATCCCTGCCGATGTGCGAATCATCGACTTGGCGCAAGATTTCCGTTTGGCCAACGACGAACACGACTACGTCTACGGTCTGCCCGAACTCAATGCCTTGCAATTGCAGGGCGCTCAGCATATCGCCAATCCCGGTTGTTTCGCCACATGTATTCAGTTGGCGCTACTCCCCCTGGCCGCGGCGGGATTGCTCGACGGCGACGTGATGGTCAATGCTATCACGGGGTCGACAGGTGCTGGCGTGAAACCATCAGCCACGACCCACTTCTCATGGCGTAGTGGCAATATGAGTATATACAAGGCATTCGAGCACCAACACGTGCCCGAAATTCTGCAAAGCCTCCACAAATTGCAACCTTCCTTCGACGGCGCAATCGACTTCATTCCCTATCGTGGCGACTTCCCCCGCGGCATCTTCTGTACCGCCGTGGTGCGCGCCGAGGTCGATGCTCATCAAGTTGTCGGTCTCTACAAAGAGTTCTATGCTGACGCCGTGTTCACACACTACGTCGATCGCCCCATAGACATGAAGCAAGTCGTGGGCACAAACAAGTGCTTGGTGCACGTAGATGTGCATGGCGACAAAATCCTCGTGACCAGCTGCATCGACAATCTGCTCAAGGGAGCTTCGGGTCAGGCAGTACAAAATATGAACCTGATGTTTGGCTTAGAAGAGAATTGCGGTTTGCAACTGAAAAGCCTCGCTTTTTAAGAGAACATCTTTATGGGAAAACTCTGATTACTCTGAGGTTTCCGAGTACTCCGATATAAAGATAATATATAAATCGTTCAAGAAAACTATGCACTTATACGACGTCTACCCCCTATTCGACATCGACATCGTGCGCGGTAAGGGCTACCACGTATGGGATGCCCAGGGGCAAGAATACTTAGATCTCTACGGAGGTCACGCTGTGATCAGCATTGGTCACTGCCACCCCACATACACCGAAGCCTTGTGCAGACAGGCCCAGACATTGGGCTTTTATTCCAACTCTGTAGGCAATCCCTTGCAACGTCAGTTGGCTACACGACTGGGACAAGTGAGCGGATGCCAGGACTATGCGCTTTTCCTCGTTAATTCGGGTGCCGAAGCCAACGAGAATGCGCTCAAACTGGCTTCCTTTCATACAGGCCGCCGTCGCATTTTGGCTGCACAGAAAGCCTTTCACGGTCGCACATCTTTGGCTGTAGAAGCGACGGACAATCCTCGCATCAATGCGCCAGTGAATCAGAATGGCAACGTTACCTTCCTGCCCCTGAATGATCTCGAGGCTTACGAAGCAGAGTTAGCAAAAGGCGACGTGGCTGCCGTTATCGTGGAATGCATCCAGGGCGTCGGCGGCATCCGTTTGGCTACGGCCGAATTTATGCAAGGGCTGCAGGCACTCTGTCGCACCCACGGCGCACTGCTCATCTGCGACGAGATACAATGCGGCTATGGTCGCAGCGGACACTTCTTTGCCCACCAAGCACTCGGCGTGCAGCCCGACCTCATCACCATGGCCAAGGGCATGGGCAACGGCTTTCCCATCGGCGGTGTACTGATAGCACCACACATCAAACCCTGGCACGGACAGTTGGGCACCACCTTTGGCGGCAACCACTTGGCTTGTGCAGCGGCCTTGGCTGTGCTAGAAGTGATCGAGAGCGAAGGGCTGGTAGACAACGCTGCAAAGGTAGGCGAATACTTGCTCAGCCGACTGCAGGGCATCAAGGGTGCCACCGAAGTGCGCGGTCGTGGATTGATGATAGGCATCGAATTTGACGCCCCCATCAAAGAAATGCGCACCCGTTTGGTCAAGGAGCAACACACGTTCACTGGCGCTGCTTCGACTAATATCCTGCGACTTTTGCCTCCTCTTACGCTCACGATGTCTGAGGCCGACGAATTTTTGGAGCGTCTGAATCGTGTGCTAAGTTGAATCATTGATTTTTGGAAAAGGCAAGAAAAAAGAAGATAATAATATGAAAGAATTTCTATACGCATCCCATCTTGGCGATTTGAATACAGCGCTACTCGAAGCAGCCGAGATCAAGCGCGACCGTTATGCCTACGAATATCTGGGACATCATAAAACGGTGATGTTAGTTTTTTTCAACAATAGTCTACGAACCCGATTGAGCACGCAAAAAGCTGCGAGAAATTTGGGTTTGGATGTTGTCGTTTTGGATGTCAATCAAGGCGCGTGGAAGTTGGAAACAGAGCGCGGAGTAGTGATGAATGGCGACAAGAGCGAGCATCTGTTGGAGGCAATTCCCGTGATGGCTTCATTTTGCGACCTGATTGGCGTGCGCACCTTTGCGGGATTGACCGACAGAGCGGCGGATTATGAAGAGCGCATCTTGAATCAGTTTATTAAATATAGTGGTAAGCCAGTTTTCTCAATGGAAAGCGCTACGGCGCATCCCTTACAGGGCTTCGCAGATTTGATTACTATCGAAGAATATCGTACCTCTAAGCGCCCAAAGGTAGTCCTGACTTGGGCACCTCATCCCAAAGCGCTACCGCAAGCCGTGCCCAATAGTTTTGCTGAATGGATGCGAGCGGGCGACGTAGACCTGGTCGTGACACACCCCGAGGGTTACGAACTGGATGCCTTGTTCGTAGGTGATGCCAAGGTGGAATATGATCAAATGAAGGCCTTCGAAGGAGCAGACTTTGTCTATGCGAAAAATTGGAGTTGCCCGGGTGTGACACGCCCCGAGGATTATGGAAAAATCCTTTGCCAAGATCCATCGTGGACCGTCAGTGCACGACAAATGGCTGTGACCAACGATGCACACTTTATGCACTGTCTGCCTGTGCGTCGCAATGTTGTGGTGACAGATGATGTCATCGAATCGCCACGTTCACTTGTTATCCCCGAAGCTGCTAATCGTGAGATTTCAGCAACGGTTGTTTTGAAGCATATGTTGCTTGGTATGAAATAAGCTCTATCAAGTTCGTCAATAATCAGTCAATTAAGTAAGCGCCTTGGACTATATTTAATACAATAGTTGAGGGCGTTTACTTTTTCCTGATATTATAATATATGTGGTTTATTCCTCTGGCCTTCTGAAGAAACTAAAATTCACGCTGCCGTAGGCACGATGCTCCAAGAAGCAGGGATGATCTGAAAAGTCAAGGGTTTTGCCGTGTTCAAGTACGAGCAATCCACCCGGGCGAAGTACTTCGCCACCGAGAATGCGCTCTGGTAATTCTGGCAATTCTGGTAGTGCATAGGGAGGATCGGCAAATACCAAATCAAACCCTTCATTTGAGCGTGCTACGTACTTCAGTGCATCGCCGCACAGGGGTTGTGCCGCGGGATCTTTAAGTGCGCGCAAAGTTTGGGAGATGAATGAAAAATGTGCTCTATCCTTTTCTACGCTAACTACACGTGGACAACCGCGTGATAGGAATTCGAGCGTGATGCTGCCTGTGCCGCAAAAGAGATCAAGCACTCGTGTCTCCTCGAAGTCGACGTAGGCACGCAACACGTTGAACAAATTCTCCTTAGCAAAATCTGTCGTGGGTCTTGCCTTGAAGTTTCTGGGCACATCAAAGTGTCGTCCTTTATATTTACCTGTAATTACTCGCATCTATTCGATAGGTGTGAAGAAAATGAAGGGTTAAGGGATAAGGGTTATGGATCGTTAGGGAAAGGTTAAGGGTAGGGGAGTGGTGGTCTACATCTCAAGCAATAATGTCTGCAAATCGTAGGGCACACCCTCCTGCTGTGTGACAATATGTCTATTAAATTCGCCAGCAGGATTGATAGCGAAGACTTCGCTCGAGAAGTGCTTCAATTCTTCCACGACCTCGTTGCGTTCAGCAGTATCGCCTGCTACATAGATCGGCGTTTCGTTCAAATCTACGCCCAGATTTCTTGCCACATTAAAGGTGTAGTAAGCAATATCCGAATTTGTATGCGCAGGATAACTGTTGCTCAACAGTAGACGATTTTCCTCGAAAACAGCGATGTCAAGTCCTGCATCATTTTTGTAAAGGAAAATGCGCTTACCGCTTTGTGAAGCACCCTTGACAGAGAAATGTCTGAGCACCGCTGTCTGGGCAGAGATGAAGCGCACGTCGTCGAATGATTCGCGCAATTTGTCGCAAATCATTTTGTCAAGTCCAAAGAGCAACACTGCGTTGGCAGCTTGGATAATATCGTAGAATACGCAAACTTTCTTGTCGGAAGGGAAACAGAGACCGTAGAGTTCTGCACAATCTTCCTCTTGAAATTCTGCCAAAGGTACCAATGTGGTCGGCCCGCAAACGACGACATTCACCGTACCCTTGACGTTTTGCAACAGAGGTTGAGTTTCTTCTGCCTCGTGCAGGTTGATTGTAAACGAAGCCTGAGGGCGTAGTTTGTGCTGAGCGAAGTGAAAAATAGGCTCCTCGCGCAGTTCATATTTTGCAATACAAAAATCGTGTTCAGATATTCTCAGGTAAAGTGACATCTAATTTATTGAGGTTAAGAGGTTGTGTGGTTATAAGGTTAAGAGGTTATATGGTTTTGAAGATTTCTCCAAGCGAAGTAACCTAAGACCTAAAAAACTCCCTGCCTTTATTTATATTTAGCGAAATTGATTTTGTGCCTCCATATATTCAAATCCCGCATCAGCCAACTTTTGTCGCAGCTCAGTCTCGTCGATCTGTAAGTCATCCACCAAAGCAGCGAGCGAGGGATATTCATCACGCAGTTTCATATTCACTACGCTGAGCAACATGAAGGGGTCTTGTGGTAAATTCATTTACTATAGTCTTTTTGAAAGGTAGAAAAGTGCGAAGGGCATTTATCTTCCAATCGTGATTCCAAGGCAAATTTACTGCAAAAGTTTGAAAAATGAGAAATTATGAAAGTATTTTCCCTGTACAACGCACTTTTTTTACTAACTTCGCCCCAAATCCTTAAATATTATAATATTGGTATGAGAAAAACATTACTCCTACTTTGCACTCTGCCTTGCCTCACAATCACGGCACAAGAGAGCGGTTCATACACATTAAACTTTGACAAAGATCAGTCTTACTCTCACTCGTCGCGCCGCCTGAATGGAGTGTCGCTCAGTGGCTCAGCGGATGGGGTACAACAGGTCGTAGTGAGCAATCCCAACAAAGTGTACAACGATATGACGTCTCAGTGTTTCACTGCCAAGGCTGGTGAAACGTTGACGGCGTCTTTCAATTTTACTGGCAACTGGATGCATGGCTTCGTCTATCTCGATCGCAACGGCGACGGTGTCTTTTCTGCCGAACTGGGTGAAAATTGCGCTATTCCAGAGGGTAGTGATATCATGGCTTTCTCTTATGCTGAAAATCCCTTGAATTCAGGCAATGGCTACAATAGTCATGGCGATCATGTAAGCAATTCCAACGTACTGAATCCTCCTTCGTTCACCCTGCCTGCCGACTTGCCCGACGGTCTCTACCGCATGCGCTTCAAGGTCGACTGGGCTGGTATCGATCCTGGTGGACGTATGACTTCGAGCAACTCTATCCTGCAAAATGGTGGGGGTATCATCGACGTGATGATCAATATGCACGGCGACACATGCCCCGTAGTTTCTACTTCACAAGGCGGCGCTCTGACTTTGTCTGATGGCAGTGCGCTCAATGGTGCGAAAGTACCTTTTGGCAAAGATTTGACACTGCGTGTAAGTAGCAACGAAGGATTTGTGTTTGATGGTGTCAGCATCACCAGTGGTTATCAGTTGGACGGTCCGGCTGTCTCAGCTGTAGGCAATCCGATGCACTTCACCCAAACTATTCCCGCTTATCTTTTGGGCCAAGATAACTTTACATTGCCAGGTAAGTATGTTAACGGTGAATTGGACATCAAGGGCATCTTCGTCGAGGGAAATGCTACAGACAATGATGGTGTGGATTATCCACTTGCCTTTGCTGAAAATACGCAAGGCTCGTTTGCCACTTTCCCCTTGACTAGTATGAAATATACCTTGGCCGGCAAGACCAAGACGTTGGCGCTGAATACCGACGAGAAGCAAGTCTATCAAAAAATATTTAATCCTCGTGTTGCTGTTAAGGTCGGAGGTGAATTATCACTCACTTTGCAGGGCGCACTGGATGGAAAAGATGCTTACCTCTATTTGGACTTAAATCAAGATGGATATTTCACACCCACTCTGCAGGCAGACGGCCGTCCTACCTTGTCGGGCGAATTGGTAGCTTACACACATTATCAAGGCAAGAATAGTTGGGGAGAAAATGCACAGACTACACCAGTGGCAAGTGAATTAACTTTGCCGGCTTTTACCATCCCACAAGGATTGGGCACAGGCGTGTATCGTGCTAGATTAAAATTGGATGTCAACAACATTTCGCCTTCGGGAGCAGCTGCCACAGAGGGCGCTGACGATGTCTTGACAAACGGCGGTGTAGTGGTAGATTTCTTGATTAATGTAACAGCAAATTCGCACCCTCTAAAATTGCATACACACGATGGTAGCTTGAGCGCATCATTGGGTACAGCTTTGCCCAGATATATTGAACCCTACACAGCATTGAAGGTGTATCCCCAACCAGCAGTTCCTGGATTTGTGGCAGAATCTCTCACCATTCGTCATGGTCACAATCTGGACGGACCACAATATGTACATGGCAATCCACAATGGTCAGAATATACTGTACCCGCCAAAGCACAAACATTGGATGCCGATAGTCTCGACGGAGATGTGCACATCACAGCGCTATTCCATACCACCGAGAGCGCTGAATACAGATTGGTGTGGAGCGACGAATTTGACGGCGAAAATAATAGTCAACCCACCTCAGACAAGTGGATGCGCTGCCAACGCCAAGGCGCTACGTGGAACCGCTGGCTCTCGGACCGGCCCGAAGTGATTTATTTGGAAGACGGCGACCTCGTGGCGCGTGCTATTCCCAACCCCGACACGACCGAGGACCCCGTGCCGATGATCACAGGCGGCGTGAAGTCTATGGGCAAGTTTGGATTCACTTACGGCAAGGTGGAATGCCGCGCTTTGAGCAACCCCTGGATAGGCAACTTCCCCGCTATTTGGATGATGCCCGAAGACCAAAGCGCCGGTTGGCCCGATTGTGGCGAAATAGACATTTGGGAGGTCATCGACACAGACGAACGCTCTTATCACACGATCCACTCTAACTGGACTTACGACTTGGGCAATAAAAATAATCCTACATCCAGCTTCAACTTGGCAGTGCCTCTGGACCGCTATCACACCTACGGTTTGGAATGGGATGCTCGCACGCTCAAATGGTTTGTAGATGGCAAGCAAGTGGGCACTTACACCAAGTCTACGCAGGCTAATGTCCTCAATCAAGGTCAATGGCCTTTCGACAAGCACTTCCACCTGATTCTCAATCAGAGTGTAGGCAATGGCGCTTGGGCAGCCAATGCTGACGTCACCCATACCTATGAGACACGCTTCGACTGGATTCGTGTGTACCAAAAGAATGGCCAAGTCAACACCGACGGCGTGGTGGGTATAGATCGCCCCACATCGGCGCAAACTACCGTCGTCCCAGGTCGTGGTTGTGTGAAAGTGAGCACAGAAGCTCCTACCACTGTCCAAGTGTACGACCTCAGCGGTCGCTGCGTGCACCAAGCGTGCGTTGATGGTCAGTCACAAATCACACTCTCGCCCGGTATCTATTTGGTAGAAGGCGAAAAGGTCTTAGTTCGCTAATCGCATTACGATAAATATCTCATTTGGAAAGGTTGCATCAGCTTCAAAAGGCTGTGCAACCTTTCCTTTTTTCAGCTCTGATTTATATGACGAAAAAAAGTCAAGGCCTTGTTAAAATTTCGCGACGCCTCGTTAAAATTATCTTAGACCTTTTTTCAACGAGGCGTCGCGAATTTTTTTTTGCCACTTTTCTGACGAGAAACGTGGTGCTATGGCGTCGACATTATTTCAACGCTTTTTAGGACAAATGTTATATTTTGTCTAAATCCATCAAGTGTCAAATGAAGTTTGTATCTTTGCCAATGATAAAAATGAAATGTTCAACCTTTTTAAATCATACAACACAGATATGAAACGTATCTTTTTATTGATGACAGGTGTGCTGGTGATGGCCAGTATGAGTTGTGGTAAGCCCACGAATGCGAATGCTATGGCAAATGAAGAGGCCAGCGAAGTGCAAACAGAAGTGACTGCAGATGTACACACAGCAGATGCCGCAGATGATGTGGTGCCAGGAGAAGGCGCAGTGGAACATGTGGCTGTGCTCAAGACTGTGGACAAAGCTCTGGGCGGTATGGACGCGTACGATCAAATCATGAAGAGCTATGCTGGTAAGGTCGTTGTGCTGGACTTTTGGGCTACATGGTGCCCTCCTTGCCGCGCGGCAATGCTCGAAGTGGACAAAATCAAACCCGCACTGATGGACAAGGGCGTGTGCTTCGTCTACATCACAGGCGAAACTTCTCCACAAAAGGATTTTGACAAGATGATGCCAAATATTCATGGCGATCACTACAGATTGACCAATGCGCAATGGGGCGAAATCTGCAAGACGCTCAATATCCCTGGTATTCCCGCCTATGCCGTAGTGGGCAAGGATGGCAATATGGCGTTCAGCAACTTGACCCAAGGTGGCTATCCTGGTAACGAAACTATCGAAAATGCAGCAGAGGTGGCTTTGACAAAGTAATAGACGACAGACGGAGCCTGACTGCACGAAAAATAAAATCCCTGTACCGTGGCATGTGCTACACGTGGTACAGGGATTTTTTGTGCTTTGTTATTTCGTCGTGGGGTATGCTCTACTGGATGTTTCGCCGTATCTTTTCCAGATAAGCGCCGAGGCGCGCCTCGTCCCTTTGGTCGATGATGTCGAGCAGTTCGCGCAGTTCGTCGCGTATCAGCGAGACTTGTCCGCCCGTCAGGGGGTTGAACAAGATTTCGCGTAGCAGACAGTCGTCCTCGGACAGTACGCCGCGCGCTATGGCATGGTGGCGCTTGAAGGTAGTACCCGGTGCATCCTGATGCTTCATCACTGCCGCAAAGACAAAGGTCGATACGAAGGGGATGCTCAACGAATAGGCCACCGTCTCGTCGTGCTGGCGGAAGGTGTATTCGCAGATGTTCAGCCCCAACTTGCTGTACAAATCGCGGAAGAAGATGCGGCCCATATAGTCGCCCTCGGAGATGATGATAGCATTCTCGCCCTGCAACGACCCCAAGTTGGCAAACGTTGGACCAAACATCGGGTGGGTCGACACGTAGCGAAATCCGCACTGGTCGTAGTATTCCTGCATGCCCGTCTTGACCGATGCAATGTCGCTGATGATGCAATCTTTGGGCAAAAGGGGTGTGACGGTGCGGAAGACGTCGAGTGTGTATTTCAGGGTGACAGCATTGATGACCAGTTCGGGGCGAAACTCGGCGATCTCATCCAGCGTGGTGAAGCGCTGAGTATTGTACATGAAGCGGAGGCGGCGTGGGTCGGCATCGTAGACTGCAGTCTCGTGCTCAAAACTCAGCAGGTCGACAAAGAAGGACCCCATCTTGCCTGCACCAAGGATTAATATTTTCATACGTCGGATATTTTGATGACAAAAGGCCTTCGTGCCGTAGAGCAAAAGCCCGTGTTGGCACTCATCAGGCGCACTACTTACTTATTGAATATCTCTACCTGCTGGCGCACACTCTCTTCGTGAATTGCCTCGAAAATGGTCTTCATGAAGTCGCTCGACATACCGCACAGCACACCCTGTGCACCGCGCTTGCTCAGGATTTCGGTGTAGCGCTTGGTCTGTACGATGGTCATGTCGTGTTCGCGCTTGTACTGACCGATCTCGCGGCTGATGCGC
>JAEIGA010003264.1_pt1 | contig 25478 bp, 22 predicted proteins | sample 9270691 | NCBI WGS metagenome assembly JAEIGA01 (sample SAMN17057246, study PRJNA624740) | gut metagenome | biome: biome; isolation source: fecal sample | host: Bos grunniens | place: China: Xizang | collected 2019
GTCACCGCCCCATGCCTCGGGAACAAGCTCGTACTGAGTGAGCTGATTGAGAACGTTATCGGGGTTAGCTGTGGGCTTATCCATCTTGTTTATTGCAACAATAATATCAACGCCTGCCGCCTTGGCATGGTTAATAGCCTCAACGGTCTGTGGCATAACGCCGTCATCTGCGGCAACAACGAGAATAGCGATATCGGTGGACTTAGCACCTCTCATTCTCATCGCGGTGAACGCCTCGTGACCGGGGGTATCAAGGAAGGTTATATCCTTGCCGTTGATCTTAACCGTATATGCGCCTATCGCCTGAGTAATTCCGCCCGCCTCACCTCTTGTGACGTTGGTGTGACGGATAGCGTCGAGTATAGATGTCTTACCGTGGTCAACGTGTCCCATAACGCAGACGACGGGAGCTCTCTCAACGAGATCCTCCTCCTTATCCTCCGCCTCGGTAAAGAGCTTCTCCTCGATGGTAACTACTACCTCTCTTGTAACCTTAACTCCGAATTCGTCGGCTATAAGCTCTGCGGTTGCATAATCGATGACGTCGTTCATACCCTTCATCTCGCCCATCATCATAAGCTTCTTGATAACCTCGCCCGAGCTCTTCTTGATTCTCGTAGCGAACTCGGATACGGTAATCTCGTCGGGAACGGTAACCTCGAGCTGCTTTGCTCTTGCGCGCTCCGCCTCGAGCCTCTTCATCTTCTCCTGAGCGGCTCTTTCCTTATCCTTAGCGCCCTTCTGGTTCTGTCCTCTGTTGTCCTGCTTCTTGAGCTTGGTCTTGGAGGAGCTACTATCCGTGCCTCTCGCTATGCCTGAATACTTATCGTTGTAGCGATCGTCATACTTGGAAAGGTCAACGTCCGAGGTGCGAAGGTCAACCACGCGCTTTCCGGGGGTGTGCGCCGCGGGAGCATCCGCGCCAATATTAACTCCGCCCTTGACGTTGCTTCTGTCAACGCTGGGAGTAATGGTACGAAGCTGCTGCTTCTGCGCCTGCTTCTTTTCTTCCTTTCTGGGCGCGGGAGTGGCTGCGGTCTGCTGACGAGCCGCATTCTCCTGCTGCTTCTGCTTCTTTTCAAGAGCAGCCTGCTGAGCAGGTCTTGCAGTATTCGCCGCGCTCTGAGCCTCGGGTGCGGTGGGCTTCTGAGGCTGCGGCGCAGTGGGCTTCTGGGGCTGAGGTCTTGTCTGACCGTCAGGTTTTCTGTAACCGCCCTCGGCGTTTCTGTTCATATTCTCGCGGCGCTTAGCAAATGGATCCGAGGTCGGAGCGGCAGAATATTTGTTCTGACCCTGATAGCCTCTGTTATCCCTTCCGCCCTGTCTGTCGCGGTTATCTCTATTCTGCTGACCCTGGGGAGCACGGTTGTCTCTCTGCTGTCCCTGAGGCGCACGGTTATCTCTCTGCTGACCTTGGGGCGCGCGATTATCCCTCTGCTGTCCCTGAGGCGCGCGATTATCCCTCTGCTGTCCCTGAGGCGCACGGTTGTCCCTCTGCTGACCCTGAGGAGCTCTGTTATCCTTCTGGGGCTGGGGCGCGCTCTCTCTTTTGGGCTCGGGCTTAGGCGCATCTACCTTTGGAGCCTCTGCCTTAGCGGGAGCGGGCTTTTTCTCGGGGCGGGACGCAGTGATTGAAATCTCACCATCAAGATATGCGTCGATATTCTTAATCTGATGAGTAGAGGTTACTCTCTCAACGAAGCATTCAAACTCGGTGTCGGATACGCTGCCGCCCGAGTTTTTCTCTATTCCCATCGCGCGGAAGATCTCAACAATGTCCTTCGTCTTCAATCCGAAGTCCTTGGAAAGATCTGCTATCTTTAAAGTTTTTGCCATATACTTCACCGTTTCTTTCTGACAAAGAAACTTCCTTTCGTTAAATTTCAGCGCACGCCTTCGCTATCTCGCGAGCAAAGCCCTCGTCGGTCAATGCAAGCGTCATTGGGCCGTAGCTTTTTCCAAGCAGGCCACCCAGCTCGGCGGAGCCAATAGTCAATTCTATCAGACTGACACTGTAAAACTCGCATTTCACAGTCATTTTCTTTTTCGTATTCGCAGATGCGTCAGACGCCAGAAGAACAAGCTTAACCTTTCCCTTCTTTTTCAAGGCGATGCAAGCCTGCTCGGTGCCTATAATCACCCTGCCTGCTCTCATGGCAAGGCCAAGCATACCGCGCACCCGTGTATCATTGTTGCTCAGCACGGGATATTTCTTCTTCCATTCTGTCGTACACTTCCTCGGGAACTGTAACCTCAAGGGAGGCGTCAATTCTCTTTGACTTTCTCGCCTTTTTGAAGCAACGCGCATTCTTACAAAGATATGCGCCGCGTCCCGACCGCTTTCCCGTCAGGTCGAGGACTATTTCTCCTTCCGGAGTCCTCAACACGCGGATAAGCTGATTCTTCGGAAAATGCTCTCCGCAGCCCGAGCATCGACGAACGGGGAGCTTGCGTACGGCATTATTCTGTTGTTTCTCTGCCACTATGCCTTTATATCTATCTTACAGCCGGTGAGCCTTGCAACGAGCTTGGCGTTCTGTCCCTCCTTACCGATGGCAAGGGAGAGCTGATCGGGAGCAACGGTAACTCTGCAGGAGCGCTCGCCGTCCATAACGACCGAGAGAACCTTTGCAGGAGAGAGAGCCTCCGCTACGTACTCCTCAATGCTTTCGCTGTATCTGATAATATCTATTCTCTCGCCTGAGAGTTCGTCGAGAATAGCGTTGATTCTCATACCGTTTCTACCGATACAGGAGCCTACGGGATCAACGTTCTCGTCGGTGGACCATACCGCTATCTTGGTTCTGCTTCCTGGCTCGCGTGCAACGCCCTTGACAAGAATGGTGCCATCCTGTATCTCGGGAATCTCAAGCTCGAAAAGTCGCTTAACGAAGTTGGGGTGAGTTCTCGAAAGAGTGACGATGGGTCCGCGGGTTTCTCCAGTCTTGACCTCGGAAATGAACACCTTGATTCTGTCGCCCACGTCGTGAGTCTCGCCGGGAATCTGCTCTGCCTTAAGAAGAGTAGCGTAGCCTGTGCCGGTGTCGAGTATGAGGTTGCCGCTTATCATATCGACCTTGTCAACGACAGCGGTGATAATCTCCTCGCGCTTATCCTCATATTCCTTGGTCTGCTTCTCGCGCTCTGCGGTACGGATTGCCTGAATTATCATCTGGCTGCCCGTCTGAGCTGAGAAACGGCGGAAATTCTTGGTTTTGAGCTCGGTTTCAACCATACCGCCGAGCTTGTTTCGACGGCTGAGCGCCTTCGCGTCGGACAGAGAAATCTCGCAGATGGGATCTACAACCTCTCCGTCGGGAACAACCCTGCGCTGTTGATAAACCTTCATATCGCACTTAACGGGATCAAGATGCACCCTGATAAGCGCTGTGGGGCCTACTTCCTTCTTGCATGCATTGGCGAGCGCCTCCTCAATCTTGCCAAGCATATACTCCTTTGATATGCCGCTTTCCTTCTCCAGAAGGTCAAGGGCTGTGAAAAGCTCTGCGTTCATTTTTCCATCTTACCATAACCTCGCGACGCACACGCTCACTCGGTTATTCCTTTCTATATTATTTTTTATTAACAAATTAAGTGTTTTCAGTCCTCTGTGTATACAGTGGATAGCTTTGATATTTCATTTCTGGGAATCGAAATCTCTATGTCGGCGTCCTTTATAGTGACGACGCCGTCGCTGTAGCCGACAAGCTCGCCGACAACGCTCTTGCTTCCGTCCCTCGCGACGAAGAGCCTCGCCTCAACCGCAACGCCAAGCGAGGAAAGAATATGCTCCTCGGTTCTGAGCTCCCTCTCGATTCCGGGGGAGGAAACCTCAAGATAATAGAAGCCCTCGATGGGGTCGCACTCATCAAGAATGGGGTCTATGGCGCGGTGAACGCGCTCGCAGTCGTCAATATTAATGCCGCCGTCCTTGTCAATGGTGATTTCAAGATGGTAGTCTGCTCCTATCTTGGAGTAGGTGACATCCCATATTCTGTAGCCAAGCTCGGTTACCGTGGGCTCAATAGCCTCTCTGACTGTATCCCTTACGTTTTTCTTCATAGCCTCTCCCTTTCTGCATATAGCTTTACATAAAACAGAGAGTGGCCCGTCGGGTCACTCTCCTTTTCTCATTATTCACAGTACCTATTATAACAGATAATTCTGAAAAATCAAGTATTTATAGAAAAATTATTAAAATATTTTGATTTTTCGGCTTACCTCTTCGAGCTGAAGTCGTTTGGCGACTGACCGAGCTTGTATTTTCTCTTCCTGAGATGGCGGCGCTTGGTTGCCCTCGAGAGCTTCTGCATCAGCTCCTCAAGCTGAAACACGACGTCCTCTCTCTCGAGCTCGACTGCCTCTATTTTCTGTCTTCTCTGCTCCTCGGTCAACTCGGAAAGCTCCTTGTTATCGAGGGACTTGCTTTTATCAAATAATGCCATAATACCTCACTTGCCTCCCGTTACTTATTCATGGAGTCCTTGATGGACTGAATAAAGCCTTGAATATGCGGCCATATCAAATCCCAGCACAGGAATACGCCGACACCTGCCGCGGCGAGCAACAGAATCACTACCCAGCCAATTATCATAGCGTTCTTCGAGCTGTTATTTCTGGACGCTCGTCTTAAGATTCTGTCCTCAAGTCGATTGTAGTCGCGCTCGTTGACAGCGAGCCCGCGCTTGATTTTCTTTCTCTCGCGGGAAAGCTCGCGCTTGGCGTCCTTTTTCGGCTTTTCCTTCTTGAAAATGTAGTTAATGCAGGCAAGCCTTGCCATCATCTCGGTGCGCTCGTCCATCAGGGTACAAAGCTTCTTCTTGTCATCGAAGCCTACGCGGTATTTATCGAGACGCTTCATTTTCGGAATCTGCTTTTTGTACGCGGCGCGGCGTCCGTTAAGCTCTGCGTTGAACCTTCCCTGCGCGTTCTTGCTCTTATCCTTTCCGTCAGTGGAAATTCCGTACAGCCCTATAAGCTCAAGGTTGAGCTTGTCACGGCGGCGAAGAAGCTCGACGAGCTGCTCGCGATACTTTCCAACCTCGTCTCTGTCGGAGCGGCGGGATATCTTCACCTTGGAAATATCGGCAACCACGAGCTCGTAGTATCTATCGTTGTCCTTGGCCTCGAATTTTTTCGCGAGCTTCAAGCGCTCCTTTGCATCAAGCAGGCTTCTGTCAATCTTCTGCTTTTCCTTCTTAGCACTCTGCGAGTCAACACGCGAAACGAAGCTGAACTCATTTTTCTTAGCATCGAGCTGCATAGAGCGGATTTCGTCATATACCCTGTGCTCTATGAAAAGCATATCGTTCTTTATCTGCCGCTTTTTCGTTGCTACAAGAGGCGATTTATCAAAGGTGCTCTTTGGCTTTTTCTTAGGCTTTGGCTGCGTTTTCCGCGACACGGGAGCGGGCATTTCTGCTGCTTCTGCCCTCTTAGCCTCCCTTTCTGCCTCGAGCTGAGCCTCTATCTCTGCCTGCTGTCGCGCGTCGGCCTCAGCCTGCTTTTTAGAACGCGCCGCCGCCTCGAGCTCACTCTTTCGCCTCTGCTCCTCGGCGCGCTCATCCATACGGCTCTCATACTCGCGCATAGCGCGCTCGTCGCGGTTCTCATTCTTCTTTCCCGTGCTCTTTTCCGTCTTCTTCTCTACGCTTACTCTTGAAAGCCTTTCGAACTCGAGAAGAGCCTTTTCCTCGTTTTCCCTCGCCTCTTTTTCTCTTCTTTTTTTCTCCTTGGCGGAGGGCGGCTCTGTTGTGGGATCGGGATATTTTGGAGTGATGTCAATCTCTCCGTCCTTTTCTCTGACCTCAAACTCAACCTTAGGCGCTCCATCTGCGTGGAGAAGGAGCTCCCTTTCCTCGTCGAGTCTGTCTTTCTGTGGTGTTCTTCTCACCCATCTGTCAAAATCAAAGTCACCGCCCGGCGCGTCAACTCCGCCTACCATAGAGGAATATTCCTCGTAGGCTCTGCCCGCGCGCTCGGCGGTTTTTTCAACCTCACCATACTCGACAAAACCTTCATCGGTGAAATAATCCGACTCTGTGACGGACGCCTGAGGCGCGTTCTGATTCTCGGCTGAGACGTTTCTTTGTCTTATCGGCTGATTTTCCCAGCTAACGCCCTCCGTAGCCTTTGGCTTGACAGCGCTCTTAGGCTCGTCCTCGCTGTAATCGTAGAACACCTCAGGCTCGGTTATCTGCTCTTTGAGCGTGGGCTCCTTGGACGATGTGGGAGCAGCGTAGGCACCTGTCGGAATACTTGCAACCGTGACGCCGTCCATAACCAGAAGGTCGCGCTCCGAGGCATTACTTTCGATATTTATAGTGTAGTCTATTTCCTCTGCCGCGGGCTCTGACACAGCTTCGGACTGTATATTCGGAACGAAGGCGGGCTCGGTGACCTCTGTGGCACAGCTTTCCTGTATCCTTGCCTCTCGGGCAATGACGCTTTCATTAGCAGACTCAACGGCGCCGACCACTCTTGACAAAACGCTATCTCTTCTGCGACTGCGCTCCTCTGCCTCCTCGCGCTCACGCTCTATGCTGTCGGCGATTTCCTTAGCGCGCGCGTCATTTTGCTCGCTGATTTGTCTCTGTCTTTGTTCCTCGCGCTTTTTTATAGCGGGGTTGTTTTCCTTTTCCTCTCTGAGCCTTGCTCTATAGCCCTCGGCATATTCCATAGCCGCGCGACGGTGCTCGGCGGCGTTCTCTATCATAGAGAGCTCCTTTTCTATGCGAGCTCTTTCCGCCTGACGTTGCTTTTCCTCGTCAAATTCGGCGCCAGGCGCCTCTTTTTCTCTTTTTCTTCTCTGTTGCTCAGCATCGGCGCTCGCTCTCGATATTCTCTCGCCGGCCCTTTTCAGCTTATCGGAGATATTTTCCTCAAGAGGGGTGTCAACCCTTCCGCCTGTTTCTACCGATGCTTCGCCTTCGGGAGTCTGAACATCGGGCGCATTTTCATCTGCTATCAATTCGGGCTCGCCCGTAACAATTTTCTCTTCGTCCATCCTGTACACCTTTCTTGCAGGTTATCAACCCACAGTGGTCGTGTTTTTTTCGCTTTTCTTATATTTGTTCCACAGGAAATTCATCACCTCGCGGCGAAGGATAATGCCGATAAAGCATCCTCTGTCATCCACCACGGGAACGAAGTTGTGCTCCCTGACTCTCTCGAACAGCTCCTCGAAGCTCGCGCTGTGCAGAAGCGGTCTTGAGCTGTCCTCGTCAAGCGCCTCAAGCACCGAGATTTTCTCAGCGCCCCTTTTGGCAAGCTTGCCGTCGAAGAGCAAATCGAGAATTTCATCGTTTCTCACCGTCCCAACGTATCTTCCCTCGGGGTCAAGCACGGGAAGCGCCGCATATCTGTGGTAGCGCATTTTCTCAACCGCCTGTCTGACTGTACTGTCGCTCGATATGTGTACCGACAGGCTCTTTGGAATCATGAAGCGAAGGATATTCATAGGTTACCTCTCATATATTTTTTGGGAGTGTCTTGTTATCCTCGAAATGCAAATAATAATTTACTTATCAAGACTGCCGCCAAGGGCGCAGCCTATAACGGTGGAATACTGCGAATGCTCGGGAATTATGAATTCAACGCCGTATCCCATACCGTTGATTTCATCGAACTTTTCCTTACAATATGGGATGCGTGTGAGATTTCCCGTCAAAATAATTTTCTCCACCCCACAGCTTCTCGCTGCGAAGACGGCTACCATAGCAACCGTTTCGAACACAAGGTTCATTATTCCGAGCGATACGTCGCCCTTTTCTGCAAGCTCCGAGACGTTTCCGAAGTTTGACGCAGTCATCTCTCCCGACAGCTCACTTATCGCATCCGACGCCATCATATCCCCTATCCTCAGGTCGATATTGGCAAGGCTTCCGCCCTCTGCGAGCTCCGCTATGTGGTCCACGCTCTCAGCTCCAATAAGAAGCTTTGACAGTCCGACGAGCGTTCCGCCGCCGACTCCCGTACCGCCGAGGTATTCCATTTTTCCTGCTCTTTCAGCATTGACAAGAGCCGTACCCGTTCCCATACTGACAACGAGCGTATGATCAAGCCCCGACAGATAGAGTCCGCCGCTGCCGATGCAGTTAAATTCCGGCACTCTGATACATTCTATGCCGTACAGGTTTCGTTTAATGAAGGATGCTCCAACGCCCGTCATATAAATTTTATCAATACTCTCGATATTGATGCCGTTCTCGTCGGTGAATTTACCGAAGGCGCCATAGGTCGCGGTAACGGGGTCTGTTGCTGTTATAAACTGCGGCGGTATCATTTCGCGTCTGCCATTAAGCTCGCGAAATCCCACTATCTTCGTGGTGCTTCCGCCTATGTCAATTCCAATTACTATGCTCATTCGTTTTCACCTCCAATAAGACTTTCAAGCGAAAGACCGTACTTTTCCGCTATATCTCTGGCGTAGGACTTTCCGTCCGGCTTCGCTCTGTGTATTCTGAAGGAGCGCTTTCCCTCCTCAATTCCCGCGACGAGCGTATCAACGCACACGCCCCCTCGCTTAAGTGAGCGCGCGTTTATCTCGGGCACTGCCGCCGCGAGCTCGTGCAGGTGGGTTGAAAATATGCCGCGACAGCCGATCACCGCGAGCGCGGTCAATATTTCCGAGGCTATGTACGACGCCTCGTACGCGCCTGTCGACGAGAGAGATTCGTCAAGAAGCACCATAGAATCCGAGTCCGTCGCATCAAAGATTTCTCTGAGTCTCGCGCACTCCTCGCCGAGCCTTCCCTTGTCAATGGTATCGTCAGCGCCCTCGGGGAAATGAGTGAATATTCCCGACACGGGCGAGATGCGAGCCTCCTCTGCGGGAACGGGCAATCCGAGCTGACACATAGCCTGCGCCGCTCCGACGGCAACGGTAATAACCGATTTTCCACCCCTGTTGGGTCCCGAAAGCACGTATATGCGGGCTCTGTCGTCAAAGGAGAAATCGTTGGTCACTATCTCGTCGTCAATGGCAAGCGCAACTCTCGGATTATATAGAGCCGTAGCGGAAAACGCCTTTTCCTCCATAGGAGCTACCGTGGGATATACGAGCTCGCAACCCTCTCTTTTCGAGAGAGCGGAAATAAGCTCGGCGCTCCTTGTCACAAATTCAATCTCGGGAAGGAGCCTGAGAAGAAAATCAGTGTTTTCAATAACATAGTCAGCGACTATACCTCGCCAGCCGCGCACAGAGGAGCGAAAGACCTCCTCGATAGCAGAATTGAATGCCCCAATAAGCGCCTCCCGCTTGTTTTCGCTCTGCCCCTTGCAGAATGGAGCGAGCTCGGATATAGTGGTGAAGGCATCGTTCTTGAACGAGAGTCTCAGTATTTTGTCAAGCACCTTGCCCGATTTGAAGCGCTCCGAGTTGATAGAAATGACTCCCGCGGATTCGGGACGAAGCTGGGCGTCAAGGTTGACGCCGACGGTTATGCTCTTGACCTCGTGCACACGCTCGCTGAGCTGTGAGAGGCTCTTGTTAAGCTCCACGTAGTATTCCGACTCGGTAAGCTCTGTAACGAATTCCGAAAGACGAATAAAAGCATCTCCCTTTATTCTGTCCTTAACCTCAGCGAAGCCTGAGCGCATCGTCTCAAGGCAGGATACGTACAGCTCAATCTCGGTGATGCTGTATAGATACGAATCGGCAGAGCCAACTCCGTCGGTGTCAAGCCGTCTGAGCTCCTTAATATCGTCAAGTATCGGATGAATTTTAGCAAGGGTTTCGAGAAGCTCGGGAAGCTCCAACAGATCCCTGAGCGTCCTCTGTCTATATTCAATAACCTCTTTATCAGACGTGAAAAAATCCTCAACCGACGAAGAGCGAAGCCCGAATATCTCGGTAAGTCCAAGCTCGTCGCATACTGCCCCCGATATGTCGGGTCTGTTCAATTCATTCTCGTGATAAAGCTGTGACTCCTCGCTCGGATAGAGCAGACTGAAATTTAGTTTTTTCATACAAATCCTCAAAATAATTCTCTTCTGCGCCCCGAGGCGCGTACTTTTCCAAATAGATTATATCATAGTTTAAATATTTAATCAAGGGCGCGCGGAGAAAATTATAAAATATCGTGCGCGAAACAGATATGCGTTTTTGAATACGGGAAGAATAATCCCGAAAATAAGTATACTTAAATTTGCATTTTTCGCCGCAATTCCTTAAATAACCTCACACGGGGTGTGATTTCCATCTTAAAGCTCTATTCTATACATCTTCAACGCCCACCAAAAAGATGTTGCATTTTTCTCTTAGTGGATATATAATAAAATAAAAACGAAGCGGAGGCAGATATGACTGAAAACGAGTGTACAAAATATGGAAGGGTTCTTATTCTCTCGGGAAGCCCACACAGAAACGGAACTACTATGAGAGCTCTGGAGGAGCTTCGCGGCTCGCTTTCGGATAGTGGAATGGAGGTTGAGGTTGTCAGCATCGCGGGTATTGATATTCCCGGTTGCAGAGGCTGCTTCGCCTGCTCTAAGCTCGGCAGATGCGTTATAGACGATGTAGTTAATGAATTGGTTGAGAAGCTGAGAGCGGCAGACGGTATTGTTCTCGCATCTCCTGTATATTATGCCTCGCCAAACGGTAGCTTTCTTTCTCTGTGCGACAGGCTTTTCTACAGCTCTCGATTTGACAAATCTATGAAGGTTGGCGCGTCGGTCGTGGTTGCTCGCAGAGGCGGCTGTACCGCAAGCTTTGACGTGCTTAACAAGTACTTCACCATCAGCGGTATGCCAATAGCATCATCATACTATTGGAATCAGGTGCACGGCTCCGATGCGGAGGATGCAGAGAGCGACCTCGAGGGAATGCACACTATGCGTATGCTAGGAAGAAATATGGCGTTTCTTATCAAGTCAATTAAGCTCGGTTCTGAGAAATACGGCACACCCGAGAAGGAAAAGAAGGTATATACCAATTTTATCAGAAAACCTTAGCCAAAAGGAGAAAGCGGCACACTGGGTGCCGCTTTCTTTGGCATTTTTAAGTTGTCCGCTTACTTTCCCGTCCTATCTCTTCTTGCAATTCCTACTATGATATAGGTAAGGCAGAGAACGATTATAGAGCTGACTATAAGTATCGCACAGTTCATGAAGAACTCCTCGGGCATCACCCTGATTATTTCGTCGGTATAGGGATTAAACATCCAGTTGTCCTTGCCCGGAAAGAAAATGCTGTGGAAAATAACAAATGCCCTATCAAAGTCAAGCGCAGCAAGTCCGCCAACCAGAGCGAATGCTGAAAGCGCGGAAACACCCGACCAGAAGCCAACGCCAAGCCCACAGGCGCGTGAGAAACTGAACACACCCTTCTTTGAGAGAATCACGAGAGTAAGTACAACCGCAGCGGATATTATATATCCCCAGAGGTTGAGGTCGAAAAGCGCCTTACAGTCCGCGAAGTGACTCGCGCCCTCCTCGCTGTGACGGAGCTCGCCCGTGCCGAATTCATTGCCCGGGACAGTCAGATAATCCAGCACTTCGTCATACGCCTCCTTGATTGTGTCATAGTCGCAGCCCGTTTCCTCGGGCATATCGAGCGCATTTATATGAGCGTAGTAGAATGGTCTGACGTATATGGGCAGACCTATCGAAAAGGTTATCGTCATAACTATGAGAGCCAGGGCGAACACAGAGGTCAAAAGCTTGTTTTTCATTGATTCTTTCATTTTTCCTACCCTTATATACTTATTGATAGAATTGGAGTCGGGACGCTCCATATACTGCGATTATACAACACGGCTCTCGCTTTGTCAAGAAAAGTGTCAAGGCACCACGGTTTTCTTCAAAAACATTTAAAAATACCCCTCAAATTTAAAAATAAGACGAAACGCCCCCTCCCTCACGGCGCGAAATCCGCTCATAATTCGCCGTTTTTCCCATAATAAAAAATATTATAAAAACCTATTGACAATTATATTTTCTTGTGGTATAATGTTCGAGCGAGAAAAGTGAGCGCAACACGGCGGATTAGCTCAGTTGGCTAGAGCGTCCGGTTCATACCCGGCCGGTCGTTGGTTCAAATCCGACATCCGCTACCACTTACGGCTCGTTGGTCAAGCGGTTAAGACACGGCCCTTTCACGGCTGTAACAGCGGTTCGATTCCGCTACGAGTCACCAACGAAAAAAGCACCACCCGTTTCGGGTGGTGCTTTTTTCGTTCGCGGCTCTGCGCGGTCGTCCGCCTCCGTCTCGGACGGAGCGCGGTTCGCATACGCCACGCAGGCGTGTCGAGCTCGCTCGTAAGCGACAAGTGTGCGTATATTCGTCATAGACGAAATTCCACTTTAAAAGGGCGCCCAAAAATGGGTGGTGCTTTTTCGTTTCGACTCTACCGCGGAATCCGCTGTCATCTTTTCAAAAAAAGATGGCGCGCGGTTCGGAAAATAGCCCGTCGTCTTGCCACGCAAGACAACACAAGAAAGCCTACATCTAGGCTAATCGACTCAAATTAGAGCTCCCACGGGCTAATTCCGCGAAGAGTCACCACCCATTTTTGGGTGGTGCTTTTTTCGTTCGCGGCTCTGCGCGGTCGTCCGCCTCCGTCCTGGGACGAAGCGCGGTTCGCATACGCCACGCAGGCGTGTCGAGCTCGCTCGTAAGCGACAAGTGTGCGTATATTCGTCATAGACGAAATTCCGTTTGAGAGTCAGGACACCCCTCATGGGTGTCCTTTTTCATTCTTAAATCGCGTCGTGAAATGCCTTGAAATAATATTTAAAGCGACGCACCAACTACCCCTTAGGATACTGGCTGTTGTAAATCCTTGAGTAGAGTCCGTTTTGTCTAAGAAGCTCGGCGTGGCTTCCCTGCTCTACTATCCTGCCGTTGTCAACAACGAGGATAACGTCCGCGTTCTCGATAGTGGAAAGTCGGTGCGCTATAACGAAGGCTGTTCGACCCCGCATAAGCTCATCCATCGTTTCCTGGATCAAAAGCTCGGTTCTGGTATCAACGTTGCTGGTTGCCTCGTCGAGAATAAGAATAGGCCTATCTGAAAGATATGCTCTGGCTATGGTCAACAGCTGTTTCTGACCCGCGCTGATATTGGTGCTGTCCTCGTTAATCTCGGTTTCGTAGCCGTTAGGCAAGGCATCAATGAAGCTGTCTATATGCGCTTTTTTCGCAGCCGCCATCACCTCATCCCGCGTAGCATCCTGCTTTCCGTAGGCTATGTTGTCATATACGCTACCCGAAAAGAGCATAGTATCCTGCAGAACCATACCAAACATTTTTCTCACGTCGGAGCGGTTCATCGTACAAATATCCCTTCCGTCGACGAGCACCTTTCCTGACCTTGGGTCATAAAAACGCATTAAAATATTAACTATCGTTGTTTTTCCGCCGCCTGTCGGGCCAACTATCGCCACCTTTTCGCCGGGGCTCACGTGCAGGTTCAGGTTTTCAATAAGCGGCTTATCCTCCGTATAGGAAAAGCATACGTCAACGAACTCGATCTCGCCCAGCACTGCTCTTTCCTCCTCCGCAACGGGCTCCACCATTTCCTCGCCGTCAAGATACTCGTATACTCTTCTGGCAGAGGCTATCGTGGACTGTATCATTGACATTCCGTTAGCGATAGACTCGAGGGGCGCGGAGAACAGCTTGGTGTACATTATAAAGGCTACCAGAGCGCCAACATTGACCCGTCCGTTAATGACGAGAATAGCTCCTATGACACATATCGCCACGTATGAGAGGTTATTGACAAATCCAACCACGGGGCTGACGAGTCCCGAGGCAAAATATCCACGAGCGGCAGAGGTGGCGTAGTTTTCGGTAACCGCCTTATATTTCTTATTCTGCGAGTCCTCGATCGAGAACGCCTTAACCGCGTCAAAACAGGCGAGGTTTTCCTCGCAGATGCTGTACATTTTTCCTGCAAGGGCGCGGGACTTGTCAAAATGCTTTTCACTTTTCGATGCGAGAATGGCTGAAAGCAGGAGCGAAAGTGGAACAAACACCATAACCGCCAGCGCCATAACAGGCTCCTCGGTGAATATGATAACCGAAATCATAATCAGCTGTATAAGTCCGTTGATAATAACGCCGAAAATATCGTGTATAGAGCCGCCCATTATCGAAACGTCGTTGGTCATTCGGGAGATTATCTCACCGTTTGGCGTGCTGTCCACCGTCTTTATCGGAATGCTCGCTATTTTCTCGCTCATTTTCACCCTTATCTTGCAGGTGAAAAAGCTACTTACCGAGTAATTCATAACGAACCCGGTGAGAGCACCCAGAGCCGCTGACAGTATGTACACCGCGGCAAGAATAAGGGCGCGCCTTCCCAAGAGGGCGGTATCTATCGCGATGCCCGAGTCTATCAGGTCGTATATCTGATTTGTCAGACTGCCGAGTATTTCGGGGGCTGTCATAGCAAGATAAGCTGATGCAATGCTGAGCACCGTCGCGAGCAGTAGCCAATGAAGTATGCCAAAGGAGTCCTTCATTATTCTGAAAATTACTCTCGCCGAGCTCACCCCTCTGTTTTTTGACTTATTTTTCATTGTTGCCCTCCCTTCTGCCGCCGAGCTGGGAGTCGGCAATCTCGCGGTATATCGGGCAACTGAGAAGCAGCTCGCTGTGCGTGCCCATACCGATTATACTGCCCCCGTCCATAACGTATATGCGGTCCGCACTCATCGCGGTGCTGATACGCTGTGTGGCGACTATCCTGCTTTTTCCCGCGAGGAGCGAGGAATAGTTTTCCTTAATTTCGCTCTCGGTAAGGAAGTCAAGCGCGGAGAAGCTGTCGTCAAAAATATAGATGTCCGCGTTCTTGATAACGGTCCTCGCCATATTAATTCTCTGGCGCTGTCCGCCGCTGACGTTCTGCCCTCTGCCTACAAGAATATAGTCGAGCCCCTCAGGGTGAGAGTCTACGAAGTCTGACATTTTGGACAGTCGAAGAACCTCGTACACCTTCTCGTCCGTAGCATCGGGATTTCCCATTCTGACATTGTCGCGGACGGTTCCCTCGAATATCTCCGCCTTCTGCAGAGCAACCGAGAAATGGGAGCGAAGAGTTGTCTTTCGTATCTCCGAGTAGGATGCTCCGCCGATAACTATATCCCCCTCGGTTTTCTCAAACAGTCCGCACAATAGATTAATAAGGGTGCTTTTTCCGCTTCCCGTTCCGCCTATCAGGGCGACGCTCTCCCCCTCCTTGATGGTGAGCGAGAGGTTATTAATCACTGTCTTGGTCGAGTCCGGATAGGCAAAGGAGAGGTTTTTTATCTCAATTTCATAGCCTTCGGGGATTTTTCCCTCGCCCTCGTCCAGTATCTCCTCGTTTTTTGCAGAGTGTATCTGGTCAAGGCGCCTCATAGACACCCTCACCTTCGGTAACCAGGCGAGCGTCCAGGAGATGCTGATTATCGCGTTGGTTATTATACCGATATATTGAAGCACTGCGATAACTCCGCCAGAGCCTATTCCCGCGCCGCCCGCGGCGCGAAGTCCGCCAACGTACACAACCGCTACGGTGGCGAGATTCAGAAGTAGCATGGCAAAGGGGTCTACCATACCTCCGCGGGTGTTGGCGCGTATCATATATTTCGCCATCTCCTCGGTGGCAAATTTCGCTCTTCCATGCTCTTTTTTCTCGTTGTTGAAGGCTCTGACAACACGAAGCCCCGACAGCCTTTCTCTGACTATCTTGTTCTGCAGGTCGACGTACTTATCCGACTTATCCCACATATCGTACAAAGGCCGCATAAGCACGAGCACCAATATAAGAATAGGTGGAATCGAGAGCAGGAATACTGCGGCAAGTATCGGGTCGGCAAGGAATGTCAGAACAAGAGAGCCTAAGAACATAACGGGAACCGAAAAGAGAGTGTACGGAAGACTCGTGATAGCTCCCTCGACGTTCCATATATCGTCGGTTGCTCGGGTTAAGAGTCCGGACGATCCTATTTTGGTATAGTCAGAATAGGAAAGCGCGTTGATTTTCTCAAAGGTAAGCTGGCATAGGTCTGAGGAAAAGCTCGCGGATATGCTCGTGTTCAACTTGGCAGATATGACGTTTGATACAACCGAAACGATCGCCAGCGCCACCATAATAGCGGCGTATTTCCACACGAGAGTAACGTTTTCTCCCGAGATGCCGTCCTCGACGATTTCGCTCATAACGAATGGCATAAGCAGGGCGGTTATCATTCCTAAACCGTCAATAAGAGCAACCGCTATGAGCTTTTTTCGATAAGGCTTTAATAATTCAAATATCTTTTTCATCTTTAGTTTAGTCTTTAACCCGGAGGGTTGATTGCCCGAGGATAGAAAAGCGCCCGTGTCAAGCCACGGGCGCAATAAAAATAAAAACACCCGAGGCGTACAGAACGCACCGGGGAAAATCGGATTATAAAATAACCCGACTAGTCAGCATTATCCTCGGAGGTGAGTACATTGTTTCTTATAAGGTTTAAGCTGTAATTTCTGTTGGTCATTGTATTCTCCTCCTTTCTTTAGTTTAATTTCATTCGATATTCTACCACACGTCTCCCATTTTGTCAATAGGCAAGCGCGTTTTTATTTTCAGAGCGAGGGCGATGTATATGTGCGTAGCGAAAATGCAGGCATCGTTATGTCAACCAATGCTTATATATATAGATACACGAGGGCAGATTCGTTATTTTCTCTACCCCCGTGTGAAATTATGCTTTTTTCCGTTTTCTTATATACCAATCCTTTAGTATATATCCTCATACTTTCCGCCGGGGATAAACTCCTTGATAAGAGAGTCCTCGGGAATTATTCTTTCGTCAACCACCGCAACCTTTGATATAGCATCGCGCACTATATCGGCGTAGGGATCAGAGGCTACTACCTCGTCGGTAAGAAGGCGCAGGGCGTGCTTTCTCATAACGCCGGGCTCAAACTCGTGAAAGGTATCAAAGGCGAGGTCGGCGTCCTTCTTGTATGGGTAGAGATAGACATCCTCTGCCGCGAGCACATCGTGCCACATCTCAAGGGTGCGCTCGGCTGTCGCTCCGCGATAGAGATTATCTCTCACCATACGGCGAAGAAATCTGAGCTTTCTGCCCGAAAGGATACGTTCGCCGCACTCGACTATATTGGTCGAAACGCTTATAAATATCTTGACAGTGTTTTCTCTGCTTAACTGCGAGGATACTTTGGGATTGAGGGCGTGAAGTCCCTCTATAATAACACAGCCGTTGGGCATAGACTCATAGTGAGAGGTGCTGATTCGTCCGCCGACCTTGAAGTCATACTTCGGCAAATCAAAGCTCTCGCCTCTCGATATTGCTCCGAGAGTTGAGGCTATCTCGTCAAGGTGGAGCGACTCGGGACACTCGTAATCCCTCTCTCCTCCCTCGAGCCTCGGGTAATCGGGGTCATCGGAATCACGGTAGAAATCGTCGAGAGATACCACTATGGTATTCTTGCCGCGCGCGCATATAGCGTCCTTGATAAGATTAGCGCTGGTGGTCTTTCCCGAGCCTGACGGACCTGCTATAAGAATTACCCTGATATTACCGCGCTCGACAACGTAGTCGGCTATATTCGCGACACGGGTGTGGTATTCGTCCTCTGCTCCCTGCACCGTGCCAAGCGGGTCGTCACAGACCATATCGTTAAGTCTAAACAAATCAATATCAGCCATAAATCCTCCTTAATATCCCGAAATCGGTAGCTCGTCGTTGTCCTCGCACTTGGTGATGCGAAGTATTTTAACGTAGTAGCTCATATTGGCATTCACCTCAACGAGCACCCTGTCGCCAACCTTATGCCCCATAAGAGCCGCGCCAAGAGGGGACTCCTTGCTTATGTAGCCAAGGAGGGCATTTTGTCTTAGGGTGGTGACTATCTGTATTTCCTTCTCCTGATTATTTTTCTCATTCAGAATGAGCACTCGGTCAAAGAGCGTCACGGACTCCGCGTCCTCTCTGACCTCGATGACCCTGGCTGTGCGTATCATATTTTCAAGATAGCGGATGCGCGACTCGTTTTTTCTCTTCTCGCGCTTCGCCTCCTTATACTCCGCGTTTTCCGAGAGGTCACCGTATTCTCTGGTGCGCTTAAGCTCCGCGCCCAGCTTCGGCGCGAGGACCTCCCGTCTGTAACGGATTTCCTCCTCCATCTTTCGTATATCAACCTCTGTGAGCTCGTCGTACATTCAAATTCTCCTACTTAATTAATCCAAGATACCCTACCTTAAAAATCAGGGCGTATATTACAACAACGGCAATGCCAAGCAAAACTCCGAAAAACGCCTGTAGCGGCGTGTGCCCTACGAGCTCCTTGAGCTTCTCAGTTCTTATCCTCTCGTCCTTTTCAAGGATAAGACCGTTAAGGCTCTCCACTATCATTTTTATCGATGTGGCGTGCTTTCCCGCCTCGCGTCTGACTCCCGTAGCATCGTGCACCACTATAACCGCCAAAATCAAGCTTATGGCAAATTGCGGAGTTGAAAAGCCGTATCCCCAGCCAACAATCGCCATCAGAGCGGAAACCGTAGCGGAGTGACCGCTGGGCATACCGCCGTCACCGAAAAGACGCTCGAAAGCGAATTTTCTCTCTACTATAATATTAATTATCATCTTCGAAAGCTGCGCCGCCATCCAGGCGACAATGGGCACCCAGATAACCACATTTGATAAAAAATCAAGCAATGCTTCCATACACTCTCCTAAGCCTTTTCTATCCTTTTATCTATTTTAGCATTTTCCCAGAGAATTTGCAACACCAAATAACAGGCGGTATACGTATTATTTTATTCTGTGGCACATATATTTAACACGAGGCGGGATATTTTTTCGTATGATATTATATTTCGTATTGCACAATTCCCGCCTGTGTGATATAATAAGATTATCAACAGACTACCGACAGGTAGCTGAATACAAAAGGAGTATACTTATGGCATCCACTTCTATAACCGCTCAGTATGAGGCGCTTCCTCAGGTTGCGAAGGTTCTTATTCAGATTTTTCTCGGCGGAGTTATCGGCGGAATCTACAGAGTACTGAAGTATTTTGAGACCAAGAACGTCGTTACCCTCGTTGTAGGTATCGTTGCGCTCGTTACCGGTATCGGAAACGGTGTTTTCTGGATTGTCGACCTCGTTACCGAGATTATGCACAACAAGATAACGATTCTCGCTGACTAATCGGGCTTCGATATTCAGGTCTATCAGAAATAACAACTCATTATTGGGCACATTTGATATGTGCCCATTTTTCTTTTTAGCACAGATTTGAGGCGCGGTAATTTATTCTTGACTTAAAGGAGAGTTTGATATATAATTACTATATAAGAAAAATACAAAACAGAAAGGCAGGTAAAAATGTCTAACATCTGGCACGATATATCACCCGACAGAATAATGCCCGAGGACTTTATCTGCGTTATCGAGATAACCAAGGGCAGCAGAAAGAAATACGAGCTTGACAAGGAGACGGGTCTTATCATACTCGACCGTATACTATACACGTCAACGCATTATCCCGCCAACTACGGCTTTATCCCCCGTACCTTCGCAGACGACGGCGACCCGCTTGACGTGCTCCTTATATGCGCGGAGGCTATTGAGCCTATGACTTTAGTCAGGGCTTACCCCATTGGCGTTATAACAATGATTGACAACGGTCACTACGACGAGAAGATAATAGCTATTCCCTTCAATGACCCGAATTACAACAAGTACGAAAGCATAGACGAGCTCCCGAAGCATCTTTTTGACGAGATGTGCCATTTCTTCTCCGTGTATAAAAATCTCGAGAACAAGGAAACCGCGGTTGACGAGGTGCGTCCGAGAGCGGATGCCATAAAGATAATCGACGGGGCGATAAAGAACTACACGAGGATATTCACCCGTCAAGCTTAATTTACATTTTTAAGAAAAAGAGGGGCAAAAAATTGACACGCCCCTAGGATAAGGACGAAAAATGCAGCTACAAGAATCAGGGGAGATGTATCTTGAAACGATACTGATTCTCACACAGGAAAACAAAAACGTCAGAGCTATAGACGTGTGTGAATATATGGGCTTTTCCAAGCCGAGCGTCAGCAGGGCTCTTGGGCTTCTCAAGGGTGGCGGATACATATCCGTCGACGAGGACGGGTATATTACCCTGACAGATGAGGGCCGCTACGTCGCTGACAAAATGTATGACAGGCATAAGATACTCACAGATTTTCTTATCAGCCTTGGAGTTGCCGAGGATGTTGCCACGGCTGACGCCTGCAAGATAGAGCATCATATATCAGACGAGTCATTTGAGGCACTGAAAAAATTTTTGTCTAAATAAAAAATCACCCCACTCTGCCATACGGTTGAGATGGGGTGATTTTTTTGACCCGCGTGGGCGGGCTTATTTTCCATTTGTAGAGCTGCAGGAGCTCTTATCGCAGGAGCAGCTGTATGGACAGCCTATACACTTTTTTCCCTTTTTCTTCGCTCTCAGTATGTACATAATCGCGCCGCCAACGATAATTAGGACAACCACAGCAGGAATAATATAGCGCCACATATTTCTCTCCGTTATACAGTTATTTTCTCTTTAGCCTTCGCCACTCTTCTGTTTTTCAGAATGACGATTGTAAGGGCGAGTGAAACTGCCAATACTACCGACCAGCCGAGCACCGATTGCCAAGCAGGACCGAGGTCGCCGCCTGTTACAAGCGTGCCGAAGAAGTGCACGAGAAAGCCGAGGGTATAACCGACGAAAAGCTGTAAGCCGATTCCCGAGAAGAGCCATTTTCTGCTCTTCATTTCCGCGCTCATAGCGCCGATTGCCGCGAAGCAGGGAGGGGAGAAAAGATTGAACATCAGAAAGGCGAGCGCCGCGGCGGGAGTAATTCCAAAGGTAGCCGCGACAAGGCTCTGCGCGCCGTCGATAACCTCAAGGCTGTCAAGGTTAATAAGATTTGATATGCCGAAGCATACCGCGAGCGTGCCGACAACGTTCTCCTTGGCGATAAATCCCGTGACCGCCGCCGCCGCAAGCTGCCAGGCAACCACGCCGACGATTGGCGCGACAATATAGGCGAAGGGAGTCGCAACCGTGGCAAGTATGGAGGTATGAGCCATATCCTCGCCGATAACGTTGAAGCTCCAGTCGAAGTTCTGCATAAGATGCACAGCGAAGTTGCAGACGAGAATAATAGTACCCGCCTTGACTATGTAGGACCAGCCGCGCTGACACATCGAAACGAAAGCCTTCTTCAAGCTCGGGAGCTTATACTCGGGGAGCTCTATAATAAAGAAGGATTTCCTCGCCTTGTGGCCTGTCAGAGCGTTAATAAGCAACGCGGAGAGGAAAATAACCACGATACCGATAAAGTACATAGATGCGCCGACCCAGGCAGAGCCCGCGAAGAAGGCACCAGCGAACAATGAAATAACCGGAAGCTTCGCTCCGCAGGGCATAAAAGGAGCAAGCATTGCCGTAGCTCTGCGCTCGCGCTCGTCACGAATGGTGCGACACGCCATAACGCCGGGAACGGCGCACCCCGTGCCAACTATAAAGGGGATAACCGACCTGCCGGAAAGACCCACTCTTTTGAAAATCGGGTCAAGAACGACGGTGGCTCTCGCCATATATCCGCAGTCCTCAAGAAGCGCGATGAGGAAATACATTATCATAACCAGCGGCAAGAAACCAACTATGGCAATAAATCCGCCGATAATTCCGTCAACGAGTATCGAGCCCCATATATTCATAGGCAACTCGCCGCCATTAGTGAGAAGCCCCGCGACAGCCTCCTGACCCATTCCGAGAAGTCCGGAGAGCCAATCTGCAATCCATACCGCAGGTCCCGACTGCGATATCCAGAATACGCCGAGCATAACCACAGCGAAAATCGGAATACCGAGCCATCTGTTAGTAAGAATCTCATCAATCTTATCCTGATAGCTTCTGTCAGCCGAGCGCACGCGTCTGCGCTCCACCCTTGCAACTATACCGTTAACAAACTCGTATCTGCGTCTGTCCGCCGCCTCGCAGGAGTCTCTGTCAGAGCGGTCAAATCCACCCTCAACGTAGGGCGCCTGCTGTACTCTGCCGACGAGCCCTATCGCAACCTCAACAAGCTCGCTGAGCCCCTCAGACACGGTGGACACGGTTTCCACCACAGGACAGAGGAGAGCCTTCGAAAGAGCGGAAAGGTCAATCTTGTTTTCCTTTCTTCGATTGACGTCGGTTTTGTTGAGCGCTATAACCATAGGCACGCCGAGCTCTAAGAGCTGTGTTGTGAAAAACAGACTCCTTGATAGGTTTGTCGAATCTACTATATTAATAATAACGTCCGGGCGCTCGTTCTTGATATAATCGCTCGTGATGCTCTCCTCGGAGGTGAAGGGCGACATAGAATACGCGCCCGGCAAATCAACGGCAATAATATCCTCGCGTCCGCCGCACAGGCTACGCTTGATCGGATGCTCCTTTTTTTCTACCGTAACTCCCGCCCAGTTTCCGACGCGCTCGCTGGAGCCTGTCAGGGCGTTATACATCGTCGTTTTTCCACTGTTGGGATTTCCCGCCAATGCAATTCTCATCTATATAACCTCTCTTTCAAGGGTTAGCCTATGCTAACCACAGTCCAAAAAAATAAATACGGAAGCTACTTGACCGTAATTGCCCTCGCAAGTGCTGTATCTATGCTATATCTTGCATCCTTTATCGACACGATACAGCCCGATCTCAGACGTCTGATAACCGTTATAGGCTCGCCGTCATAGCATCCAAGCGAAAACAAAAACGCTTCAAGCTCATCATCCTTCGTATCAACGGCTACGATGGTGTATTTTTTTCCCTCTTCTACGTCAAAAAGTGTCATAGCTTACCTCGCATTTTCTCAGTTAGCCTCTGCTAACCGCTATCCATTATACTCCCGCTGACATATTTTGTCAAGGCATTTTTCTAAAAAAATCAAAAAAACGAAAAAACTCCGCCTGCATTTCTGCCTCTCTGACATACTGTGCCGGCGGAGCTTATTTATAATAAATTATGCGTTGGGGTCAACGGGAATCATTATCGACGCGCCGTCCCCTGTCATAACCGAGGGGAGCTTTCCGTCCCACTTGGAGAGATACTCCATATACTTGAGGTACTCTGTGATAAGCTGAATTTCATCAACGCTCTTGCCCTCGAAGCTTATTTCATACTCAACTCCGGTAACAACACCGTTCTCGATAAGCTCATTCTCAACAATTTTGAAGCCGAGCGAGCGCGCAACCTCAATGGACTTCAGCTTGATAGCCTTAGCCTCAGCGGTTGCAACCTGAATCCGAGATTCAGCGTCTGCCTTCGCGGATTCTATCTTAGCCTGCGCGTTGAGCTTCGCTACCTCGAGCTCCTTTTCCGCATTAACGATAGCGGTCTGCTTTTCGTACTCAGCCTTCAGCTTTTCCTGCTCTGCTATCATCTTGTCCTCAACCGTCTTTTCAAACGCCGCGGAAAAATCAATATTTGTAAGAACGACGGCGACTATGTCAACGCAGTACTCCTCGTTGACCGCGTCCTTGATTATCTGCTCTACCTTCGGGGAGATGGTGGAACGCGTTTCGATAATTTCCATAGCAGAATAAGAGGAGAGGGTTGCCTTGGTTTTCTCGGTAGCGATCCTTTCGATTCTGTTCGCCAGAAGGTCAATAGAGCCATACTGGTTAGCTATGGTGATAGCCTTCGAGTCATCTATCTTATACTGAACGGTCATCGCTATTGACATCGTCTGAGCATCCTTGGAATACGCCTGAGTGTTAACCTCGAGGTTCTGCACCTTCGCGTCGTATATTTCGTATTCCTTGGTCAGCCAGAAATCAAAATATGTACCCGCGGTGCGTACCGTCTTCGCTTCGCCAAGGTGCTTGACTACCGCAATCTCACCCGCCTGTACGGTGTGAAAGCTTCCGGGAATGACAACAAGTCCGAGGAGAGCAACGATAGCGACAGCCACGCCGACAGCCTTCATTCTACTGTTTCGTTTCTTGTAGTTTTTGAATATAACGTACGCTCCAACGAGCAGCACGGCTACAAAGATAACGCTGAAAATAAATCCAAATGCCATAATTAAGTTTTTTCCTCCAAAAATATATCAAGCACGTCGGTGCTTTCGTATGGTTAACTCCCCGCTCGTCGCTTTTTCGCACGGGGAAGCAAATTTATAAAAAAGCACTCCCCCGTTACCGAGGGAGTGCCGATATTTAATCCGTGGATTAATTGTTGTAGAAATCTACAAGCTTCTTCAGGCGCTCATACTTCGCCTTAGCGGTTTCCTCCGCCTTAGCGAACAGCTCCTTAGCTCTCTCAGGGAATGCCTGAGCGAGTCTAGTGTATCTAGCCTCTCCGCTTATGAAATCCTGATAGGAAGCGGTAGGCTCCTTGCTGTCAAGGGTGAAGGGGTTCTTGCCCTCTGCCTTAAGAGCAGGATTGAATCTGAACATCTGCCAGTAGCCAGCCTCAACAGCCTTCTTCATCTCTGCCTGGCAGTTAGCCATACCGCCCTTGATGGAGTGCATCTCACAAGGAGCGTAGCCGATGATGATGGAGGGTCCGGGATAAGCCTCTGCCTCTGCCATTGCCTTGAGGGTCTGGTTCATATCAGCGCCCATAGCAACCTGAGCTACGTATACGTAGCCGTAGGACATAGCTATCTCAGCAAGGTTCTTCTTGCCAATAGCCTTACCTGCAGCGGCAAACTGAGCAACCTGACCGATGTTGGACGCCTTGGATGCCTGTCCACCGGTGTTGGAGTAAACCTCGGTATCAAATACCATAATGTTAACGTCCTCGCCGGAAGCGATAACGTGGTCAAGACCGCCAAATCCGATATCGTATGCCCAACCGTCACCACCGAGAATCCATACGGACTTCTTGGAGAGATAGGACTTCTCAGCAAGGATCTTGTCCTTGAGCTCATTCTCACAGTCGCAGCCCTCGAGCATCTCAACGAGCGCCTTAGTAGCAGCCTCGTTAGCCTTACCGTCGTTAATGGTGTTCAGGTAGTTGTCGATAACGGCGAGCTTATCCTCACAGCAAACGCTCTCGCGAAGTGCCTTGACGTAGCCTATAAGCTTCTCGCGGATGGTCTTCTGACCGAGGTAGATACCAAGACCGTGCTCAGCGTTATCCTCGAACAGCGAGTTAGCCCAAGCGGGACCGCGTCCGGTAGCGTTATTAACGGTGTAAGGAGTTGCGGGAGCAGAGCCGCCCCAGATAGAGGAACAGCCGGTAGCGTTGGAGATATACATTCTCTCGCCGAACAGCTGAGTGATAAGACGCGCGTAGGAGGTCTCAGCACAGCCTGCGCAAGAGCCCGAGTACTCAAGAAGGGGCTGCTTGAACTGGCTGCCCTTGATGGTGGTGCTGATAAGCTCAGGCTTCTCAGAAACGTTCTCAACGCAGTAGTCGTATGCTGCCTGGTTGTCAAGCTGAGTAGCGATGGGCTTCATCTCGATAGCGGGAGCCTTGCCGGTCTTCGCAGAGTTAGCGGTA
>JAEIGA010003265.1_pt1 | contig 25473 bp, 11 predicted proteins | sample 9270691 | NCBI WGS metagenome assembly JAEIGA01 (sample SAMN17057246, study PRJNA624740) | gut metagenome | biome: biome; isolation source: fecal sample | host: Bos grunniens | place: China: Xizang | collected 2019
AATTTTGTGTTTGTAAATACAGAAAAAACAATTATCTTGCAGGCGTTTATAAATTGTATCGTGATGAAAAATAGCATGCTCGTTTTATGCTTGAGTCTTGTTTGTCTTGTTTCGTGCAAGCCGCAAGAAGGTGAAAACATCTTTTCCTATCAGAATGGTCAAGTGTTTGCCAAAGAGAAGTTTATCAAGATTGGAAATGATCTCAATACGCAAGGCTGGTTAGATACTTGCTGGGCTATGCCAAAGTATATCGTTTGTTCGGCAGACATTTGTAGCGAGAACGAAGAATATGATTATCAATTGCAGTGTATAAATTTCTCGCCCACAGAAAGCTCCGAGACTGACTATGAATTTATCGCGATTAAGAGCTATAACTCTGGCAATTTTATCTTTAAACGCATTGGCTATGGAACTCTGACAAAAATCAAAAACTCGTTCAATATAAATGCTAATGCAAATTTCTTACAAGTGCCATTAAACGAAGAGACTTTTGCATTGATTTTCACCGGGTTGCAATACATGGAAGAGCCTAACGAACTGATGATTGTAGTTGTGAATAAAAACAACGCCACCTTGGTTTATGACGGCCGCGCAAAAGTTTTGAATTACACACCTTATCCCAACTTCTCCATCGAATTTGTGGAAACGCTCGATTGGATAGTGTATGAGAATTATTCCAGTGATTTTGTTCCGTGCAGCGATTGTCCCAAACATCGCATTTGGCAAGAAGGCAACATGCTGAAATACACTACTTGGTGATTTAAAGACGATGGTCTGTTAGCGTACTGGAATGGGAACAATGCTTGTAAAGTGAGCATCCGCTACATGCGCCCGGGCAAGAGCCGGGCGCATCTTTTTTGCCTGAAATCTGTCTGGCATTTTGTTGGAAAAATCGTCCGAACAATCGCCAGAACAGGGCAATCGCTGCGGCGCCTACCAAGAGGTATGTGATGATTTCTTGCCACATAAGCTCCGTGATGTTTAGAACAAACTACCGATTTGGAACACCAGAAAACTTATCAACCAAGCAATGCCGGTTTGATAAAACACCGAGAACCAAGCCCATTTAGCACCGATTTCCTTGCCAATGGCTACCACCGTGGCGATGCAGGGGAAATACAGCAGAATGAAGAGCATAAATGCGTAAGCTATCAATGGCGTGAACAGCGGCTTGCCAAATTCGTCCACTTGTTGTTGCAGGCTGTCGATGAGCTTGGGTGAAGATTCGTTCAAGTCGGCGTCGCCTTCGTAGAGTATGCCCATGGTGGAAACCACTACTTCCTTGGCTGCCAGGCCGGTAACCAAGCTCACACCCATCTTCCAGTCGAAGCCCAAAGGTGCCACCACCGGTTCGATGGCATGACCGATTTTACCGATGTACGATTGTTCCATTTGTGCCACCTGATCTTCTTGATGCGACTGCGGGAAGTAGCCCAAAGCCCAGATAATGATGGAGGCAAACAGGATGACGGTACCCATTTTCTTGAGGTATTGCACCGATTTTTCCCACATGTGTATCAGCGTGTTACGCAATGTCGGCATACGATAGGGAGGCAGTTCCATCACAAAATGGTCGTTTTCGTTTTTGAAGGCGAAACGTTTCAGCAAAAGGGCGGTGCCGATGGCCACCAATATGCCAATCAGGTAAATGCTCAGCAACACCAATCCTTGGTTTTTGTGGAAGAATGCCGATACCAGCAAGAGATATACCGGCATACGCGCCGAGCAAGAAATGAAGGGAACGGTGAGTACGGTGAGCAATCGGTCTTTGCGGTTTTCCAAACTTCGCGTGGCCATGATGGCGGGCACGCTGCAGCCGAAGCCAATAAGATAAGGAATGAAAGATTTGCCGTGAAGCCCAATTTTGTGCATGAGTTTGTCCATGATAAAGGCGGCACGCGCCATATAGCCGCTGTCTTCCAAAAAGGAAATGAAGAGGAAGAGAATGAGGATGTTAGGCAAGAATACCAGCACGCCGCCCACTCCGGCGATGATGCCGTCCACGATAAGGTCGTTGAGCATGCCGGCGGGCATGAGCGAGGCCACCCATTCACCCAAGGCTGCCACACCGCTTTCCAGCCAGTCTTGCGGATAAGCACCCAAACTGAAAGTGGTCTGAAACATCAACCAAAGGAAAACAATCAGCACGGGGAAGCCCAACCATTTGTTGGTGAGGATGGTATCCATGGCGTACATCATTTTCTTTTTGTCTTCCTTGCTATGCTCCAAAGTCTCTTTCAAGGCGCCGCGGATAAATCCGAACTTTAAATCGGAAATAATGCTGCTGATATCGTCGTGATAACTGTTTTCCAACTTTTTACGCGCTTGGTCGGCAGCCGCCTTGATGTCGGGATAATTGGCGAAAGCTTCCGCTTCCTTGTGAATATTGCGGTCGTTTTCAATGAGTTTGAGCGCCATGTAACGTCCGTGATGCACGCTCTTGTTGAGGATGTTTTTGGCCACCGTTTGTTTTACCTTGGCAATGGCCTGTTCGCATTCTTCGCCGTAATTGATGTGGATATGCTTGGTTATTTTGTTTTGTTCGTCCAAATACACTTTCACAATAGCCGACAACACCTCGTCGATGCCTTGTCCCGTTTTGGAAATGGTGGGAACAATGGGGAAGCCCAGCATCTGCGACAGACTGTCCACATCGAGTTGGTCGCCGCTTTTTTGCAATTCGTCGTACATGTTCAGCGCCATCACCATACGCGGGTTCATGTCGATGAGCTGTGTGGTGAGGAAAAGGTTGCGTTCCAGGTTGCCGGCGTCAACGATATTGAGCACCACGTCGGGCTTTTCTTCGCTGATAAATTGGCGCACATAGAGTTCTTCGGGGCTGAATTCGGTCAATGAATAGGTGCCGGGCAAATCTACCAAGTTGATGGTGTAGCCTTCGTGATGGAAAGTGCCGATTTTCGAATCGACGGTGACGCCGCTGTAATTGCCCACTTTTTCGTGCAGGCCGGTGGCGTGATTGAAAAACGAAGTTTTGCCGCAGTTGGGATTGCCCACTAAGGCTACGGTGATTTGTTTGTCGAGCTCGGCAATTTCGCTCTTGACGTGTTCTTCGATGGTGCCATGGTACAGATTGTCGGGATGAGCTTCTGCGCTGAGCGACACCACTTCGATGTTGGCGGCTTCTTTGCGGCGCAAAGCCACGTGACTACCTAAAATTTCGTATTCGATGGGGTCGAGCAGGGGCGCGTTCTTCAGGATTTTAACTTCTTGTCCTTTTACGAATCCCATTTCTTGAAGACGATGACGAAAACCGCCGTGTCCGTGCACTTTGGCAATCATACAACGACTTCCGGTAGTCATTTGTGCCAGATTTTTCTTGGCCTCTGTTTGTGATTTTTCCATCTTGATGCTGCTATTTCAAATTACGGCGCAAAAGTATCCCACAAAATCCCTCCCGTCAATCCCCTTTAATGATGATTTTTCTGTCATTTCTGGATGCATTGTTTACCTGCCGCAGAGTTTGCGGAAGTCGCAGTTTTCGCAGATTTTGTCCTTGTCGCGGCGCTTGAAATGGCTCGCTTGGCTGTTGAAGTATTGCTTGTCTAAAAAGTCGACGAGCGCTGCTTGGAAATCGTCCTGCAGACGACGGAAATTCGCTTGCGATTCGTAACGGCCAAGGCTGTAGGCAAAATCGGGCGAATAATCGGGGTTGATGGCTGCCTGCGTGTAGAACAAAGCCGTGTGCAAAGCAGTCTTGTCGTCGTTGAGCAGCTTGGTGATTTCCGCCGGAATGTCGTTGGGCGATGTTTGTAGCAACAAGGCATAGAGGTAAGTCTGGAGCGCGTTCAACTGGAAAGACGAAGCTTTGTCGCTGAACATCTTTTCCCAACTCAAAGTGTAAGAGCTTGGTTTGCTGCCGGTTTTATAGTCGAGAATGCGCAGCACGCCCTCTTTGTAATCGACGCGGTCGATGATGCCATGCGTGCTGAAGCTATGTTTTCCGTCCACGGGAATGGGCTTGCTGTTGCTGATGGGCATTTCCATGTCGATGATGCGGAAGGGCGCGTAGGCTAAATCGGATTGCAGCATTCTTTCCATGTAAGTTTGCAAGAGGCTCAGATGCAAGAGGATGCTTCCGCTGTGCTTGGGCGGTTCGCCGCTGCTGCGCAGCGGCGAACCATATTGGTCGATATGCTGATAATACAACATTTGCGTATGCACTTCGAGCAATTCGCGCAGATGCTTTTTGTTTTTAAGCAAGGCCTGAAGATCTTCTTTTTCCACCGACACGCTCAGATTTTCCTTATGCTCGGCCATCAGGCGAAGCACGTCTTCCGTTTCGTGGGCAAGGCCTTTCTTCTTGAGCATCAACTCGGTGTAGAGATGCTGCATGCTTTGGTGAAAGATATTACCGCTAATCAGTGCATCCATTTCCTCGCTCAGTTCTTCCACGGCTTTCAGCTTGGCGATGCGCTCGTAGTAGAATTTGGTTTCGCAAGTGATGAAGGTTTTCAGCGCCGAGGGCGATAATTTTTCCGGCATGTCGATGCCTTCTCTGGAAATATCGCTGGCAAGGCTTTGGCTGTTCATTCTGCCACCGATAGACGATTGCTGAATATCCAGGCCCGATTCCATCAACAACTGACGCAGGAAACGACTCATCTCAGCTTTCTTGTTTCCTCGGTTGGCATTGCAGTAACAAAGCGTTATATTCTTGGCTCTCTGCAAAATACGCATGAAATAATAGGCCGATATGGCATCCTGATGTTGCGGCATGCTCAGTCCGTAGGCCAGACGGATATGATAGGGAATGAACGAATGATCTTGCGACGATTGCGGCAGATCGCCTTCGTTGGCCGAAAGGAAGAGCAAGTTGTCGAAGTCGAGGTTGCGCGTTTCCAACAATCCCATCAGCTGCAAGCCGCCCAAAGGTTCGCCGGAAAAGGGAATGGACAGATTCAACACTTGCGAGAGCAATCGTTTATAGGTGCTGAAATTCACTTCGATGATGCCTTCCTTAATCATGTCCTGCAACGGCCTCAGTGCCTGATGACAAAGGAAAAGACTTTCCTGATAGAGTGGCATCATGTTGTCGTTTTCGTTGTCGCCCTTGTCGTTTTTGTCGGCAGCGGCGTCGGCCAGCAGTCGGATCATATCGAGCAGCAATTGTCCCAGATCGACTACCTTTTCCACCGGACAGAAAAGTCGGGTCAACACATCGTCCTTGTGAAAAAATGGGGCCGGACAAGCAAAAAGATGCTGTTCCGACAATTCGTCGGCCAAGGCTTTGGCTTGCTCGCTGATGCGGCGGATATAACTGTTTTGCAACAAGGGCAGGCTGTATTTGCTACGGAATTTCGCGTGAGAAGAACTGCTTGTCGCAGCGTCGCAGTGCAGCAGTACGATTTGCTGAATCAGGCTGAAAACGGGCGTTTGCGTCAAGGGATAACCCATGGTGATGTTGAAAGTGCCGATGTCTTGCGGCAAACTGTGCAGCATGGGCAAAAGCAGCGATTCGTTACACAGCACGATGGCCGATTGGCTGCCCGAATATTGTTTGAGCCATTGACTGGCTGCATAATGCGCTTGCGCGTTTTCCGAAGAAGAAGCAATGATGCGGATGTTTTTTTCGCGACGCAGAAAATCGTCGTAAGGATGATTTGGCAATTCGTTGGGGAAAAGCTTGAGATTGCGGCGCATGAATCGTCCGGCTTCGTGCACGAAAGCTTCCGGCATGTTGTCGTCGTCATCGCAGTAATAATGGTCGTAATCCCAATAGAACATCGCTTTGCCGTTTTCCTTGAAATGAAGGAAGAGTTTTTCTTCGCATTTGTTCAGCGCGTTGAAACCCACAAAGACATAATTTTCGGCCGGAAAAGCTTGCGCACTGTAGCTTTCCCAATTTTCCACGATTTCGCGCAGATACATACCTTCGTACACGACGGCTTCTTTGCTAAGGCGCTGTTTGAATGCGTTATACAACTGAAACATCTTGTTCCACAGATGCACGAAATTGTTCTTGATGGGGCTGTTGTCGTCGCTGTTGCTCTTGAATTGTTTGAAGAACGACTGCAGCATTTCCACTTGCTCGGCCGACAGATGGCTGAAATCGTCTTTGAAAGCTTCGGTTTCCGAAATCAGTCGGAATACCTGTTGCGCGTCGGCCAGGTTTTTGTCGATATTGTCGAAGTCTTGCAGCAGGATTTTTCCCCAGCCATAAAAATCGTCGAAGCTTTCGCTGCTGTCTTTGAAGATTTTGCGATATTCCTGAAAAAGCAAGCCGTTCAGATAGATAGCATCGCCGATGCTCCAGATTTTTCCTTCGGCGTTGCGGGCTTTGCACAGCGCAAACAATTCGTTGATGCCCACATATTGCGGCGTCCACAGAGGCTTGCCGGCCACCTGATAAAGCGCCTTGTTGAAAAACAGACGCGCACGTTTGTTGGGAAAAACCATCGTCACCCGATGCAGATGATGGCCTTTTTTATGGTAAAGATCTTTCGCAACCAGAGATAAAAAACTGTTTTCCATACGCAATCAACATTTAACAATTTCGCCTTGTTCCACATACCAAAGGTAACCTTCCACCTTGTCGAAGCCCATTTTTTTGAGCAAGTGAATGTATTCCTGCACCTGTTTTCGGTAGCTTTTCTGTTCTTTTCCAAATTTAAAATCGATTACCACCACGCGATCTTCTTTCATCACCACGCGGTCGGGACGACGTTCCTGCAAATGTCCGCTTTCGTCTTCGAAGAGAATGGAACATTCGTTGTACAATTGATAATCGCCGCTATACCAATCTTTTACCTCTTCTTGCGCCAGTGCCTTTCGGGCAAAATCCAGATAATTGTCTTTTTCATCGCGCGCAATCAGTCCGTCGTTGATGAGGCTTTGCACGGCTCTTTCCACATCTTCTTGGTGATGAATCAGTTCGAAAAGATGATGCAGCAATTTGCCTCGTTGGATGTAGCTGCTTTCCTGGTTTTCCTCGTCGCGGATAAAGTCTTTAGAACGATTCGATTGACGAAATTGCGTTTGTCCCTCTTCGTTGACGAAGGCCATTTCCATATAGTTATCCTGGCTGTCTTCTTCGCGGCAGCTGTCAACCGGCGCATCGCCCATACAGAAAGCATCGTCCTTGAATTCGAGACAAGTTTGCAGCAGATCGCCCACTGTTTTCAGCTCGCCGCCTTCCTTCATTTTTCTGGCATAAACTATCAGGTTGTACTGCGGACGCGTGAAGGCAACGTACAACAGGTTCAGGCTGTCCATCAGCATTTGTTGGCTTTCTTGCTTGAATTCCTTTTCGAACAGACTGTCGGCCATGTGATGACTATAGTTGATGGGCAACAATTGCATCTGAGCGTAAGGTTCTTCTTGCGGTTCGCACCACACTTTGGGTGTTTTATGGCCACCGCTTTCAATCAAAGGCCAATGGCAGAAAGGCACGATGATGGTGTGCGCGGCCAGACCTTTGGCTTTGTGGATGGTCATCATGCGGATACCGCAACTTTGCTGTTTGGATGGCAGCGCGGCCTGCGAGAGCGTTTCGTCCCAATATTGCAGAAAATCACCCAGATAAGGATGGCTTTTGTTGAGGTAATCGTTCAGATAATCCATGAAGGCGAAGAGATATTCGCTTTCGTCGCGGAAATTTTGTCCGGCATTGTCGGCATCGAGGGCCAAGTGTCGGTAAATGGCGTACACCATTTCGGTGAGCGGCAATTGCGAGAGGCTTTCGCATTCGGCTTTGAAGGCTTCGAACAAAGCGGGACGGCTGTGTCTGATTTCTTCGGCGGCAATATCGTCTTGCGGACAATGTATCAGTTTCATGCCGGCAATGATGATGCGCAGCAAACTCGATGATCCCAATTCGAAAGCTTCGTCCGAAATAACGTGAAAACCTTCGGTGTGGAGTCGTGTGGCAATTTTGGCAATTTCTTTGTTGTCGCGCGTAAGGATGCAGATGTCTTTTACCTTGGCTTGGGCGGCTTGCGGATCTTGCAGCTGTTTCAAGGTGTCGAGCAAAGCTTCCATCATGTCTTCGTCGTAGTTGTCCTTGTCGAAAAGGCGGATGCCCACGTGTCCATCTTTGTCTTTCTTTTGGCAATGTTGTTCCACGTCCTGATAGGCTTTGCTTATTTGTCCGGCCAAGTTTTCGTCGAGCATATCGGCGCAATGATGGATGATGCTTTCGGGTGCTTGCTTAAAGAAACGGTTGTTGAAGTCGATGATGTGCTTGCGGCTGCGCCAATTGTCTTTCATGGGAATGATGTCCACTTCCTGCTCGTGGAAACTGTTCTCGATATTGTTCAGGATGCTCCAGTCGCCGTTGCGGAAACGGTAGATAGATTGTTTCACGTCGCCCACAATGAGGCTATCTTGCCATTGCGTGGCCAGGCATTCCTTGAGCAAATGACGGAAATTGCTCCATTGCAGATGCGAAGTGTCCTGAAACTCGTCTATCATGATATGCTTCAGATGCGCCCCGATTTTCTCGAAAATAAAGGAAGCATCGCTGTCGCCCACCATGTCTTTCAGCAGATAGGAGGTGTCGCTCAACACGAAGCGGTTTTCTTCCCGGTTGATGCTCTTGGCGCTTTCGGAAATACTGTTGAGCAATCCGATTTTGAACAAATGTTTCAGGCTCAGGCAGATGCTATTCCATTCGCGGCGATGCTGCTCTTGAAAGGCAATGGCTTGTCCCAGCAAAGCTTGCAGGCGGCTTTCGGCCAAATCTCTGATGAGGCTGTTTTTCCCCCACATATCGAGATTGTCCACGCCATCCAGGGCTCTTTTGCCCGCGGCTTTGAAAAATTCGCCTTTGCGCAGCGCGATAAAGAAGCCCGCCAGGCCGCTTTTTCCGTATTTTATGTCGTCGATGCTCAGGGTATTGTTTTCCAGCAGATGGAAAAATTCATCCGCAAACTGCGACAATTGTTTTTCTATTTCCTGTTTCTTGTTTTTCAGCAAGCTATGGTAATTCTTCAGGAAATTCTTGTCTTTCAGCGCTTGCGAAATTTTATGACGATGTTGTTGGAATTTTTCTTCGTAGATGGCTCGGCCGAAACGTTTCATCTCGTCTTGCACGCGATGGCTGTGACCTTCTTCCATTTGGCTGTGCATGAAATCTTCTATCCACTGCAGGAGGCTTTCATCTTCGTTGGCATGTTCGAAAAGATTATCGACGGCTTCTTCCACCACGCTGTTTGCGTCGAGTTCGATGTTGAAACTGCTGCCGATGCCTAGTTCGCGCGCCAGATGTCGCAAAATGCGCTGAAAAAAACTATCGATGGTTTCAATCTGAAAATGAGCATAGTTGTGCAGAATGAGCCGAAGCGCTTGCGAGGCATTGCGGATAATATCTTCCTGGCTGAGCTTTCGCATGCTTTTGGTGTCGGCATCGTACACTTGCAATTCTTCCTGGATTTTTCCAAGCAGACTGTCGGGATGATGCAGGGCTTTTTCCTTGTCGCAAAGAATGGCCAGATCGTTCAGCACGCGGTTTTTCATTTCGCCGGCCGCCTTGTTGGTAAAGGTGACGGCCAGAATATTCTGATAAGCGTCCGGACGACGTATCAACAGTTTGATGTATTCCAATGCCAGACGATAGGTTTTTCCGCTGCCGGCAGAGGCTTTGTAGACATTCAGTTTCGACATGATTCAAGAAAAATTAGCCACGCGAAAGTATAAGAATCTGCGTAAAAATCCAATAGATTTTTATTTGAATAATCGCCATTTCTGTTGTACCTTCGCGGCTAATTTTTTTAGAGAAAAACAGCAATCAAAACTATCTAACGATAATAGATTATGGAAACTATCAATTGGTCTGATTTGTCGTTCTCGTATATACCGACAGATTATAATGTCCGTTGCTATTGGCGCAACGGTGAGTGGGGTGAACTGGAAGTGTCGTCTTCGGAATATATACCTATGCACATGGCTGCCACTTGTCTGCATTACGGACAGGAAGCTTTCGAAGGCTTGAAGGCCTTCAAAGGTAAGGATGGTAAAATTCGTATTTTCCGTCTGGACGAAAATGCCAAGCGTTTGCAATCTTCTTGCGACAGCATCCTCATGCAGCGTCTTCCCGTGGAAAAATTCAAAGAAGCCGTCATCAAAGCTGTTAAACTGAACGAACGTTTCGTGCCGCCATACGAAAGCGGTGCCTCGCTCTATATTCGTCCTTTGCTCGTAGGAACGGGCGCTCGCGTGGGTGTGAATCCTGCCGATGAATATCTCTTCCTGGTGTTCGTGACGCCCGTAGGTCCTTATTTCAAAACCGGTTTCAAACCGACGGATGTTTGCATTTTGCGCGAATTCGACCGTGCGGCTCCGCAGGGAACCGGCAATGTGAAAGTGGGCGGCAATTATGCAGCTTCCTTGCGTTCCGGTGCCATCGCGCACGAAAAAGGTTACACGGCCGTGCTTTTCCTCGACTCCAAAGAAAAGAAATATCTGGACGAATGCGGTCCGGCCAACTTCTTCCTCATCAAAGGAAATCAGTATGTGACGCCTGCTTCCAACAGTATCTTGCCTTCTATCACCAACAAGAGTCTGATGCAGATTGCCGAAGATATGGGCATGGAAGTGGTTCGCCGTCGCATCGAAGTGGACGAATTGGCTCATTTCGAAGAAGCCGGTGAATGTGGTACCGCCGCCGTTATCAGTCCGGTAGGCAAAGTGGACGATATCGACACGGGCAAGAGCTATGTTTTCTCCAAGGATGGTCAGCCCGGTAAGGTTTGCGAACAGTTGTACAAAACTTTGCGTGGCATCCAATATGGCGATATCGAAGATAAATATGGTTGGGTAACAGTGCTTTAATCTATTTCGATGGGAAAGAATAAATTACAGAAATTTGCAGATATGAAACAGTGGGCTCATGTATATGAGTTCGCGCAGAGCGATTTTGCCCACAACGATCACGAACTGAAAGGCCATTGGGGCGAAAAAGTGTTTGGCAACAATCGTCCCATAGTGTTGGAGTTGGGTTGTGGTAAAGGCGAATACAGCGTTGGTTTGGCCGAAATCTATCCCGACAAAAATTTTATCGGTATCGATATCAAAGGTTCGCGCATGTGGACCGGCGCCCGTATCGCTCAGGAAAAATCCATGACCAATGTGGCTTTTCTGCGCACGCATATCGAGTTTCTGCCGCATTTCTTTGCCGAAAACGAAATTGCCGAAATATGGCTCACTTTCCCCGATCCGCAGATGAAGAAAACGCGCAAGCGTCTCACTTCCACTCGTTTCATGCAAGATTACGAAGCGATGCTTTGTCCCGGCGGTTGCATCCATCTCAAGACCGACAGCCAGTTTATGTTCCGCTACACCTTGGCTATGATTGAAGAAAATCGCTTGCCGGTGCAGTATCAGACTTTCAATTTGTACGAAGAGGGTGTTTTGTTGGCTGCCCAAGTGCCTAATATCCAGACTTTCTACGAAAAACAATGGTTGGATCGCGGTTTGGATATCAAGTATGTGCGTTTCGGTCTGGAACATGAACAGCCTTGGCAAGAACCCGAGGTGGAAATCGAACCCGACGAATATCGTTCTTTCGGCCGCAGCGCCCGTGTGCAATAAACCTCGTGACTGCGTGCAATAAACATTAAATCTAACAACAATGACCTTATATCCTCAATTGATTATCGATGCCCTGGCCAAGGTGCGTTATCCCGGCAGCGGCAAGAACCTTATCGAGGCGGAAATGGTAGAAGATAATATCCGCATCGATGGCAACAAAGTGACTTTCTCGCTGATTTTTGAAAAAGAAAACGATCCTTTCATCAAGTCGGTGGTGAAGGCGGCCGAGTCGGCTATCCTTACTTTTGTGGGCGAAGATGTTGATATCAAAGGTAATATCTCCTTGAAATTCAAGAAGGAACTGCCCAAGCCTGCCGAAGGCGAAAAGCCTTTGTCGAAGGTGAAGCATATCATTGCTATTTCGTCGGGCAAAGGGGGCGTGGGAAAATCAACCGTGTCGTCCAATCTGGCAGTGGCTTTGGCCAAGCAAGGATATAAGGTGGGCTTGTTGGATGCCGATATTTTCGGCCCTTCTATTCCCAAAATGTTTGGTATCGAAGGGGCGCGTCCGGTGCTGGAAACAGTGGATGGTCGCGATTTGATTGCGCCGGAAGAAAAATTCGGCGTGAAGATACTTTCTATCGGCTTCTTTGTCGAACCCAAGCAGGCTATACTTTGGCGCGGCAGCATGGCTTCCAATGCGCTGAAACAGCTTATCAACGAAGGTAATTGGGGCGAATTGGACTATTTCCTTATCGACTTGCCTCCCGGCACCAGTGATATTCATCTTACCCTTATTCAGAGTCTTGAGCTCAGCGGTGCCATCGTGGTGACCACGCCGCAGCAAGTGGCCTTGGCCGATGCTCGCAAGGGTATCGATATGTTCCAAAACGAAAAAGTGGATGTGCCCATTTTGGGTTTGGTGGAAAATATGTCTTGGTTCACGCCGGCCGAATTGCCCAACAATCGTTACTACATTTTCGGCAAGGACGGCGGCAAGCAATTGGCTATCGAAACCGGCACGCGTCTGTTGGGACAGATTCCTTTGGTTCAGAGTGTTTGCGAATGTGGTGATGCCGGTGCGCCCATTGCCACGCAAGACAATAGCATCATGGGCATGGCTTTTGCCGAACTGGCCGAGGTGCTCAGCTCGCTTTGTCAGGAATAATCTGGTAATTTTTCTTTTCAGTCTTCTTCGTGGGGCTCAGTCTTCTTCGTGGGGCTCAGTCTTCTTGGTGAGGCTCAGTCTTCTTCGTGAGGGCGTCTTCACGATGCTTGTTTCTGTATTCGCTCGGCGACATATCCGTTTCCGACTTGAAACAGCGTGCAAAACATCAAATTTTCCAGGAAGCTCCGCAAACGATTCATGTGTTGTTGGAAGCCTACGATATGGCCTTGCCTCGCATGACTTCCTATGCTCGATTCATTGTAACGGTTTTGCCGAAATAAGCCGAAATAAGAATCTTGAAAAATTCAGTTAAATACAGAGTATTTATTGCTTGAATAATTTTTCGTAGATATCGCGTTTTTTTGCTATCTTTGTCAGTTTTTAACAAAGAATAACTAATTCACAGATAAAATGAGTCGCTTAAAGAATTTCAAGAATTTGATTCTTAGTGTCTTGGCCCTTTCTCTGTCGGGTGTTTTTTCATCTTGTCAACATCAGATGAAGGAATATTACGAAGAACCGGAATGGCTGAAAGGCAGTATCTACGAAATTTTGCAGGAAAGGGGCGAGTACGATCTGTTTTTGCAAGGTGTCGATACCTGTCAGTACACGGCTTTGCTGAAAGGTCGCAGTATTCTCACGGTGATGGCGCCTACAGATTCATCGCTTTCCGCTTATTTGCAGAAACACTATGGTTGCACCGATTGGTCGTTGGTGCCTACCGACGAGGTGAAAAAACTCATCGGCTTCCATGTTTTGTATTACGCTCTCGACCAAAGCAAGTTGAGTAATTTCCGTCCGAAAGAAGGCGATGGTGCTACGCCCGAAGAGTTGGAAAAGAATGCCGGATTGTACTACAAATTCCGCACGCGTAGCCAGGATGCTCCCGAAAAACTGACGGTAAACCGTTGGATGAATGGCGAAGTTATCGACACAACTGCCAAGGAAGTGGATGTCTATCATTTGGAACGCTTCATTCCCGTGTTCTCTTCGCAGATGTTTCAGACCAAACTTATCGATGCCAAGAGCAATTACGAGTATTTCTTCCCCGAAAGCGAATGGCGCAGCGGCAATGTTTTCAATGTTTGCGATGCGGTGGTGGAAGAAATGGAAGTGATTGCCAAAAATGGTTATATCTATTTTGTGGATAGGGTAATCGAACCTTTGGAAACCATTCATAAAGAGCTGAAAAACAACGAAGAATACAGTATGTATCTGAGCTTCTTCGATAAATATGCCTATTACGCACAAGAAGAAAACCTGACCAATCTTTACGGCGGTGGAACCACCTCTTACTGGGAATGTCTGTACGAAAAGGCTTCTGGTAAATTTACCTTGCCCAATATCGCCCAGGAATGGCCGGTGAGCGATTATAGCCAGATGTCTACTTTGTCTTACACTTCGAATACTTTGTTTGCGCCTACCAATGCGGCTTTCAACGAGTTCTATGATTCTTATTGGGGTGTGGACGGAACGGGCTATCCATCGCAGGTGAGCTACGATTCGGTTTCTGCCGATGCTATTGCTTATCTGTTGAGTAACTCTTTCTACGAAGGTTCTTTGGTTTTCCCCGACGAAATTGAACGAGGCGATATCATCAATGCTTTCACCAAGACGCCTATCATGTTCGATTTGAACGATGTACCCGAAGAAAACCGTAAGATGTGTGTGAATGGCGCTTTGTACGGCTTGTCTAAAATTACGCCTCCTGCCGTGTTCGGTACGGTGACGGGTCCGGCTTACCAATACAAACGCTACAGCACTTTCTTGAAGATGCTTACTACTTCGGGTATGGAAAATACGCTCACTTCCGATGCGGTGAGCTACATCATGCTCTATCCCAACAACGACCAGTTGGCAGCCAACTACATTTGGTACGATGCTGCCAGCGACAAAATTAAAAATGGTGTGGTGGGCGACGCGACTCAGCCAAACTTGGGCTCTGCCGACCAGACGAAATATGTCAATGCGCACATTATCAGTGTAGAAAACAAACGTCCTTTGGCTTCCAACGGCGATATCCAGGTGATGCGTACGCTCTCTCCCGATTACAAGCTTTATTGGTACATGAATGCAGAGGGCAAGATTACCAACAGCTTCAAATACAACGAGTTGATTCAGTATGCCGGTCATAATACCATTACCAAGGATTCTATTTATACCGATATTCAGGAACTGACTTTCCGCGATGAGGCTTGGGTGAATGGCTATTGTTATGAATACGATACGCAAAACAGTTCATTCCTTTTGCAGGGCTCTAATGCCAACGGCTTGATTCAGAATTTTGTGCCTTTCATGTGGTTGCATCGTAACGACGAAGGAACGCTCTTCCAGGGCTTTATCAAGGTACTCGGATTGGCCAACCTTATCGACGAAGAATCCATGACCATGAACTACATGACCGAAAACTGCTTGATGCTGATTCCTACCACCGAGGCTATCAAATCGGCTATCGTGGCTGGCGAGTTTCCGCACTTGAGCGTGCCGCAAGGTACTTTGGCCGACGATCCCGCTTTCTGGGATCTGGTAGTGGCTCCTGCCGACGAAACGCCTGCACAAGACAGCTTGCAGCATTATATGTTGTCTTATTTCTTGCCCGAAAGCATGTCTCCCGCTTTGGATTATCCTTATTACAAATGGGGTATCGATATCGAAGCCGATGGCGGTTATGCTTCCATCGCCGATATTTCCGGAGAAATGGCAGCTCTTGTCTATGTAAATATTTACGATAAAGGAAATGCTGGTTTGACGGCCAAGGTGCAGGGCATGGACAAAGAAGTGCCTTTCCATGGTGCTTACGATTATCTGCCTTTCGTTTTCGATGATGGCTGTGTGCATTTCCTCGATGGTATTTTCGAAGATAAATGGCCTCACGATATTCAATAACACTTAAACACGCAAAAAGATGAAAATGACTAAGAAACTTTCTATGATGCTGTTGATGGTGTTAATGACTATCGCAGCCTATGCGCAAGGAAGCGTGCTGACGGGTACGGTTTACGAAATATTCGACGGCAGACAGGAACCTTGTATGGGTGTGAACGTGGCAGTGGTGAATGCGCAAAACCGTTTGGTGACCGGTGTTACCACCGATATTAACGGTCAGTATGCCATCCGTATGCCGGCCGGCGAAAATTTCACCTTGCTTTATTCGTTCATCGGTTTGGTGCCGCAACGTATTGCGTACACCGGACAGAAAACCCAGGACGTGGTGATGAAGGAAGATGCCAAGGCACTTGGCGAAGTGGTGATTGCTCAAGAACGTACGCATCGTTCGGAATTGGGCGTGTCGGAACGCGCCTTTACCGGTTCGAGCCAACGTATCTCAATGGACGAAGTGATGGAATCTTTGCCGGTGAACTCGGTAGAAGAAGCCCTGCAGGGTCAGTTGGCCGGTGTGGATATTCTTACCAGCGGTGACCCCGGTGCCAAAGGTTCTATCCGTATTCGTGGTACGGCCACGCTGAACTCCAATGCCGATCCGCTTATCATTATCAACGGTGTGCCTTACAACACCGATATCGACGACGATTTCAACTTTGCTACAGCCAGTACCGAAGACTTTGCCGACATGTTGGCATTGAACCCCAACGATATCGAAAACATCGAAGTATTGAAGGATGCCGCTTCTACGGCCATTTACGGTACCAAAGGTGCCAACGGGGTCTTGCTCATTACCACCAAGCGCGGTGCCAAGGGTAAACCTCAATTCGTGTTCAGTCATAAATCTACTTTGAAGATGGAGCCCGAATCCATTCCGATGTTGACGGGCGACGAATACACGGCTTTCATGCAGGATGCTATCTGGAACACGGCCAATGCCCGCGGTTTGGATGCTTCGGGCGATTTGCTCAATATGTTGTTCAGCGAAAAATCCTACGCCATCGGCTATCAGCCCGACTGGAGCTATTTCGACGAATACAACACCAACACCGATTGGCTGGGCGAAATTCGCAAGAATGCGTATTCTACCGACAACAACTTCTCTATGAGCGGTGGGGGTGACCGTGCCACCTATCGTTTCTCTCTGGGTTGGACCATGGAAGACGGTACTACCCGCAACAACGACATGCAGCGTCTTACTTCCAGCTTGCGCATCGGTTACAACTTCTCCGACCGCATGAACGTGAACGCCGAGTTTACCTATTCGGATACGAACAACGATCAGACCTATTTGTCAACATCGAGTCTGCGTTCGGAAGCTCAGCGTAAGATGCCCAACAAGTCTCCCTATTATATCAACGACGAAACCAAGACTCCCACCGATATTTATTTCACCTATCAGGATGAAAATGAATTCCAGGGTGCTTTCGATGGTAGCAAGAATTTCCATCCCATCGCCATGGTGGATGAAAGTTTCAACAACACCAATACCAAGGAAGAAAAAATCACCATCAGTCCTACCTATACCATACTTTGGAACGAAAACCAGCAACCTATCTTGCGTTACCAGGGTTATGTGTCTATGAAATTCAAGACGGTGAAATCTCGTAAATTCCTGCCTCAGGAAGCTACCGGTGTGAATATCGAAAACGAGAACTCCAACTACAGCTACGACGGTTATACCAACAACTTCTCGTTGCAGTCGGAAACCAAATTGCTCTACAACCAAAGCTTTGCCGACGATCAGCATCAATTGGTGGGTGCGGCTATCTGGCGTACCACGCAGAGCCAGGGTTCTACCTACGCAACCAATGTTTATGGTGTGGCAGCCAATGGCATGGGCGACCCCGTGACCGGCGGTACCATCACTTCCGGCTCTTTGAACTCCGGCACCAGCGATGCGCGCACCTTGTCGGGTATTGCCAACATGAACTACACCATGTTCCGTTGGATTACGCTGAATGGTACCTGGAACTACGAAGGTAACTCTGCCCTGAGCCAAGACAATCGTTGGGCGCTTTTCCAATCCTATGGTGGTGCTTTGAACTTGCAAGACTTTGAACCTATTCAGCTTTGGACTTCGGAATGGCTGTCGCAGGCCAAACTGCGTGTGAGCTGGGGTCAGTCGGGTAAGGCGCCTTCGGGTACTTCCCCCTATGTGGGTACTTACACGGCTCTCACCGACAAGTACGGTACGCTGACGCCTGTGGTTCCCAACAATATGCAGCTCAACAAGTTGAAATGGGAAACTTCCGAAGAATGGAACTATGGTTTAGACTTGGGATTGTGGCAAGACCGCATTAAAATGACCTTCGATTATTATCGTAAAACCACCACCGACCTCTTGCAGAAGAGTGTGAAAGTGGCCAGTACTTCGGCATTCTCCAGCATTGCTTACACCAACTCAGGCTCTCTGAGAAACGAAGGTTGGGAATACCGCATCGACTGGCGCATCCACGAAAGCAAGGATTGGCGCTGGAACATGGACTTCAACATCAACCGCAACGTGAACACCATTTTGGAAGTGCCCGACAATATTGCCATGGAAACCTATTCCTTCAAGAATGGCCAATATGCACAGAAGATTCTGGCCGGCACGCCGGTAGGTTCGTTCTTCGGTTATCGTTACCTGGGTGTTTACCAAAATCTGGAAGATACCTATGCCAAGGACGACGAAGGCCGCGTGATGCGCGATTTGCTGGGCAATCCTGTGGTGATGAAGAACGGTACGTATACATGCTATCCGGGCGATGCTATGTATGAGGATATCAACTACGACGGTACCATCGACGAAAACGATATCGTGTATATCGGTAACTGCAATCCTGTGGTAACCGGTGGTGCAGGCCTTACGGCCCGTTATAAGAAAATGTCGATGACCATGCGTTTCCACTATCGTTTGGGACAAAAAATCATCAACCAGGCCCGTATGAACAACGAAGCGATGTACAACACCGACAACCAGTCTAAGGCTGTGTTGCGTCGTTGGCGTAGCGAAGGCGACGATACCGATATTCCTCGCGCATTGTACAATTATGGTTTGAACTACTTGGGTAGCGACCGTTTCGTGGAAGACTGTTCGTATATTCGTTTGCAGACCGTTTCTTTCAATTATGCACTGCCGAAATCATTCGCCGAAAAAATCAAGGCCAGCTCGGCCAGCATGTTCCTCACTTGCTACGATTTGTTGACGCTGACCAATTACAAGGGTCAAGATCCGGAAGTGACATTGCCTACTTCTGTGACGGCTTTGGCAAAGGATAATTCTTCTACGCCCCGAAGCCATCGTTATGCAGTGGGTTTGACTGTTAAATTTTAATGCCCTTTGAGATGAAAAAGATATATGTATTCTTATTGATCCTTGTCTTGCTGGTGGCTTCTTGTTCGGAATTCCTGAACGTGACGCCCGAAAACTCGCAAGTAGCCGACGATTATTGGCGTACGCAGCAAGACGTTGAAAATGTGTTGATAGGTGGTTATTATTACCTGCGCTCTACCGTGGTCGATTACCTCATCCCTTGGGGAGAATGTCGTGCGGGCTTGGTGTACAACGACAAGTCGAACACCCGTTTGCAGACCTGGCAGATGCAGGCTTCCAATACCTCGCTTTGCGATTGGTCAACTTTCTACAAGATTATCAACGTGGCCAACACGGTGTTGGCTCGAGCCGACGAAGCTTGTCAGAACGACGAGACCTATACCGAAGCGGCACGCAACAGTCATTATAGCGAGGCCTATTTCTTGCGTGCGCTCAGTTATTTCTATCTGGTGAGAAACTTCCGCGATGTGCCGCTTTTGCTCGAAGCTTATCAGGATGATAATGTGGTGATTAATGTACCGAAAACTTCGGAAGATACCATCGTGGCTCAAATCAAGGCCGATATTAAGGCGGCTTTGGAAACCGGTGCTGCCAAGGAAAACTTTGCCACCACTTGGGAAACCAAAGGTCGTGCTACCCGTTGGGCATTGTACGCGCTCATGGCCGATGTCTGCCTGTGGAAAGGCGATTATGCCGATGCCATCACTTATTGCGATTTTATCTTGAATGCCAACAGCGTGAACGCGCCCCGTTTCATGTCGACGCCCAGTCGCTCGGTGTTCATGTCGATGTTCAATCCGGGCAACAGCAACGAATCGATCTTCGAGTTGCAATGGAACCAGGAAGAAAACCAGAGCAACAATCTGCCCATCCTTTTTGATAACGATCCCGATGCTACGCCCGATGCTACCTATGCGGTGTCCGAAGGTGCCTGCGCCGATTTCGTGAACGAATACATCGAGATTTTGGGCGACGAATTCGAAGAAGGCGTGCCTGCTACCAAAGAATCGCCCAGAACCTATCGTGCGTCGTTCTCTCCCAAAGAAGGCGAGGGTATTTCGCGCGGAATGTCAAAAGGCTATGTTTGGAAATATATCGGTTCAACCACCGAAGATAAAAAGCGTACCACCAACTATTACGATCCCAATTTCATCATCTACCGTGTGGCCGATATCATTTTGATGAAGGCTGAAGCTTGTCTTTTGGTGGATGGCGGCGAACCCACGGCCGAACACAAATTGGAAGCCGTGAAGTTGATCAACCAAATTCGTCGTCGTGCCGCTGTCAGCGATTTTTGCGACGAAGATTTGACCATGGTGGAAATGTTTTCACAAGAAGAACTACTTAACCAAGTGCTGGATCAGCGTAAGCTCGAATTCTTGGGCGAAGGCAAAATCTGGTACGATATGCTGCGTATGGGTCGCGCCAACAACAATCAGTATAAGAACTCTTTGTTGGTGGAACAGGTGCTCAATTACAACTCTTGCGCCAGCGTCTCTTGGTTGAAGTCGGTGCTTACTTCCGACAATGCGCTCTTCCTGCCCATCATGAGTACGGAATTGGAACGCAATGATAAATTGATTCAGAATCCTTATTACAAATAAGCCGCGATGAAAAAGTTAGTTATTTTTACCTTGATACTCTGTTTGGTGGCTTGTACCGACCCCTTTGCCGGACAGCCTTTCATCACCCCGACAGAAATTGAAAACGAGATGACCTGTACTACTTTGCTGGAACATCGTAGCGAGGATTTCTCTACTTGGATTGAACTGTTGCGTTATGCCGACTATTATAATGGTTTGAAAGACGTGACTGCTTCCATTACTTTGTTTGCGCCCACCAACGAGGCTATGCAGGAATTTTTGCAATGGCAAGGGGTGGAAAAAGTGCAAGACCTCGATTTGACTTACGCCCGTTATGTGGTGCAGAATCATATTTTGAACGGTGCCAAAATCAATAGTGAAACCTTCATCAACTTTGCGGTAGATGCCGAACCTTTGCAGGTGCAGAGCCTGTTCAATGCCTATCTGAAGCCTTCTTTCGGCCGCACTATCACCGAAGTGGACGATGCCGACCGCACGGACGAAATTATCGAAGAAGAAACCTTGTTCATCAACAATCAGGCTGCTGTGCAACCTCGCGACAGTGGTGGCGTTCGCTTTACGGAAGCTTCCAATGCCATCATCTACTACATGGACGACGTTATCCGTCCTTTGGCCGAAACCATGGTCGATAAATTGGAAGAACAAGGTGAGTACAGCATTTTTGCGGCTGCTTGCCGTGAATCGGGTTACGATAAAGTGGTGGAAAAAGTGCGCGATACCATTCGTATTCAGGGTGGTGGTTACACCATTCAGGATTATCGCTTCACCTGTTTTGCGCCCAGCGACGAAGCCATGGCTGCTGCCAACATTCATTCTTTGGACGATTTGAAAGCCCGTTGCCGCGAAGACTTGCCGCAGGCCGGCGACTCGGCGCTGTATCAGTATGTGAAGTATCATTTCTTCGACCAAGCTTACACCAAGGAACAATTCTGCAAGTTCAACAGTGTGGACGAAACCCTCATTTACGATACGCAGTTGGATGGTCAGGTGATTATCTGCCGCAACGATACGATCGATTATTTGGTGCCCATGCTCAACGATAAGGCTAAGTTTGTTCGTTCCAACATCGAAGCCCGCAATGGTTATATTCACAAGATGGACTATTATCTGCCTGTGTTCGAACCCGAACCTGTTACCATCAAATGGGACTTCTGCAATTCGTCCGATATCATTGCCATTGTCAATGCCTATGGTGCTTCCCGAAGTTTAGGTAATTTGTTTACATCGGCCCTCACCAATAAGGAAGAAAAAGTCGATTTGTCGGATATGCATCGCGATGGCGATTTTGGTCCTGTGAGCAGCTTTACGTATCAGGCTAATACGGCCAAGGCTAGTTACTCCAACTATCGTGCTGTGGGTTTTACCAAGTGTAAATATCTGAAGGCGAGCGATAAAAACAATAATACCTATGGCGCTTACATGAACAACTTGCTCAACCTCAATTTGGGTTATGCCGGTTGGATTCAGTTCAAGACGCCCACCATTATCAAAGGTAAATACAAAGTGACTCTGCATTATGCTTCGGACGTTACCATGAAGGATTTCCATTCGGCCGGTTCGCTTACCAAGTTCCAGTTCGATCCCGACCTCGGCAAGAGCGAATGGACCAAGAATGCCCAGGTATATAAGGGCTTGCCTACCAAGAACGTGATGTATTGCAGTGCCGATCTGGTGCTGTTCGAAACTATTGAATTTGATAGCTCCAATAGACATCTTTTTAAGGCTATTATGTTGGATATCAATGCGAAAACGAATAGTGTGTACCACCAGATGTGGGATTATCTTTTGTTTGAACCTATCAAATAATTGAGTGCGTATGAAAAAGACTATCATTATATTATGTACCCTCTTTGCCCTGTTTCTGACATCTTGTCAAGACCAATGGGCAGATCATTTTGGACAAGAAGAGGTGCTCACGTCAGAAGATGTTGTGTTGCGCCAGCTGTATGCCGACGAATATTTGCAATCGGAAGACAATCTGCAGACAATGAAAAGCTTGTATCAGCAGAGCAATTTGCTGGAGAAAATGGCCAAAGGTGCGTATTGTACGCTTATTGTAAGCGAAGATGCCTACCTGGCCGATGCCGAAGAGCTGACTGCCGACGAAAATTTTGCCAAGAACCTTTTTTCTGCGATGCCTGTGCCGCCATCTTCCTTGACGGAAGGCTTCGGTATTTTCACCTTAAGCGGAAAGAATCTTTGGGTGACCAAAGGCCCCGAAGGACAAACCTTCCTGAATAGGGTAGAAGTGGATAAAATGGTGAAAGTGCGCAATGGTTACATCTATTATGTGAAGGGCGCTCTGTCGGTGCAACCCTCTATTTATGAATATATTCAGTCGCTGGGCAAGGATTACTCCATGTTCAAACAATTGATTGCGCATTTCGAAGAAGTGTATTTCGATGCTGCTGCTTCGACACCTTGTGGTACCGACCAAATGGGCAACACCATTTATTCCGACTCGGTGATGTCTATCCGCAATACCTTGATGGACCGTTATACCGAGGATGGACTTTCGTACTGGAACATGCATAGCGAAGCTTATCAATCGACCTTGTTCATTCCTAGCAACCAATTGATAAAAAAAGCGTTCGACGATGCTATTCTGAATATTCCCGAATGGTTGAACCGCTCTGCCACAGCTGCCGATACCTTGAAATTTGCCAAGTGGATGGTGAGCAGTTTCTTTGTGGATAAGCGTTTGGCTCCCGAACAGGTGGCTGCCAGCGTGCCCGGACAGTTTGAGTGTGTGGGTGGTCATATCCGCGAAATCAACGAAGCGACCGATAAAGAAATGTTTACGACCTATGCAGCGGCTCAATGGAAACCCTCTGTGCAGACGGTGGATGAAACCAAGCCGGTAGAATTGTCGAATGGTACGGCTTATTTCCTCAACTCGTATAAAATCCCGAATCATATTGTTATCTGGCGTGTAAAATCGCGTTTTTACCAGATTTGGGCTGCTCTGAATGCCGAACAGAAAGGTTGGGACGATGCTTCATCGCAAGCGACGGAAGGCGGTTATTTCCGCTGGGATGGTTGGGAAAAACCCGACAACTCGGTAGAAGGCCAAAGTGCTTTCGAATTATCGTCAACCTTGCCCACTATGTATTACTATTTGCTTACGGCCGCGCCTAGCGCTAAAGCTCAGGCCGATTCGGCAGAGGTGTCGGTGGAATACGACGGTCTTTTGTACAACGATTCTGAACGCTCTTTTGGTTTGAAAGAAGTAAACCTTCCCGCCGGTGAATATTATTTGCGTATGGGCTTCAAGCACTCATTGCCCTATTCTGTCAGCATTTATTTCTGTGGTCAGGACGAATATTTCGGTCCGCAGAATTGTTTGGTGAAAGATATGTCGCTCATTGCTACCGGTTCTAATTTCCACTTCGACCGTGGTGGTGCTATGGAAGGCTTGGACTTCTTCGGTTCGGAATCGATCGGCTATCCCGAATATTTCGATTGGCGTTGGTGGTACGATCAGGATCCTGCCAGATATCAGAAGGCTTCTGCCTACGATACCGACGGATATCAGGTGGCTATTGTCAACTTGAAGCGTCCGGGCAATTTCAAGATTAAGGTTACGTCTGCCGATAATGCAGCTTTGTATAAGAATGGTCGTCAAGACAGAAGTAAATCCGATGTGAATCAGCTGATGATGTATCATTGGTGTTTGCGTCCTACTCAAAATAATTATTAGGAGGAAAGTTATGAAGATGAGAATATTTCCCTTTATCCTGATCTTGTGTCTGAGCTTGACTTTGCAGGCACAGACAACGTACACTGCCCGCGTTCAATCTACCGATGGAAGCCCCATTGAAGGTGTTATCGTGTCGGTTCAGGGCGATAAAGCTACGGCTATTACCGATGCCAATGGTGAATTCAGCCTGAAAACAGAACAAAAGGAGGCGTACATACAATTGGCTACTCCCGGATTCTATACCCGAAAATTGGCTTTGACCTCTGCTACCGAAAGCATTGTGATGGTGCCTGTTGCAACGGCTCTTTACAATGGCGAAGTGGTACTCGACCATGGGGTACAGGTGCGCGATGAAGCTTCGGCCGTTCTGAGTACGGTCTTGAACAAAGATTTCAAGACGAATCCTTCTGCCTCGCTTGCTTGGCAAGATGTGGATCCCGCTTTGAGAGTGGAACGCAAGAGTGGCATGCCGGGCGAAGGCGCTTATTTCAATATCCGTGGTCTGCATACCTTGAACGCTGAAAACACGCCGCTTATTTTGGTGAATGGTGTGCCTTACCTGGCCAATACTTCGGTGAGCGATGTGAACAATGCCTACAGTCGCGATGCTATGTTTGCCTACAACGCTGCCGATATTCGTAGCATCACCGTGCTGAAAGGAGCAGAAGCCGCCATGTATGGAGCTTTGGCTTCCAATGGTGTTATTTTGGTGGAAACCCAGCAGGCAACCAGCGACAATTTGGATACCCGAATCACCTACGCAGGAAACTATGGTGTATCGCAAGTGAAAAGACAATTGCCCATGCTCAATGCGCGCGATTATCAGGATTACCTGATGGAAATTGGTCAGAGCCGTTATGCTTCTATGTCGGATTTTCAGAAGGATTATCCTTTCCTGGCCGGCACAGACGATTATTATTACGCCTATCTTTTCAACAACGAAACCGATTGGACGGCTCAGATTTATTCACCTGCCATGGTGACGGACAATGTTTTGCGTGTGGAAGGTGGTGACGAAGTGGCCAAGTACAATATCTCTTTCGGATATACGCGCGAAGAAGGCGTTTTGGATAATACCAATACCAATCGTTATCATACCGCTTTGAATACCAATATCATGGTGGCTCCCGAGTTTGAGATTTTCACCTCTGTCAACTTGGCTTACATCAATAGTCACTTGAACAACAGTGGTATGAAGCTGGAAACCAATCCTATTTTGGCTGCCTATCATGCCATGCCTAACTTGCATCCTTATCAGAAATTGAGCGATGGCGGCATCATCAACGGTCGTTATGCCAAATACAACGGCTGG
>JAEIGA010003266.1_pt1 | contig 25472 bp, 14 predicted proteins | sample 9270691 | NCBI WGS metagenome assembly JAEIGA01 (sample SAMN17057246, study PRJNA624740) | gut metagenome | biome: biome; isolation source: fecal sample | host: Bos grunniens | place: China: Xizang | collected 2019
TCAAGTAAACAGGCATTGCAAATGATGCTTTTACCAAAACGGCGGCGGATGTCCTCAATAACCTGATCGAGCCGTTCCCGCCTGTCCATCTTTTCAGAGTCGCAGAAGATATTCAGCTGATCGGCGTAGTCCGTGGACACAAGGTTAATCGCACGGACAGTCAGCGAGCGGATCGGGTTCTTCCACTCATATCTTGCTTGAAACAGATCAAAGGCTTCGCGGGCGATCAAAGACGGGCTTTGTGTGGAAACGGGGATTCCACGCTGCCACTGCTTGGTGTAGAGCGTATTGTCTCGGATATCGATTGCGATACCTGTTGCCTTCTTGTTATATGTATAGAGCTTATGACCGATCTCCTGACAGAGAGCGAGCATAACCTTCCATACTTCTGCAGAGTCTTCGAGATCTTGAAGTGTCGTTATTCCGTGTCCTACGGATTTGACGGGAACCTCGGCATCAACGCAGGCGACTTTGCTCTGATCGAGTCCATTGGCAAACCGCCACAGGTCTGTCCCGCATTTTCCGAGCTTTCGCGTAAAAAAATCCACGGGCCAATTTGCGATGTCACCGATCGTTCGGATGCCAAAGGAAGAGAGCTTCTTTTCTGTGGCTCGTCCCACCCCAAGCATTTCGGATGCGGGGAGTTTCCAGATCATCTCTTTGAAATGTTCCTTCGGGATGCAGGTGACAGCATCAGGCTTCTTCATATCGCTGCCGAGCTTTGAGAAAACTTTATTGAAAGATACGCCTGCGGAGATCGTAAGTCCAAGTTCAAACTTGATTCGCTCTCTGATCTCGTTGGCGATCTTCTCTCCGCTTCCCATCACCATCGTGGAGCCTGTGACATCCAGCCAGCACTCGTCCATGCCGAAGGCTTCTACCTGATCGGTGTAGTCCTCGTAGATCTCACGAGCTGCTTTCGAGAATTTCATATATTCCTCGTAATGCGGAGGAACAACCACAAGATCCTTGCACTTCTGTTTTGCCTGCCAGATGGCTTCACCTGTGCTGACACCGAAGGCTTTGGCTTTGTAGTTCTTCGCCAGCACGATTCCGTGCCGTTCTTCCGCACTTCCGCAGACTGCTACCGGATACGGTTTCAGGCTCGGATTGAGGAAGCATTCTACGGAAGCGTAGAAGTTATTCATGTCACAATGCAGTATCGTTCTTTCCATAATCGTTCTTACTTAATATATAAAACATGATTTTTTCAAAAACTCTTGACAATTTGGGTGTGCTGGTGTATAATAAATACGCAAGGTCGAGTGTGATTATATTATACACCCAGGTTTGCGCTTTGTCAATAGGTTTACGCAAATTTGAGTGTGAAATTTTTGAAAGGATGAGTGTATATGAGTTTTGCAGACAGACTGAGAGCCGCCCGTAAAGGAAAGAACTTAACTCAGCAGGAGCTTGCAAAAGAAAGCGGAGTCGCATATAGAACGCTTCAGAACTGGGAGAATGGTTCACGCCGCCCGGTTAATATAACAATGGTTGATAAGGTTGCTTCTGCACTTGGCATAAGTACCGCCGAACTGCTTGACGATGGAGAGACCTTTGTTGCCGAAGCCGGTGAGAAATACGGTTCCCGAGGAGCAAAGGATGCCGCCAAGCTGCTTGAGGAAATGAAGGCGTTATTTACTAACGGTGAAATGAAAGACCGTGACATGGATGCCTTTATGAGAGATCTGCAGGAAACATATTGGCAGGTAAAGGAAATCAACAGAGAAAAATACAATCCGAATAAGAATGGTAACGGTAGGAGTGCGAAAAAGGATACGTGATTGTACGGATTATAGGACTCTGTTTGTGTTATACTGATGACACAGAGGAGGTGTGAATAGCATGGCAAAAGTAAAAGACCCGGCGGCTACAGCTGATAAAGTCGTTCGCGAGAGTGAGAGTCGTAATCCGACGAAGATTGCGCGGTTGAATGGAATCTTGATCAGAACTGTTGACGACTGGGAAGAACAGAGCGGAGCTTACATTGAAATGATGCGACAGCCGATCATTTATGTAGCAGGAAGACTGGATTCCGTGAAGAAAGCCATCGTGATTGCCCACGAACTCGGACATCATTTTTTACATAGAAAAATAGCCACACAGCTTGGTGGCTTCCGTGAATTCAAAATATTCGACATGGCTCTTAATGATATGGAATATGAGGCGAACAGATTTGCTGCTCAGCTTCTTCTTCCCGATGATGAGGTGAAGGAATATATCTACCAAGGTTTTAATGTATCACAGATCGCTCGAGCCATGAATTCTGATATCAATCTCGTTGCTTTGAAGGTTTCTGACTATATCAATCAAGGTTTGCCCTTCCGTGAGCAGGAGTATAAGAATAAGTTCTATTGATTTAGATTCAATTATATAATTGAAATAGCATCAGACGAAACTAACTAATGTCGTCTGATGCTATTCTTATTTCTTTTTCTTTTTCTTTTTGTTCAGTAATGATGCCGATACAATACCGATACCTGCCAAGGCTGCCGCGCCGATAACTGCATCGCCGGGTGACGTAATATTCAGTTCATACGAAGCTGAATAGCCGTCGTCTGCAGTTGCTATAACTTTTACCTTACCGCCCTTCAGTGCTGTCAAAGTGCCATTCTCGTCAATTGAAGCAAAATCGGGATTATCAACACTCCAGTGAATATTCGAATATGTAGCATTGTGCGGAAGTACTTCAGCTGAAAAGCTAATTGTATCATCAATTGAAATATCGTCATGATGACTTGGCGTTATAACAATATTTTCAACCGGGATCGGCATAACTTCAATAGTTAAAGTTGCTATCGTATCTTTTTGCTTTGCAGTTATGTTGACAACACCTATTCCTTTTAAGGTAAGTTGTCCATCTTGAGTAATTTCTGCAACTGCCTCATTATCAACACTCCAATGTACACTTTTGTTTGTTGTGTTCTCAGGGATGATAATGGGTAGCAAAGTTAATGTCTCTCCGAGCAAGCCCGAATCTGGACCATTAATTTTCAGAGTTTCCGCTTTAATCTCACTTATTCTCACAAATACAGTGTCTTTAATTCCATTATTGGAAGTAGCAGTGATTACTGTTTCTCCGCACGCCAAACCAGTTATGGTGCCGTCTTTGGTAACACTAGCAATCTCGGACGCTCCAGAAGTCCATGCGAGTTCTGGATATGTAGCATCATCGGGGGTGATTGAAACATTAAGTGAATATTTATCACCTAGGAATAAATCGACCGATGATTCTTCGATTTCAACTAGTTCGACAAGTTTTTCCTTAACATTGATCTTTACTTTTGAATTAACTCCATTACTTGCCGTTGCAGTAATTTCGACATACCCTTTTGATAATAACTTTATATCTCCATTACTTGAAACTGTTGCAACTTGCGGGTCAGAACTAGACCATTTGATTGAGTGATTATCGACATTATTGGGTGTTATCGAGGCTGTTAGCTTAAAGGAATCACCAATAAAGAGCTCTGTTGAATTAGGTACTCCTGACAGCGTCACCTTTTCAGCTGTTATTTCTTTTACTGTTACGGTAAAAGTTGTTTTTTTGCCATTAAAGGTTTCAGCTGTTATAGTAGCAGACCCATAGCCCTTGGCAGTGATAACACCGTTTGAGATTGTTAATACTGAAGAATTGTCACAACTCCAAGAAATATTTGTATTACAAGAATTCTCAGGGTATACAGTTGCTGCAATACTCATTGTTTCCCCAATCCCTAGTGTCTTTTTGTCTGCTGTCAACTTAACACTTGATGGAAAAACATCTCTATATGGGCAGTAACCACTCGTATGTAGATGTGCTGGGTAACCTCCACAGTGATAGTGATAACTGCCCAGGCCACTCTTGTTCTTGTTATCTTTATGTCCACCACGACTATCTGTTTTGCCTGAATGCGCGGAAACAGAAACTACCAGAGATATTATGAGTACAACAACCCAAAGTATCTTAGCAATAGTTTTTAATTTGACTTTCAATTTATACTCCTTACAATCTAACCTTTGATGCTTAAATTATCAACTGATATAGTCTTAACTGAACGGGTATTTATTGGCAGTAAACGGAGTTTCCTCGCAAACCATCGTTTCTCGAGTTAGAGGATAGTGGCTTTCATACAGACAAAATCCGATACCATATTCATCTTTTCGGCTCCGTGTTTTGTATTCTTCGCGTCTTGCTACACTAGATTCTCCTATAAGATATAGATATTGAATTTCCGCCCATTTAGCCATTCCTTCATAAATTAACAGTCGATTACTTTTAGGACATATCTTGAAGTTTTTTTGATTGTCCCAATGAGTATACTGCCAGATATGCGTAAGTTCATGAACAAAAGTTGCAATGAGAGAGATACGAGGAGCGCCATTTTCCAAAAGAATACTATATTTCTTCTTTTTATTCACCGCAACCCCAAGAATAAGCATACTCAAACCATCACGTGTTCCTAGCGGAACTCCTATCCGTCTTTTCAGTTTGATTTCATCAAGCACTGAAATTGATATAGGCACATTAATGTTTGCCCCAAAAAAGCTATCCATATTGGCGATAACGCGATGACAAAGTTCTTCAACCTCGGACCTAGAGGTTACCAGACTGTTACTGCATGATGTGCAACGCATTCTACCGTCAGGTAAACGATAAAATTCCACTCCGGTAATCTCTGAACCGCAATAAGAACAAAACATTTGATTATTCTTATTGCGTTCAGAATCTTTAATCTCTTGTGAAGCGTTTTTATGGCTGCGTGCTTGACGAAGTTCACCCCCATTGAAACCTATAGCCTGAAGAAACGCCTTTGTATTGCTTAAATCTAAAGCTTTTGTGCGCGTTCCTAAACCATATCTGAGATAATAGCGCTCATAATATGGTGCTTTTAGTGAAGTATTAAGTGATAATTCATCTTCTAAAATTGATGATTTGTTTATTTCAGCTGCATCTTGTGTCTGCATTACTGCATCTTCATTTTTCAAAGTAGCATTATTCACCGATCTTCACCTCCTCGGTATTCTCAGAGTTCGAATCTGTGGTCAGATCGTCCCCTTGTTCTTCGCTTGCAGTGTCAGCTTTTGCTTGATCATCAGATTCCAATGCTGAATCCTTCTTGCTTCTTTTCAATTTTTTTGCAAGACGGTTAGCATCCTTCTGTGCTTTGCGCTCAGCCTTTGCAGCTAATTTCTCTGCTTTTTTCTTTTGCTTTGGTGTTAAGTTCTTGTCAATTTCCAAAGCTTGTTCATCCTCAGAAGACTCTGTCATAACACTTTCATGGTCTTCCGGTTCAGAATAGCTACCAGAAGCTTGATCAGGACCTTCTTTCGAGTCTTTTTTTAGTATTCTTTTGAACCACAATTTTATTCGGTCGAAAATACAATATTTCTTGGGAGTGCCGTGTTCCGCAAAAACATCGAATTTTTCAGGTGGTACAAGTTTTGATGCAGTACCATCTAGCCGCATGCTTTCCTCAATTCTTTCATCGTTCCAGCCAAGGTAATCGGAAATAATTTGGAATATTCGGTTTGCATTCCGCTCAACCGCTACGAGCAAGCCAATATCCAGTTGGCTATCCTCAATAATGAAGATGCACTTCTGAGATTCCTCATTGGCAAGATCCATACTTAGGCTGTATGTTAAAGGAGCTTCGTACACACCCGGTGTGATAGCTGAAATAAACGGTGCATTTTCGGCAAACATTGTGACAAAAACTTCATTAAGTAGGTTTGTTAGCGTAAATCTGATTGAGTCAGTGAACGCTTCGCCAAATTTCGAAAAATCAAGCTTTAGCACTTGTTTGTGATAATACTCGCGCGTCGGGATACCATTAACGGTTATCATTGCGCCATTATCAAAATCATTATACGCACCGAGTTTCCAATATCCAGGGGTATTTACACTGAAATCTGCGTACTGATAATGTATAGCAATATCGTTCACAGTTTTGAGTTCACCCATAGAGTTAGAATCTTCCAAATGTTGAATAGAGTAATTGCGGACCTGACGGTATGCCATTCTTCCTCCAATGTGTTCGGAGGCGCGTCGAACCAAAATTCGATTTTCTGATGTAGTAGAGATCATTTCATAATATTTACCATTAAGTGTAAAGAATTGTCCTGGCAAATATTTTTGATAAACATGACCTTTCAACTCAGTCCCAAGATAAATATCTTCGCCTTCATGCTCAGCGATATATGTCGCGTTTTGCAAGTCATCTAAAATGAGTCGGGCAAAATCTGAATTCTCAATGGTGTAAACACTCTCGAATTTTCCGGTTTCTATGCTGTACTCTCTTTTGAAGAGAATCGTAGAATCCTTTTCAAAAGAAACTATTCTTCCATCATCCCTCACTACGGACAAAACGCATAAACCGTTCTTGTCTTTTCCAACGTTTGCTTTATCGTTGAAAATCACACAAAGCTCGTCCCATATTGCGGTTGATGGATCAGTAGTATCAAGATGAATTAGCACTAAATTTCTACGTAATACTTCTTCTTGAACAGAATCTATACATAGCCTTAAGCTGATAGAAAGAATAGAATTACGTTTTGTACGAGCATAATCAGCAGTTACAAAAGGTATAGCCTTAGCATCGGCAGTGAATAATTCAGTATTTTCTGCCATGTATTCCCGGAGCATGTATTCAGATGATATAACATTAACAAAACCTTGCTGCTCTGCAATTGTAGCAAAATTCCTACGTGTTTCGAAAAGATTATTTCGGTCATCCTCAACTGTAATGTATGAATAATCATTTACCTTTTCATTGCACATATTAAAAGATGTCTGAAAACACTTATCGAATGTTTCTTGATTGGTAGGCAGCTGCGCATATTCGAGCAAATCATGATAATACTGCTTGGCAATCCATCGAACATCCTGCACAGGGAAAGTATCGCCCCCGTACCATACCGTAGTTTTGACTTGGTTTTTCAATGCTACAGCAGACAACTCTGTTCCCATGCCTAAATATCGCGAAACACCGGGAAGAATTCTGTGTTGCAGATAATCTTGATCCGCAGTCCAGTACATAAATGAACTAATGCCGTGAGGATATTCAGTAGCAGAGACCTCAGTAATATTGGTCATCAAAATATGCGAAAGAGCATCGACCAAGCCGTCGCAATTTCGGTCTACAGAACAAAATGTTATGCATTTCTCTTTACCGCAACATTTAACCAACAAGTTCAGACCTATTTGAGCTGTCGTAACAAGTCTTGAAGGTTCAATTACAATAACGAACGACACTTTTTTGAGGAAAAACATATTGTTCTTATGAATATCCAAATCGTGGACACCGGAACGAGAAATTATACCAATATCAGGGAGGTCATCTTCTGATACTTTGGTATTTGTAAGTGTAGCTATTTTCCAAAGATTTGGGATATTAGAGATTTGCATCATCCCGTTTTCACACCACTGATACAAATCATTTTCAGTTCCATGACGTCCAAGAACAACAAGCACCTTTCCACCAGTTAACAACTCGCGATTCATGGCATAGAACACGTATGGATTAAGTTTGTCATAAAATGGGGTATTAAACAATAAACTTTTTCCGGAAGCAAGATCATACCCGCAACGAACATAATCAACATTAGGTTTAAGTCCGTTGTCCATTTTTTTGCGAATGAACATCGCATAATTTTGCCCAATATGCCCGCCTTTATTTTCAAGTTCTATTAGAATCTCCTCTATGGATCCAGTTTTTTCGCCTCCATTATTTACAGTAGTTCCTTCCGCTGAAAGCTTATCTCCGAATAATGTTTTCAAAGGTTTTCTAAGCAGCGGATACATTGCTATATGATTTGACTTGTCTGTCTGCATTTCAATGATGTTATTTTTCTCATCAGAACTTTTACCATCGATATAAAATGCCATTTCTCCAATGATAATTACTGCAAACACAGGGTAAAATGGTGCACTTATGAGGTTGTTCATACACAGACCACATGAAATAAACAAGGTGAGACCTGAGCAGAAACAGCTGCCATAATATATTGCTTTTAAATAGGACCGCGCATCACCAAAATGTTCTTTGATATACCATTGTTTATCCAAATCATCATGCGAATAGAATATTTCTACTACGGAGCTAATGAAAGAATTAGGAGAAACGTGGATTTTCCCTACAATAAGAGTTATTACCCGCTTTAGTATTATATAAACCATTAAAGCAGCGGTATTAAACAGTACTAATGACAGATAAATTCCCCAACTTGTATAGATATTCCTTAAAAACTCCCCAATAAATGCAAGATTTAACTCATCAAAAATATTTGCAATTTCCAAAAAGCAATCTAAACATAATTGCGATAGTTGATTTAAAAAAATCAACATTACAGCACTATATAATACTGTGAAAATCGGAAGAATGTACTGTCTATATCGGTTGTCCTTCTTAACGTTTACCTTGCTATTCAGGAAAGTAAATAGTACAAATGGAAGGAATGAAATTGCAAGTTCAACTAACAATTTAATATCACTTCTCATAGATTCCCTCCAACCTAACATTAATGCGTTTTACATAACTCGACGGAACAGTAATCATGTTACCATTACTAATAAACTCAATTTGTCGACAATCACCTGCAAGAAATGGTGCCGGATAATTGTATTCAATGCATTGATCAAAATCATAATCGTATGGTTTCGACATGATTTCGTCAACACAAGAACGGTCGCCCAAATAATCACCATATTCTTCAACAAGATATGCACGTCTTTTGCGAATATCCTCCTGGTGTCTTTTTCGGATTCGTAAACTTCTGGTGTATTCATCAAGATTCTTTTTCGCAAAATTTTGGACAGAATGTCCCCGACGAACATTGCAGACAGCGCTAAGATATTTCGAATGCTGTTTTAATGACGAGTGTATTTCGTTAACAGCATTTTGTGAAGCATTATTGTATGCACGTATTGCACCTTTTAACTTTTCACGCAAAGCAAATAACGTAATAAGCATAATGACCGAAATGACGGCTATCATGCTAATACTAAGAACAAGTGCTACAGTGATTGTGTTAGTCGTATTGTTGTTCGAAAAAAGGAACGGCAAAAAACATGCAAAAAACAACCCCAAACAAATACACGAAAGTATCGTTGTAGATTTTCGTGTCATTCGCTGGTTAACTATTTTCTTGACAGTTTCTGCTTCATGAGTTAGATTGTCTTCATACCTTGAAATATCAGAAAAATCTGTAGGAATAGACATGATCATGTCATCTTCAGACATGTCTGCATAATCCCTAACATCGTCTACTTGTATTGGGGTTAACCGGCTTATATTAACATCAGTTATCTCACACGCTGCGTTTAATTGTGAAACACTCTTTCTAACTGAGCGTGATTGTTGTTTTACAATATACCCAAGTTCCTTCTTCGATTTCAAGTAATCACGATTCCATTTTTGGTCCTCTTTTTCTGGAGAATCATAAAACAGGCCATAGTCGTTATCTACAGCTACCTTGTCTGGATCACATGATGCATCTAAAAGGACAGGGATATCCTTAGGTGTACAAAATAATGCCTCCGCTGCTTTATCCGTTAGCTCACCAGGGATTTCACTCCGGATTTTTTCCATCTCATTATCTATGACTTCAGAAGTAGCAGCAAGCTTCCGGTCATATGATGTAACCAGCGTACACAAAGGAGTATCATCAGTTTCTGTATCTATTTGATATAGATATCTGGATTGCATTGCACTGGTTGGTACCGGATTGGATATAAAGATTAATACCGTTGCCAAGAATCTTATGTAGTCAGTGCGATAGTTTCGATGTGATTTTGGTAATAGATCAAAAACCATGAATCGCATCTTATCAAAATACATATTTCGATCTGCGAAAGCAGAATATTCACTATCTTTAGGAATATTCCAATATGTGTCAGGATCAAAAAAACTACGTTCTGCTGTTCTTAAAGAGACACAATGAACCTCTGCTGGATATGAGATATTCAAGTGTTGGCCTTCTAAAAAGGTTCTTCTAATTGTTTCTTTTAAACGTAATTCGGTTTTGTATTGCTCTCGCTCCATAAGCTCTAATTTTACACTTGGCTTTAGATCATCCCTACCGATCTGTTCCATAGCCCAATCATGAACATCGTGCTTTTCTTGGACTTCATTAAGAATATAATCTTCAGGTTTATAACAGAGCCAAGTTGCTAATCGTTGCAAGGGCAATCCTATTGCAGATTTATAGTATTTTTCTTTTTCAACGGTCAAGCATTTAAAGAAGGTTCTCCAACTTGTTTCCCATTCATTCCAGTCTTGACTTTCGTCAGGCTGTCGATTGGGAATAACTAAATGAGAGATACTACTACAATCAATAACATCAAAAGGATTTCGTGTCTTTAACAATTCATCGGAATTGTTATTTATAATCACTGCACGCCATTCCTTTTTGCGACCGACTGCATCCAGCAATCCAGGGACAGAATCTTGTAGATTCTGTCCCAAAGGATTCCAACAACAAAATGCCAGTTCTTTACTTTCCAGAAACGGTTCAAAAAACAGCTTGTTATCCTGTTGAATGGCATCTATATGATTTTTTTCAGCTATTAAAACCGTGAACAAACTACTCATCTCCGTTTCTTAAATAGATCAGTTCGTTTCGCCTTCCTTGAATTCTCTAGCAACTTTATCAAGCAAAGCTTCATAATCTTCGGGTTCCGGTGCGGACATAATTACATCGCGAATCTTGCGTTGAATTATATCTATCACCATGTTTTCGTGAGCCGCAGGAGCACGCAAATATTCAACATAATAGTGGTAATTTCTCTTGAGCAAATTAAGCTCATCTGTCAAACGGGTACAAAGAACGAATTTAGCATCTTCGGTCTTTTCCCACTTGGAGTATTCTTCACGGAATACGTCAATTACTGCCTCTACCATTGCTGTTATTTCAGAAATGTATCTTCCTGAGTTCGGGAGAGTGCAATAGAACATCAAAGGAATTGCAAACAGGCTAGTAGCATTTTCTACATAACGTTTGCCATCGTCTTCCATTTCAGCCACATTCCACTCTTTTCCTTGCATTTTGTATCGTGCTTCTTTGTTGGTCGTAAGTTCCAATTTCAAATCTTCAAGACCCTTAGTTGTACCGTCACAAGAATCATACTGGTGGGGATTATCAATATCATGGATAAGGTACAGAAGATTGAATTTTGCCATATCACGGAAAAACTCGGTATTCTCGTAGTTGCAATTCTTGGCTTCGCTCATGGCTCTCTTACGGTTCTTGATTAACCCAATATCCTCAACAACTTTAGAGTTAACATAAAGGGCATCAAGAACTTCATAAAACTCATCGCACAATGTTCCGTTGGGGACCATTAATTCAACATCTCTGTTTTCAGAATCACGGTACAAATAAACCTTTTTACCGTTAGCAACCGCAGAAAGAGGACGCTGCTGAATTGCATTGTGGATCAATCCATAAATGAATGCCTTGTGTACCTTCTTGATTACCTGTTGCTGATAATTGAAGTCCAGTTCAGGCATACTCTTTATGGAGTCCCAACCTTTATCAATATGGGTAGAGATTGCCGCATTTTTAGTAGAATCCGGTCCGATAAACCGAGCATACTCACTGTAAGCTTTATGGTATGTACCGGAATTCTTCTTACCGGTTTCTGTTTCATAAGGAGCTGCAAACTTTTTGAGTTTATCAGGGGTCAGATTATACAAAGCATTATAGAAATGAATTTCATACTTCGAAACAGTTTCGACAGCTTCACCATTCGGAATGAGATCTTTTACGCGGAATTTACGATTGTCGAGAAGTATTTTATTATACGCACAAACCTTGATTTCTCTGGGTTCTTCATTGGTTACGCGCTGAACAGAGGGAGCCGCAATACGGGAACCCATTGCAATAACTTCTGCAATATGTCGTTGTGTGTCTGCGACGGATACCTGTTCAAACACCTGATTATCGCCGTCACTTTCATTACGCAGACGAATACGTTCTTTCAAACGCTGTTCAAGCTCGATAGCTCCGATGATATCCTTATCAATATCATCACACTTTTCTCGGACGCTTGCTTTGAAATATCCCATAAGAATATCATCAAAAATGTTCACACGATGATCTTCTTCGATATAGCCGCCACCCACTTTATCGAGTTCCATTTTGAAAATTGCATTGTTTTTAACTGCATCAAAAATGCCACCATTTATGTCGGAATTCAACATAGTGGTTTCTTTTTGCGCTTTTTGCAACGAATACTTACTGAGTTCCTGTAACAATTCTTCTGTTGCGCAAATATTAACAAAGGAGTCACCTTTCTTATACTGCAGTGCATCGACCAAATCGATCTTTTTTCTGCTAAGTTCTTTTACTTTGAACACAAATGTATTAAAGAAAAGTTCAAACTGCTCAATAAAGGCTTTTACATAAGTATAAGCTTTGGCATAGGCAGCGTGGACAGCGGTCTTTTTGCAATAATCTTCCAAAGCCATAAAGTAACCCGGGATGTCTTGATTTGCCTCTTCATTAAGCTTATTGTATCCCTTCAGTTTGTCGAAGATACCTGGCTCTTTTTCAAGTTCTCCAAGGTTTTCAATGCCAATAATTCTGTCTTTGGTAAACTTAAATTCGTACTCTTTGTTTTTAAACGACTCAATAGCTTCTTCAGCTTGAATATGACTAGTGGAACGTACACCTTTTTCAAACTCTTCCAGCAATCTATATAAAACAAAACGAGCTGCGCAGGGATGTAAAATATCACCTTGGGCATTTTTCAAAAGACTTTCGATGCTATACGAATCATTAATGATAGTAGTCTTTTGTTCATTGGTCATAAGCGCGTCAACCCAACGTCCGACGATGCTTTCGACAATAGGACTTCCATCTTTACTTTTAGCTTCAACTATACCACGATATGCACTCAGAGAGTCAACAGCATCAACAATTTTATCTTCGCCTTCGCCGAATGAGGTGCTGTTTTCCCAATGCTTAGCTGAATTATATGTACTAGAAAAACGCTTATCACTTAAAACTACTTGATATACTTGATCCTCGAAGCTCTTTTTGAATCGCTTGAGTCGAGAGTCAAAACCATCAAGTTCATAGGTGTTCACCAAATCTCTCGAGAACGGATCTTTAGCGTTTAACAGGGTTTCACAGTAAACCTTACCATCAGAATCCCAGGTAGACATCGGTACACCACGCTTTTTCTGCTCTGCCTTATAGGATTGTACTGCATTGTCGTATTTAGTCCACTTTGTTGCATCCCCAGAACCACCAATACTATCGATTGCAAGATCATAAGACACGTAATCAGCAACATTCTCATAAGGATAGCGGATAACACCAGCACCAATACCACCAAATCGATTACGTCCGTAGTTACCGGGTTTTGTCATTTCTTTAATAATATTATCTTCTACAGAAAACGCTTTTTTCTGCATAGGACCGATATTCTGCTCATATAATGCCTGAGCAGCCTGTTCGATATACTGACCGATACTGATCATTGTACTATCCTCAGCATCTTGTCCATCCATCAGGAAACAGAAATCCATGGGCAGCAGAGACAATGATTTTTGCTTATCAGAACCTGCAATTGAAACATTTAACTTGAGTTCGCTGAATTGCTTAAGATCATCATCAAGATCAATAAATCCAGAACCCTTCATCATAAAAGCATTCAGTTCTTTAATAGTTGCATATGCGTTGCGCGCCTGGCTATCACGTTCCGTCTGAGAATCAATAACGCTGTCTAATGTCTCTGGCAGCAAAATAAGAGAACGTACAATTAAGCTTGTATTCGGGTATTTTTCTTTAACATAATCGCGTATAAACATACTGAGAGGAAGAATGATACCCGAACCAGTTCCTCCCGAAGCAGTGGAAGCGATGACTACACGCATAGCTTGCTTCATATCCTTTCCCGTTTTACGGAAAAGATCATCAATGGAATCATATAACGGACGAATTTTGCCAGTCTTAATTGTTGCATTAAGAGCCAATCTTGAGATAGCACGGACCTGACCAGCACCTTCAGATACAGTCTTGTCGTACATTACTGCATTCTTCGGGAACCATTTTTTTCGAGCTTCTTCATCATAGTCAAGGTAACTACCAACAGTTTGCGTGTTGGAAGTCTGTACCCAATATATTTTAGATTTTCCATTTGCAACATCGGACAAATCGTTAACATTAGTGTCCAAGCACAGGAAATTGATGTTTTCCTTTTCTTCCGGAGCACACAAGTCTGCAACTTTCTTAACGATTTTACATCCAGTACCACCAACACCAACAAATAATGTGGGAGCTGCTACCTCATTAGGCTTAACATTTTCTTTCTTGGTTTCCATTTGTTATATCCTCCATATTATTTCTTTTTGAAATTAAGTTTTGTGTTTACTGTAAATGGTTTAGCCATTCCAGCATTAAGCATTGTACCTGAATATGTTATTTGCATTCCGTGTTTCAGATTGAATGGTTTATCATTCTTTGGTGTACGCTCAAGTTTTCCTGTATCTTCATTGAGCGTATATCTTATACTGCCAATTGATGCTTCCATGATAGTAGCATTACCAAACTTTCTTACGCTTCCGCTCTTAACCTCTGCACTGCGGCGGGCTTGCGTTTTTTTCAAATAACTATCCTTACCGGGTTTTACATCCATAACAAGTCCGGTTTTGGTGCCCGCATATTTGCAATGCATATTCATTTGGCCTTTTTTGATGTTACAGTCAAAAGTCGTAGATTTTGTTTCATCTTCACCGTCGAAAATGAATGAGCTATCTTTTTTAGTTACATGTGCCTTTGAAGGTAATACCTTGATATGCAAAATGAGCAATATAATTATAATTATGATTAACAATATCAATAGGTAAATGCACCATTTCAACCAAAGCGGAATATTGCTGAGGGTAAGTGAATGAGAAGCATCTGTCTCAGTAACTCTGCCGATATGATCAGTATACTGGCCAGTCACTTTGATGGTATAGGCTCCTTCATCAATTCCTTCGGCAGGAAGGAATTTAATTACATATGATGAATCTTGCTCATTTTCAACCAAAGTGTAGTTAATACCATCACAATCAACGTCGAGTACCACAGCAGAGAAATCCCTTGAATTAAGCTTTTCACCGTTTAATGTTAAGTTAACAATTATTTCGTTATCACCCAATTCATTGATAACAATATAACTTTCTGTAACACTAAGTTCTATCCCTAAAGGCGAAAAATCATCCTCCAAGTTGTATGTCATATTACACTCAGCTTCTGCTTCGCTGTAGCCATCTTTGGTATAGTACGCGAAAATTGTTACTGTACATTCGCCGCAAACTGTATCCTGTGGTGATAACGGATCTTTATAATGCAAGCTTAACTTCCAGTGATCATCAGCAAATTCTTTCTTGATTTCGACGTTACTAGTATCTGGATCCCAACGTAAATCTACACGTTCTAACTCTCGACCAGTAAGCAATTCACCTTGATAATAAATTTTTGCAACATAAGGAGTGCCTTCCGTCAAATCCTGTAGCGAGTAAACACTTTCACCGCCAGAAATTTCCAGAACCAAATCTCCTGCTGGGCGTGCAGCTTTTATGTTATACCGAACAGTTGATTGAGCATCCGATTCGGCACTGCCTTTCGCAGAATAAAAAGCGTAAATGGGAACAACACATTCACCGCAAGTAGTATTTTCAGGAACATCTGGATTTTTATGGTGTAAACTCAATTTCCAATGATCATCTGCAAACTCTTTCTTTATCTCTACGTTACTTGTATCGGGATCCCATTTCAACTCTACCTTTTCTAGATCGCCACCAGTAAGTTGAGAACCCTGATAATATACCTTCGCAATAAATGGAGTGCTTCCTTCAAGTTCTTGCAAGAAATATTCACTGTCTCCTCCTGAAATTTCCAATCGGAGATTTCCAGCAGGGCGTGGTGCTACTTTTATGCCGCCAAATGGCCAACCGAAATCTAATGAATTTTTAGTAATTGAATAACCACTTAAGTATGTGACGGTCAAATTCGCGTCAAAGGAATCATTCATACTTAATGTAACCGGTGTTTCACCATTATACCCTTCGCATGATATTGGGTATTTAACACCGTTTATTGAATAAGTCCCCTCATAATGTGGATTGCCCAATAAATTGGAGGAGATAAGTTTACCTGTTTTTGCATCTTTCATTCCAAAACTAACTTTATATTCGCCTTCATATAAAGCATTTGGATCTACAGCATTTCCATTCGAATCTGTAAATACGAAATCAAGATCGGCATCTGGTTCATAATACACTTCAATACTTGTTGCCGTTCCAGAATATTCGATGTTGTAAGTTCCTGCAGGACAATCAGTATAAGTAACCATCATTCCTTGGAGAGTAGTATCGGATACAGATTTATAGTTACCACAACCATTTGATGCATACTTTGTTGTTGCTTTTGTAACTGGGGTTCCCAGACCATCAATTTTTAGATTTGATACATTTTCACCTTGAACAAAAACAATCAGTTTGCTTATTGATATATCAAAATCTACTTTTTTACCATTTATTCGATTTTGCGGTAATGTATCTCTTCCGAAAATAAGGTTACACATTTCCGTAAGAGTAGATAAAACAATGTCGCTACTTTTAGCTTGCTTTTTCACGAAATTATCTGTCGCAGCTTTATCAGGCATCACAACATTACTGCCAATACCTAAATACATTACTGTCATGTCTGTACCTGAGTATGAATCAAAACGAGTGTCAAGTTGTTTCTTGGTTTCAGTTGCACTCATTTCCCACCCGTTACGATAAAAAGCATTACCGTCGGTAAGTACAATCATATATTTATGGTCTGCGGATAAATTTTTCAAACCACTTGCCGCTTTATCTATGCTTTCTATTGGAGTACCGCCGGCGTTGGGTGTGTAAATATCACGTATTGTTGCCGCTTTCGATGAATCAGTGATTTTAAATGGACTATCCATCGAGTATTCTTTGCCTTCGACTGTGATAGGGTGCATAGGGTAAATCAGCAATTGATCCCCTTTATTTAACATCGAAGCAAATACCTCCATCGCATATGTAGCACGACACCAAGCTTGTTCTCCATTAACATACATTGATCCTGAGTTGTCAAAAACAATCGCTATAGCTCTAGTTTCATTACTTTTTGAGGAAGCATACACATTTAGAGTTCCTGAAAACAAACAAAACATCAATAGAACTGTCAATGACACGCAAATAAGTCGTTTCATATAAACCTCCCATTAGACTGTTTTGTCATTTTGTTATTCTTCTTTGATAAATTTAGTACCGTCAATAATTATTGTGCTTCCGTCTTTCTCAAAAGTTTTTGACCATTCATAACTCAAATCACCGAGGCTATACTTTATAGTAATTGTTTCATCCTCAATACTGTATTCTCCTTCAATAGAGATACCAAAAGCTGTTACTGCTACAATATTTTCTTCTTTGAAGGTAAAACTCTGTTTGATTAGACCTTCATCATTTGTGTATGTACCTAACAGTTTGGTCGAACATGATGATAATACGCACAGCAAACATGCAAGAAGTACCAATGAAATAATCCGATAAAAATACTTGAAGTTTCTCATGACTAATTCTCCGTTCTTATTGTTAATGACTTTTTAGATTATATAACTTCAAGGATGACAATTGCCGCAAGGATCGTATCCTTTGGCAATTACTTCATCTCTTGTACCAGTAAATAATGCTTTATTTTTCTCGCTCATTCGTTTTACACTTGAGCAACTTGGATAGTGAAATTTCTTCGTGTTGGTATTCAGAACATAATCTGTACTGTTTTGCTCTGGTGTAGGTTCGGGTTTTGAGGTTTCAACTGGCTTCGTTTCCTCTACCTTGACATGATTAGTAAGTGTATCTGAATCCGCGTTCTTCTCAACTGACATGGTGACAGTCTTGCCATCACTTGTGCAGTAGATATCTCCTTGCATATCGGTACGGAAGACCTTGACATCAGCATCACGCAAACGGCTGAGCGTATTTTCTGTTGGATGACCATAAGAGTTATCTTCTCCTACAGATATTACTGCATATTGAGGCATGATCTCACGTAAAAATGGATAAGTTGTAGAGGTATCGCTTCCATGGTGCCCTACTTTTAGAACAGTTGAGGCTAGATTGACACCGGAATTGAGAATAGCTTGTTCCGCATCTCGTTCAGCATCGCCAGTGAACAAAAACTTTGTTTCACCATAGGTTATCATCAATACTATGGATGTGTTGTTTGTATCTAGTGTACTATTAACACCAAGAATATCAATCACAGCACTTCCGAGTGTATATCTTTCGCCAATATCAGGGATTGTAATTCCGCTGCCATTTTTATCAGCATATTTCTTAAAATCATTAAATGCTTCGGATTCGTATTGTTCTACTGGACAAATAGTTATGTCGGCCGTTGTGTAGTTAAAAGCACCGGGAATACCGCCAATATGATCTTCATGTGCATGTGTTGCAACTATAATATCAAGTTTAGGGACATTTGTGCTCTTCAACACAGAGTATATCACATTAGAATCACCTTTGTTGCCACCATCAATTAACATATAATGTCCGTCACATTCAACCAGTGCGGCATCAGCCTGACCTACATCAATAAAATGAATACTGAATGATGAATTTACTGGTATATCCGGTTCTGTTATTTGTAATGCTGGTTCTGAATATGATGTATCCTGCTCGAGAACTGCTTGATCAACACTATTTGTTTCTGTTTCTGCTAACTCATCTGTTAGTGAGTCTATATCTGATGCTAAGGAACCTGCTTGAGTTTCCTCTGATTCCATATAATAAATATCAGAATCATTTGTATATAATTCATGGGTATAAATTGTTTCACCAAGGCTATTATCTGACAAAGAGGGATGCTGAGGTTGGGGATTTACAAGTCCTGTGCATCCGAATAAAAAAGAGCAGATAATTAAAATAAATAATAGACTAGAAATTTTTTGCTTCACAGATTTTCTCCTCCATTTAAGAAGTTAAATGTCAACGAAAATATCAAACTTTAATTGGCAGGCATCATTGTCTGCACGAAAACAATAAATATTCATTTTACGCCTGCTTATTAAATAAATATTCCAATTAAATTATATGCAAAAACGATAACAGCAGATATTTATAGGTGACCAAACGTGTTCAATTTATATCGTCTATTAGTACATTAGGTGTATAGTTATAATGATTTCTGTTCTCCTAAAATGACAAGATAGACATTTTTGTATGAATATTCGACCAAATTCTCTGGCATCTATTGATTTTTAGGCAAATGTATGTTATAATTACTGTGTATATGTACACCTAATGTACTAATAGGAGTATATATATTCAATGTGTCTCTTTATAGACTTTTTCCGATTTTGTCCATCATGGAATGCTTATGTTCCATGAGTGAATGCACATATCGGTTCAGTGTTATCGATGCATTCTTATGGCCGAGCGTCTCCGACAATGTCTTGACATCCATCCCACACTCGATTGCACGTGTGGCAAACGTGTGTCTGAGCGCATGAAAGCCGCGACGCGGAATATCGAGATTCTTCAGCAGCAGTTCAAAGCTCCTTTGATATGATCTCACAAACAGCGGCTTTTCACCTGATATTACGAGATTCGATTTGCTTTTTTTCCTCATCTCTTTTAGTATCGGCAGGAGCTGTTTGGGAAGAGCGATCGTCCTTCGTGAATTAGCAGTCTTCGGCGTTTCTGTGATACGGCAGAAATCGCCGTTTTTGTTTTTTCCGTCGTGGCAGGTCTTGCTGACCGTCAGCTCTGCTTTGCCAAAGTCAATATCTTCCCACTCAAGTGCCAGCAGTTCACCGATGCGTAGTCCGGTGTAAAGACAGATGACCACACCTTTCATTTTCTCGCGTTTGTCCGTGAGAACAGCCTGTTCTATCTGCTTCTGTTCATTCGGCGTGAAAACCTCAATCGGCTTCTCCTGTGTTTTCGGACGCTTAAGTTTGTTCATCTCGTAAACTGAAACAAGACCGAGCAGGTGTGCTGTAGACATCGATCCCTGGATCACAGTGATGATGGAATTAATCGAGTTTGCTGACAAGCCTTTACCGGTGCGAAGATTACCGTTCTGCATCAGCTCCGTGATATACTTCTGTACCACGATCGGTGTCAGATCCTCGATCTCGTAATCACCAAACTTCGGTACGAGGTGCTGATCCACGATATCGGCGTATCGCGTGTAAGTTTTATCTTTGGCAGACGGCATCACATAATTGGTCAACCAATCTGCCAACCAAGTTTTATAAAGCATATATTCATCCTTTCTGCTATTATTATGCCCGAAATAACGAAAGAGTCGAACATTGATCTGGTGCCTGTTCGACTCTTTTTTCATCCATATTCGGTTTTTCAACCTGATATCTGCACGTTGTTCTGCCAATAATATTATACCACACATCTGTGAAGGATTCAATCAAACAGAGGGAATGCAGTCTATATACTGTTCTTTTCAGCATATATTAATCTTTATTTTAGCGTTCAAGAGGGGCCGCTGTGACCTGTGGCATAGTCCACCATACAAACAGACTTTCCCCTTGGTTGTGTGATTACTTAATGCAGGTATACAGGTTCGATTGTTTAGAGCCGTTTGCACGTCTTCGATGCGTCAGGCTTACATATCCTTTGCTTTCAAGCTCCTTGATCGCTCGCTTGACAGTCGACACGCTGCATTTATTATCGGCCGCAATCTTCTTGTGCGACACATAACAGTTTTCGTGTTTACCCTGACGGTCCCGCAGATAGCGGTAAATTAATACCGCCATCGCTGAGACCTCATCAAGGTAGATCATTTCGAATTCTCTCATCGACGATTTCTCCTTCCTGATTCCATACTACTTCTGTTTCCTCGCCTGCAGGCAGATTGGACTGCGATATCGGCATACTGTCACCCGTTGCTTCAGTATCGTCATCAGCATCACTGCTTGCATCCGGTTCAGTATCTGTATGCTTTGATCCTCCGGTTACATACTGGAAGCCCTTATCTCCCGAAACCTTTTCATGCGATCGTACCACTGTTTTCGCTTGCTGCTTCTTCATGCGTTTTTCTCGTTCCTCGTCAGTCATACGATCGCCGGCACTCTTTTGCGGCGGATACATCGCCACGATCGGAGCTTCAAGGATTTCTCTGTTAGCATAAGATACTGCACGGTTGCCCTTGTCCGGTACAATATACACCTTTTCAGGGAAAACAATCCCCCACTTGAAGAACAGCTTCAGCTTAACCTGCATGGGATAGAAGCCTGTCTTCATGACGCAGAATGTACCTTTGGGGAGCGACTTCAGTTCATCCGGTGTCAACAGCGCACGTTCGATCATCTGTAAACTCTGCGAAGGATCGTTCTTGCTTTGGCTTACGGAACCCGACTGTACCGTCTTCGAGCCGAGTGCCTTTGACAATACCTGTGCAGATTCGCTGTTGGGAGCGAAGCCACCGAATACTGTCAGCTGTGTGTTGTCCGTGATGATCTCACAGCCTTCCTTGCCGTAGTTCTTCTGGAGCTGTGCGAAAGACTGAATGATTGCCACAATAGACACACGGCGAGAACGGGATGCTGAGAACATCATCTCTGCACCTTCGATCTTCGGGATCGTACCAAACTCATCGAGATACATCATGACACGGTTCGGGAGTCTGCCATCATGCTCATCTGCAACAGCAAGGATTTCTCGGTACAGCTGCTGTACGATTAACGATACCATGAAGTGCTTTGATGTATCTTCCTCGGGAAGCACGATAAAGATCGCGGACTTCTGCTTACAGAACTGCTCAGCATCAATGGCTGTGTCAAAGCACAGAATCTGTTCAAGCTCCGAGTCGAGGAATGCATTCAGTCTGGACAGTGCCGTTGACATAACCGAGGACATTGCCTGCTCGGAAGTATTGATGGCGGCACCTGCGAACCACTTTGCCTTGTGTTCATCGGGGAGCCTTGACATGAGCTGATGGAACTGTGTCTTGCCTCTTTGTGCTGAGGGTGCAAGAAGGTCCTGGATGATTTTGAACACCGATACGATGTGCCTTGTTTCAGGCGGACAGAACTCCGCTACGAGCAGGATGGATGCGGTAAGCAGACCTTCGGCCGCATCGTAGAAGAATGCGTTCTGACCGAATGACGCACCGTCCATACCGGACAGGATGATCGTTTTTGAGATGATCTTCGCATACTTTTCTGCTTTTGCCTTGTATGCGAGGTTGTCGGGTTCCTTCTTCCAAAGATCCATATACTTGTTTACGAGGTGGAGTAGATTGTTGCCGTCTGACTTGGTCGGATTTCGAAGATCTATAACAGCAACCTTGTAATCATAATATTTGCTGGCGATCTCACCGTAGTGTCGGTAGAGGTCACCTTTTGTATCGGATGTGATGAACGACATTCCCGATGCACAGGCGTATTCCAGATTCGGATACAGGAAGTACGCCGTCTTACCGACACCGGCGGCACCGATCATCAGCGCATGAACGTCACCAGTATCGACAAGTGCGATTGTGCCGGTCTTGCTTGAATTGCATCCGACTACAATACCTTGCTTCTCGGCATCCGGACGATTTTTACCTTTGCGCCATTGCTCCGGTGTATACGCAACGTGTTGATAGGCTTTCTTGATTTCCTCTTTTCGCGCCCAACGAGCCGTACCGTGCTGACCGTCACCGACTGTTTTGGCTTTGATATTGTTGAGGTTATAGATATGTGCGAGGACAGAGATTCCGCCGAGCAGTATAACCATAATCAGCGACACAAACACCAGCTTGCCGATGCCCGTCAGATCCGTCCATAAAAAATCAAACATTTCGCTTCTCCTTTCCGAGATAATTGAGAAGACGAACACAGTCCATGCACAACTTGAGAATCGGTCGGAGGAAAAGATTGCGGTCACAGATCAACTGCGGTGTGTCGTACACGGCTTGCACAGCTTTCATATCCGCGTCAAGCTGTCGCAGACGTGTCTGTGTGTCACCGTTGTCAGCGTGAGCGATGTAGGTCTTCACAAGCTCTGCTTCGAGGTCTTTCCATTCGATCGGTTCAAGGGACTTTCTGCATTCATCCTTTGCAAGTAAAAGTAGCAGACCGAGAAAATGCTCGATCTGCTGTTTGCGGTTATATTCATGCGCATTCACAAGTGCGGTATATGCATCGCAGGTTTTGCGATAAAGCATCGGCGGCATCTTCAAAGTTTCTGCTTCTGCGATAGATGCCGCACACAGTTTCCGAATCGCTTCCGTTTCATCAGCTTCGGCAGGAATCGGTGAGATACCGTTCATTGCTTTTACATCCTCATCCCAATCCTTGTTGATTGAATGGAGCATTCGGACATTGTTGTAGCCCTTGCTTTCAAGAATGCCTTTGATGCGATGGCAAGCGCTGATGCCTGCGTTGTCGTTGTCAAGGCACAGCACGATCTTCGTGAGCTTTGGATTCACTTGCAGTCGGTGCAGGATTGCACGTTCCGAAACCGAGCACAATGCCACATACGAGTGATTTTGCCAATTGTTCTGATGTAGAGTAATAAACGCAAGCATATCTACGGGTGCTTCGAATACGAAGAGCCATTCGCTTTCACCGTCGTGGTGGAAAGCATACTCTGCCTGACTGCCAGCTTCGGTACATTTGAAACTACTTCCGGTCGCACGACGGTGACAGTGCTTCGGGACACCTTCTTCATCAAGACCAAGAAAGATGCAGTTGTGATACTGTGCATCCTCGTAGAGTATTTTCTCCCTTGCGAAGTGCGTGATGACATCCCGCGCTATGAAGCGTTTCTCCATGAGGTATGCATAGACGTGATTCATGGTAGCATTCGGCTGCGGGATGTTCAAGACCTTTATCGGCTTTGGCTGATACTTAGGCGGGAGTATCTCGCTCACGGATTCGCCGAGCAGTTCTGCGATAGCATTCTGGAATGTCAGACCGTAGTACCGCATCACGAAGCTGACTGCGTATCCGCCTTTGGAATCATAGTGCGTGTACCATTCGTACCCATGGATCCAGACTTGGTGGCGTTCCCACAGAAACTGATTACCGCAGTGCTTGAGTTTTTCTCCTCGTGACATAAGAAAAGCGACGAGATCGGTTTGATTCGCCGCCGTGATTTGTGATTCTGTATAGTGTGGCATTGTTGCTCCTTATTCGTTACATAGACAGATTCTGTCCTTTCTTCTTCGCCTCGATCTCACGTTTGAGTTTGCTGTCAACCGTGATAGCGGGATTGTCCACCATCTCCTGATAGCGATCACGGAAGGTATCGGCGATGTCTTTGCCGAGCCTTGTTACCTTTGTGAGTATCTGTGGCTTGTATTGATTTGATGTTGGTTGAGTGCTTGATGCAGTGTTCGTTGAGGTACTTGATGTAGTGCTGCTTCCAGACGATGTGCCAGATGTTGTGGTGCTTGAATCAGAGGTATGTGTATTCTCCTGCGGTATCGGTTCATCATCCGAAAGTCCGAATGCAAGTTCCGATGCTCGTTTGATCACTGCATTGCGAATCGGTTTGAACGCATTTTCCTGTGACAGCGGTAATCGCTTCGGCGGTACATCGGTGTAGGTCTGATATATTAGGCATTTGCACTCGTACCATAAATTGTAGAGCCGTTTGATACGCTCATCTTCTTCAAGTTCATCGACGATGCCATCGACCATTGCTTTTACCGACTTCGGAAGATACCCATACTGCTTCTTTCCTTTGACTGTTTTGAGTCGGTCGGATAGATCAGTGATCATCTGCACAATCTTCGGGTTGGTACACAGCCCTTGCTCCACCATCATGCAGAGTTCGTTGAACTCGTCGATGCTTTCGCTATTGAGTTTGTTGCGGCGCTCTGTTTGTTCATCGTACAACTGATGAATCTCATCCGCAAAGATCGCGGTACCAAACATTCGCCGAAGATTGTCGATGCCGGTTTTGGTAATGTATCCTTTCTCTTGTTCATTGCGTGAATACAGCAAGAGGTGAATGTGCGGATGATTTGATTCATTATGAAATGCACCGTACCATTCAAGGTCACGAAGCGGAATCTGATGCTGCTCGGCGATTTCATCAATGTGTGCGCGAACGAGATCACGCCAGCGTTCTGCAGTATTGTATTCAAGCTGTTCCGCATCATTACGCTTCAACGAAACGATAACCGTATAGACATTACCTTTATGTTCCGTGACACGCTTCGATGCTTCTGTCAGATTGATAACCTTGTCCGAATCGGAAAACAATCCGTGCGTTCCTTCGATCTTTTCAACACGAGGACGTGTTGCCATGTAATCAAGATATGTCTTGTCACTGAGCAGCTCCGGATTGTTTTCAATGATGGAGGAGATCAATTCCGATGCATTTCCTCTTGTCTGTGATGCAAGAAAGTTTTTGTATTCATCCGTGCGAGTGATTGATGATTTTTTCTGCACAATGGCATTGATGAAATCAACCTGATTCTTCGTCGCCTTTGCAGTCTTCCACGCATCACCAAGTTTTTCAACA
>JAEIGA010003267.1_pt1 | contig 25472 bp, 24 predicted proteins | sample 9270691 | NCBI WGS metagenome assembly JAEIGA01 (sample SAMN17057246, study PRJNA624740) | gut metagenome | biome: biome; isolation source: fecal sample | host: Bos grunniens | place: China: Xizang | collected 2019
CGTTGCCGCAGATAGCAGAGCGCCACGTGATGGTAAGTTCATCGAGAAGTTGGGTACTTACAACCCTAACACGAATCCTGCTACAATCGATTTGAAGTTCGACCGAGCTTTGGATTGGTTACTTAAGGGCGCACAACCTACAGACACTTGTCGAGCAATTCTCTCGTACAAGGGCGTATTGTATAAGAAGCACCTCTTGGGTGGTGTAGCTAAGGGTGCATTCACTGCTGCCGAGGCTGAGGCTAAGTTCAACGTATGGGCTACTGAGAAGCAGAACAAGATCGATGCTAAGAACAACAAGCTCGCATCTGATGCTACTGCTGCTAAGAAGGCTCAGCTTGCTGCCGAGACTAAGGTTAAGGAGGATCGTGCTGCTGCTATCGCTGAGAAGAAGGCTGCTGCCGCTGCTGAGGCTGCTGCACAGGCTGCTGAGGCCGCTGAGGCACCTGCAGAGGAGAGCACTGAGGCTTAATCCAACAAGGTGTTATGATCGCCGTGGGACGCATAGGCCGTTTGTTCGGCACCGATGGCGGAGTGATGATATCGCTCTTTGCTACGTTCCCCGACGATTTCACAATCGAGGAACCGCTATTTGTCGTTGTCGACGGATTAGCGGTTCCTATTTTTTGCTCTTCGTTTGAGCGTCGTGGACAGTCGGGAGCAGTGGCTCACTTCGACGACATCGACACCTCGCGTCGTGCCGAGGACTTCCTTGTGGGTCACGAAATATTTATCGATAATGACGAGGATGAGGATGACGACGACGAGTTCTATATGGAGGACCTCATTGGCTTCAAGGCGATTGTCGACAAGCGTGAGGGAGAGATTAGCGACTACTACGACAGCGAGGCAAATCCCCTGTTTGAGATTACGCTCGACGGAGAGGAGCACCTCATCCCAGCTGCCGAGGAGTTCATAGCCCACATCGACTTCGAGCGACGCACAATCAAATTTGTGCTCCCCGAGGGATTGCTGGAGCTTTAGAGCGGGTGAGGGCTAACAAAACAACGAAGAGCGTGCATAACAGTGATGTTAGGTACGCACTTTTTTTGTATAACCGAATATTTTTATACCTTTGTAATAATTAACTAAGAATTATGGAGGATTACACAGTAAACTATCAGCGTAAAGATATCTACGACCAGGAGAAGATCGACGCACTTATGGTACACTACCGCGAGATTCTTCGTCTTTTGGGCGAGGACCCTGAGCGTGAGGGTCTCATCAAGACTCCTGAGCGTGTGGCTAAGGCTATGTCGTTCATTACCAAGGGCTATGCACAGGATCCTATCGAGATTCTTCGCTCGGCAATATTCAAGGAGGAGTATCAGCAGATGGTCCTCGTCAAGGATATCGAGCTCTTCTCTGTATGCGAGCACCATATGCTACCATTCATCGGAAAGGCTCACGTGGCATATATCCCTAATGGCTACATTACTGGACTATCGAAGATTGCACGTGTTGTTGAGTGCTTCGCACGCAGACTTCAGGTGCAGGAGCGTCTCACAGTGCAGATTCGCGACAGCATACAGCAGGCTCTCAACCCACTCGGTGTTGCCGTAGTTATCGAGGCGAGCCACACCTGTATGCAGATGCGTGGTGTGGAGAAGCAGCGTTCGGTGACTACAACATCGGCCTTCACAGGTTGCTTCCTCTCGGATCCACGTACGCGTGACGAGTTTATGCAGCTTATTAAGTAGCTCGAGACAGGGGTATGAAGGTTGTTGTAGGTCTTTCGGGTGGCGTAGATTCGTCGGTGGCAGCGTACCTGCTCAAGGAGCAGGGGCACGAGGTCATTGGCCTCTTTATGCGTAACTGGCACGACACCACAGGCACGCTCGAAGGCGACTGTCCCTGGTACGACGACCAGGTCTTTGCCGAGCTTGTTGCCAAGCGTCTCGACATCGAGTTTCACTACGTTGACCTCTCTGCGGAGTACCGCAAGCGTGTTGTGGAGTATATGTTCTCGGAATATGAGGCGGGCCGCACACCCAACCCCGACGTTCTCTGCAACCGTGAGATAAAGTTCGACGCCTTCCTCAAGGAGGCACTAAAGCTCGGTGCTGAGCGTGTTGCAACGGGTCACTACTGCCGTCGTGCGGAGTGGAGAGACGAGAATGGCACTACACACTACCAGCTTCTCGCGGGAACAGACCCCAACAAGGATCAGAGTTACTTCCTCTGCCAGCTCACACAGGAGCAGCTATCATACGCAATGTTCCCTATTGGCGAACTGCTGAAGCCCGAGGTAAGACGCATAGCCCAGGAGCAGAAATTGGCGACAGCCAAACGTAAGGACTCTCAGGGAATATGCTTTGTAGGCAAAGTCGACCTTCCGGTGTTTCTGCAACAAAAGCTTGCAGCAAAAGAGGGAAACGTACACGAGATACTACCCCACTCACCACGCTTCTCTCGCAACTGCTCGGACGATGATTACCGCACACACTCAGAGCCATATCGCCTCACGGTGCGTGATGGCAAGAAGATAGGCACGCATCAGGGTGCTCACTTCTACACCATCGGCCAGCGTAAGGGTCTTGGCATTGGTGGCCGCAAGGAGTCGCTATTTGTGATTGGCACCGACGTTGAGCAGAATGTGGTATATGTTGGCGAAGGCGACAGCCATCCAGGACTCCACCGCAAAGCTCTCAAGATCGAACTCGGTGATATACACTGGGTTGATGGGTGCAACAGGATGGTCGAGGGCGAGCGACGCAGATATATGGTTCGCATTCGCTACCGTCAGCCACTGCAGGGTGCAGAGCTAATTATGGATAACGATGGCCTATACATCCTATTCGATGAACCACAACGAGGCATCACTGCGGGTCAGTTTGCTGCGTGGTACGATGGCGACAACTTAGCAGGAAGTGGTGTTATACAACGCTAATATAGAACGAAATAGGGAGCTTGATGCTCCCTATTTTATTAGATAAATATCTCGAGCACCACCCCACTCTCATTCATTAGCAGTGCATCAACCTCGGCCATACGTCGCCTCGAGAGCACGGGACAACCAAAACTGCCCACTGTGGCAAGTGGCCATATGGGATAGGAGGTCGTGTGCTCCCAGCCGTGAAGCACGACGCAGCGTGGGCGGAGATTCGAGTTGGTGGCATCGAGGCCATCGAGGCGATAAGCGACGCCATAGCGACCCTCATAACGCTCGGCAACTAATGCACGGCCAATAGACGAGAGGTGAGAGCCATCGTCATTTGAGAGGCGAGCATAGGCCGACCTTACGCGTGACACCTTGCTACCACTGCCGTGGCTCACAGGGCAACAAATGATGGGGCGTTGCGACTCGAAGTCCCAGACCACAAACCTGCGGCGTCCCGAATGACGCGACAAGTCAACAAAGAGGGCAATACGCGTATTATACCCCTCCTGGCGGCAAAACTCACGAAGTCTCGAAGCTCGCTCCTTAACTCTACTTTGTAAGCTCATCACGAAGCTGATCTAAGAGTTGCGGAACGCCCACGGCACCACGCTCCTTGATGTGTACGAGTGGATTACGAATCATCGCCGTATCGGGATTTCCTGGATCAACAAGGTAGATAGGCACCTCTCTATTACGCACATAGTAGACAAGCGAAGCGGCAGGATAGACTGCAAGCGACGTGCCCACAACGATGAGGATATCTGCCTTCTCGACAATCCTGGTAGCCACATCGAACATAGGCACAGATTCACCGAAGAAGACTATATGTGGACGCAACAGATGACCATCCTCGCCACGAGTATCGAGCGACTGTTCCCAGCCATCGTTGATGTCGTATATAAGATCGGGGTTATACTCAGAGCGGAGCTTCATAAGCTCTCCGTGAAGGTGAACTACACGCGTAGAGCCTGCACGCTCGTGGAGGTTGTCGACATTCTGCGTGATGACGCACACATCTGCCCACTCCTCCATCTTTGCAATGGCGTAGTGGCCTGCGTTTGGCTCCTTAGTAAGAGCCTCACGACGACGCATATTGTAAAACTCAATGACCTTAGCACGGTTACTCTTCAACGCCTCAGGCGTGCACACCTCCTCGATACGATAGTTTGCCCAGAGGCCATCAGAATCGCGGAACGTGGCAATGCCACTATCGGCACTTACTCCCGCACCCGTAAATACAACAATTCGTTTCTTCTCCATAGCTCGAATATTTTTACAAATATACGAAATATTACGATAAAATTCAATGCTTAGAGAATATTTCAGGCAACCAATTTGCAGATACAGAGTAATATGCTACCTTTGCACCAAATAATATTTGAAACAATGAAAAAACTACTCAAAAATCTCGGCGTGTGGATCATCATCGCAATGGCAATTGGTATTGTCGTGGGTGTGATTATGGGTCCCGAGGCCTCGATGTTCAAGCCTTTGGGCGATCTATTTATTCAGCTTATCAAGATGCTCGTAGTGCCTCTTGTAGCGGTGTCGATTATCAGTGGTGCTGCAGCTCTTGGCGAGACCCGCTCGGCAGGTCTTGTTGGCGGCCTTAGCATTGCTTATATGCTACTCACAACGGCAGTATCAATCGTCGTGGCACTCTTCCTGGCTGAGCTCTTTGAGCCTGGAGCACACATTGGTGCTGAGGGTATTGCTGCCATCACCGAGGCTGGACAAGCCGTAGCTGTGAGCAGTACTGCACCCGAGCAGATGTCGTTCTGGGACACTGTCATCGGTATGATTCCCGACAATCCTATTCGTGCCCTTGCTGAGGGTAACATCCTTCAAATCATCATCTTCGGCTTGTTCCTTGGCTTTGGAATCTCAACTCTCAAGGATGAGCCTCGACGCAAGGTTGTCGCTGGTCTCAACACCATCCTCGACGCCCTCATCTGGTGTATTGGCAAGGTTATGCTTGTTGCTCCATTTGGTGTCTTTGGACTTATTGCCGACGCTACCGGTACATTCGGTTTCGACATCCTCGTGCAGGTTGCCAACGTGCTGTGGATAGACCTCATCGCTGTGGCAATCATCGGCCTCGGCCTCTACCCAGCAACAGTCTACCTCTTCTCACGCGTGAAGATCAAGGACTATTTCCGCGAGATGGTTAAGCCTCAGGTGGTGTCGTTCTCGACAGCCTCGTCGCTTGCGACACTCCCCGTAAATATGGAGGCGTGCGACAGAATGGGTGTATCTAAGCAGACTGCAGGCTTTGTATTACCACTCGGTGCGACAATTAATATGTCGGGAAATGCAATCTACTACGCTCTGCTCGCAATATTCTTTGCTCAGTTCTACGGTATAGATCTCACTATGGCCAACTACGTATCTATCACCATTGTATGTACACTCGGTGCTATTGGTCAGGCAGGTGTTCCAGGTCCAACGCTTCTTGCTGCCGCAGTACTCGTAGCTGCGGGTATTCCACTTGAGGGTCTTCCTCTATTCTACGCACTTGACCGTGTGTTCGATATGATTCGAACTACACTCAATATCACAGGCGACGCCGCTTGTGCAGCAGTTGTCGACCGCTTCGTGAAGAGATAGACGAGGCAAAGTATAAATGAGAATGGCTGTCTAATGCGATAGACAGCCATTTTCATTAGTACTCACCTCTATTTGCTCTCACCACTACTTCACGCGTAGCTTACGGCCGAGTTTAAGAATAGTGCTCTCTTTGATGTTGTTTAGCTCACAGATTCTCTTGACCGTAGTCTTATACTTCACAGCTAAGGCACCAAGCGTATCGCCCGAGACAATGGTGTGATACTTAGCAGTAGATGGGCTCTTTGAGCTACTCGAAGTAGATGTTGCAGCCTTCTCCTTGGCCTCTTGCTTTGCAGCCTCCTCCTCATCGGTGAAGTCCTGCTCAAACTTAGCATAGATACTATAGTGGCGACGCTTGAGCAGAAGCTCCGAACGGCGAAGCTCGCCCGTGCCAAAGTCGAAGATACGCTCAGGGTCGAACGACTGGCCCTTATATCTCACCTCGAAATGCAGGTGAGGTCCTGAGCTACGACCAGTGCTTCCACCCTTGCCAATCTGCTGACCAGCAACGACCCACTCACCTGGCTCCACGTTACGCTCCGAGAGGTGGGCATAGTAGGTCTCGAGGCCGTTGTTATGACGAATGATAATGAGGTTACCATAGCCCGAGCTCGAGTAGTTTGAGTAACGCACCTTACCATCAAAGCAGGCATATATAGGATCGCCCGTCTTGAGTGGAAGGTCGACACCGTGGTGGCTACGACCACCACGAGGGCCATACTTTGAGCTCATCCAACCCTTATATGGATAGTGACAACTGCCGAGCGAATCTACAAGCTCGATAGCCACCGACTCAGGCAGACTCTCAGATGTAATGCCATAATAGACGTGCGTAACACCTGTGTTCCAATACTCTGAGAAGATGTCTTCCTCCTTCTTAGATGGCTTAGTACGCACATAACGCCACGTATTGTCGTTGAAGAGCACGATCTGTAACTCCTCGTGGGTTGTAGGAAGCGTGTCGATAGGCGACACTGAGCCAAGTGTACGCACAGGAGCAACAGGCGTATGTCGCTTGAGGAGTGCACTATCGACCTTCGGCGTAGCAAGGCTATCTGCCTTAGCGACTACGAGCGAGTCGGCCTTGGGAGCAACAAGCACGGAGTCGGCACTCTGAGCCTTGAGCATAGGCATCGAGAGCAATAGCAGTGCTACGGAGACAAAAATTTTACGAACATTCATACTCTTCACACTATTTATTCTGCTCATTGAGCATCTCTGCAGCGAGCTCCATCTGACGGTAGAAGTCCTCGCCAAAGGCACGGATGATAGGCTCCTTGAGACCCTTATAAACTGGAATACCGAGCCTCTTGCCACACTCCTCTGCCGAGCGACATACTGCCCAGCGATGGTAGTTGAGACCTGCCGAGCCATTGCGGAAACGCTTCACGCGAATGGGATACAAGTGGCACGAGATAGGCTTGATGAACGAACACTTACCCTCGCGATAGGCACGCTCGATAGCACAAAACGTGATGCCATCCTCCTCAAAGGCGTAGGCACAAGCGGCATTATCGACCAAAGGTGTGGTGTAGTCGCCATCGACATCCACAACCATAAAGCCCTGCTCCTCGACGGCAGCACGTCCCTCATCGGTCATGTATGGCGAGTAGTTATCCCACTCCTCCTCTAACAGGTCCACCTCATCGATGTCGAGAGGGGCACCCGAGTCGCCCTCGACGCAGCAGATACCCTTACACTTTGACAAGTCGCAGGCAAAGCCCTCACGCAATAGGTCGACACTAACAATCTTATCGTCAATCTCAATCATTGTATTTGCTCGATTATGGATTATAAATATCCTTGTATCTAAATGACAAAATCTCGTAGACCATATCGTGGAACTGACGAGCCTCGGCATTGTCGGGATTGATGGCCTTAGCACGGTTGAAGTCGTTGATTGCCTTACCCCACTCATTGTGCTGGAAGTAGCACTTGCCTCGCTCTACATAGAGCACATCACGCTCATCACCCGACTCGATCATAGACGTGAGACGCACAATGCGACCCGCAGGTGTCCACAACTGATTCTTCACAATGTAGTCGGAAACAGATGGGGCGACCATTCGTGAGATGTCCTCACCACGCTCAGCTCGCTCACGCACCTCGGTAGATGAGTACTCAACAAATGGAGCATCCTCCAAGATTGTCACACGGTCGGCAAACTTCTCGACAGCATAGCCCTTGCGTGGGTAGACATAGATCTTATACTCGTTCAAGATACGCTCGTAGTCTTTCCACTCGTCGAAGCGGGCCCAGATGTCGCTGCCTGTGATGATGGCAAACTCCATCTCGTCGCCACACGACTCCTTGAGAAAGTCGAGGGTATTAATCGTGTATGATGGCTTTTCAAGGACAAACTCCACAACCGAAGGTTTGATCTTGTCAGGATAGCGAGACTCACGACACGCCATCTCAGCCATCTCGAAGCGGGTGTACTCGGGAGTCTGCAACACATCGGCCTTAAATGGGTTTTGTGGCGAGACAATGAGAGCCACCTCGTCGCACAAGTTCTTATCAAGTGCATACTCGGCAAGTGCAACGTGACCATTGTGAATGGGGTCGAACGAGCCGAAATATAGTAACATTCGCTTTTTCATTTTCACTACTTTAAGAAGTTCTCAATAATCTTTGAGGTCTCATTTACGGCCTCCTCCAACACATCGTTGACGACGGTGAAGTCGAAGTGCTCCGCCTTTGAGAGCTCGAACTCTGCCTTAGCAATACGCTTCAGGATGACCTCCTCGCTATCGGTGCCACGACCACGCAACCTACGCTCGAGCTCCTCGACAGATGGTGGCATAATGAAGATTGAGCAGGCATCGTCGCCAAAGAGTTGCTTGAGGTTAATACCACCCATAACGTCGACATCGAAGACAATGACATTACCCTTGCTCCAGATACGCTCCATCTCGCTCTTGAGAGTACCGTAGCAAGTACCTGCATAGACCTCCTCCCACTCAACAAACTCGTCACGCTCCACACGGCTACGGAACTCATCGTTAGTCAAGAAGTAGTAGTCCACGCCATCCTGCTCCTGGCCACGGGGCTGACGCGATGTCGCAGAGATTGAGAACTCGAAACAATCGAAACGATTCAATAGCTCGCGAACAATGGTGGTCTTGCCCGAACCACTGGGAGCTGAGAATATGATTAACTTACCCATAGTTGACTATAAAATATTGAGCACCTGCTCCTTAATTTTCTCCAATTCATCCTTCATCTTAACCACCAAACGCTGCATATTTGCCTCATTCGACTTCGAGCCCATAGTGTTAATCTCGCGACCAAGCTCCTGAGCTATGAAGCCAAGCTTGCGTCCTGGGGCCTCCTCGTCGCGGGCAACCTCGCGGAAATAGTTGCAGTGGTTGTCGAGACGCACCTTCTCCTCGGTAATATCGAGCTTCTCGATGTAGAAGATCATCTCCTGCTCCAGGCGATTGTTATCCACCTCGAGTTGCATCTTCTCGATATTCTCGCGAATACGATTCTTGATTGTCTCGACACGAGCAGTCTCGAATGGCTCAACCTCGTGGCGATAGCCCTCGATAAGGTCGATACGCTTCAAGAGGTCAGCAATGAGGATTGCACCCTCCTGCACACGGAATGAGTCGAGCTCCCTAGCAGCAAGACGTGTTGACTCGATGATTGCAGCAATCTCGCCCTCCGACACCTCGTGCTCCTCGTTTGTCACCACATCGGGCATACGCAATATTGCATTTAGGAAATAATCGCTATCAGCTATCACCGCATTTTCTGAACACACCTCACGCAACTCCTTGGCATAGGCCTTGAACGCCTCACGATTTATATGCGACGAAGTCTCAGCAACAGAGCTCTCGAACGACACATAGCAGTCTACCTTACCACGCTGAAGCTCGCGAGTGATGATGTTACGCACCTCGGCCTCGGCAGCACGATACTTAGATGGTAGTTTTATTGAGAGGTCGAGCTGCTTGGAGTTGAGCGAACGTAGCTCGACACGAAATTTTCGGTTCTCGAAAGTGGCCTCACCCTTACCGAAGCCAGTCATTGACTTTATCATAGTGCTAACGCAATAGTTTTGGTACATATATATTAATTTACAAATATACAAAACAATTAGCAAATAACAATTTTTTTATACCATAAAATGCATCTAAACACCAATAAAAAGAGACAAAAAAGCCTCGACGCAGCAAATTAGTTGTCTACATCGAGGCTCAATTAAGCCACACGGCGGGCCACCCTATCGAGACCTCTGCGTGAGGAATTTGTTGTAGGCACTAATAGTAGTTCCTGCCGAGGCAAAGGCGACATTATTGCCGAGAATCAAATCAGTGATGCCATTCTCCCTGACATACTCCACAATGTTGCGTGTGAAGTATCGGACATCGACAACGTGAATCTCCTCAAATGAGTAGAAGAGATATCCTGGGAGAGCATTTCCAAAGCTATCCTTTAGCAACAACATTCTGCGGCCATTGTCTGTTGAAGTACGCACCTGGGTAATCTTGCTATCGCCACCCATAAACGTGCAGTAAGCACCGCCCGAGCCATCTTTGAACGTATAGAAATACTTATCCTTGGTAGGGCCATAGCTACCTACGACGTTGTAGTTCTCATCGACCTGATAGGTGATATACGATGTTTCATACTCCACCTCAAGAGGCACGTGATAGACAAAATCCTCTGGCGAACGCTTCACAGAGATGTCGCCCGAATAGCGGAACATAGAGCCAACATAACGCTTCACGACACGCTCCTCGTAGTGCGACAAATCCTTGAACGGAACACCTGCAGCTTTAGCAATCATCTCGGCAGCATAGTATGCTCCAAGAGGTGCCCAGTGGTGGTCGGTGCGGAGATAGATATCCTCGGCAGTATGCTTAGCGATGTTCCTATAGGCGTCGATAGCCACCACACACGAGTCGAGCTGGAGATATGCAGTGTCGATTGTTGCACGCTGCGACTTCACACGGCTTCGAGCCTTCTCTGGGCAGTAGAACTCGATAGCTGATGGGATAAGGAGACAGTAGACCTGCACATCCTCGCCCAACACACTCTGATACTTATTGGCCATACGAGCGTAGGCATTGCAGACATTTGGCTTTGCTGCATAACCCATCAAAGCACGCACATTTGGCTCCGAGCCAACAAGCACAATACCGTGGTTGGCAATCTTTGCCTTATCCTCGATTTTTGGTTTAAGCTCAAGGCTATCGACCTTGACCTCAGCAGCCTGAGCCAACGAATCGGCTGGAGTCGAAATATCCTCTGCAACGGCCTCAGGGGCATCGTCACCCTCGATAAATGTAACCTCGTCCTCACCTTCAGACTTGAGCACAAGACGTTTTGCATTATCGAACTCCATACTCAGCATCAAGAAGTTGTCGCGATAGGGCTGACTATCACTATACCACGACGATACCTCTGAAGTATAGCTGCCATTAAACAGGCTATCAAGGCTAAATATTGGAGCCTTCTTAAGCTCGCGATTCTCAAGTTCCGAGAACTCGGGACGGGGAAAGAAATTAAAGAGAAGCACGAAGAGCGACACCGCAACAGCCATCACTGCAACGTAGATTATATAGACGTAGTTCTTCATCTTAACAATAGTTTAGCGGGTAAGCAATCGCTTATACTTCGACATCACCGACGATGAGCAAGCAAAGGTGATGTGAGGTGCAAGGACAAGGTCAGTAATAGCGTTATCCTCGATATACTTCTTGAGGTTCTTGTTAAAAAATCTAAAGTCGACAACGTGAATCTCCTCAAACGTGTAGAAGAGGTAGCCAGGGATAGCATTTCCGAAGCTATCCTTAACGATAAGCATACGACGACCATTCTCTGTTGCAGTTCGCACCTGAGTGATCTTGGTGTCGCCACCCATAAACGTACAGTAGGCACCACCACCCTTGAGATTATGGAAGTAAACACCCTCACGAGGACGACTCTCGCCAACGATAGTCTTGCGATCAGACGCGAGAGAGAATGTTATATAGGTCGTTGTATAGTCGATATTTAGAGGCTTGTGATAGACAAATGTCTCGGGCGAGTTGAGCACCGCAGCATCTTTCGAGAAGGAGTACATCGAGCCAACATAATTTGGCACCTCGACACACTCATAGTGCGAGAGGTCGTTGAATGGCAACTCCGCAGCTTCAGCAAGGGCCTTGGCGGCATAGTAGCCACCAAGAGGTGCCCAGTGGTGGTCAGTGCGTGAGTAGATATCCTCCTCAGCGTGAGGAGCAAGGGCACTATAGACATCGACAATCTTGATGCTTGGATCGAGTGATGCGTAGATGGCATTTATCGCCTCCGCCTCGCTACGCATCCACGAGCGTGCTGCATCGGGCGTATAGAACGAATTTGCCGAGGGGATAGCAGCCAAGTAGATATTGATGTCCTCGCCGAGCATCGAGCGATAATAGCTACAGCACTCTACGCAGGCTGCCGCAGCAGTAGTCTTGGCGTGGAAGCTACTCATAGCTCGGGCATTGGGGGCTTTACCAACGATGATGATACCCGTCTCAGTTTTACGCACACTCGCCTTTGGAGTGACAACGTTGACATACTCCACAACGCGGTGAGACTGCTGAGCCGACAACACCGACACAGAGAGTAACGCCACAAAAATCACAATGATATTTTTAATAATTTTCATAGTCAAAGACTTAGAATCGAGTATAGATAAAGGCATTATTTGTAGCACCAACAAGGAGTGCAACGCTGATAACAAGAATTGCGAGCGACACCACGACGCGTAGCGACAGCTGTGTCCAAGCTAAGGATGTACTATTCTCGCCACACAGCTTAACAAGCTTATTGCTAAAGAGCTGACGCACTGGCATACAGAAGAATATGGCAACGACCCACAACCAGAAGTTGCCCCACAAGGCACTCTGCACTGAGATGTCGGCAACAGCCTCAGTGGCTCCAAAGAGCGAGCTAAAGAACTTGCCCATAGCTCCGAGGTCATCGTAGTAGAACAATCCCCAGCCAAGCACGACAAAGAACAAGCAGTAGAGATGCTGGACAAAACGAGGAATGCGATCAGCAACACGCAAGATGGTGTACTTCTCAATAAGCACAATAAGACCGAAATACAAGCCCCAAAGAATAAAATTCCAGCTTGCACCGTGCCACATACCAGTCAAAAACCAAACGACAAGGAGGTTGACAGCCTGATGGCGACGATTGCCACCGAGAGGGATGTAGACGTAGTCACGGAAGAAGCTACCGAGCGAGATGTGCCACCTACGCCAAAAGTCGGTAATCGACGTTCCACAATAGGGGTGATTAAAGTTCTCGTTGAAGTGAAATCCCATACAGCGACCCATACCGATAGCCATATCTGAGTAGCCAGAGAAGTCAAAGTATATCTGCAGAGTATAGGCCAATATTCCGAGCCACGCACCCAAGGTCGAGAGGTTATTTATGCCATTGAGCAGGAACTGGTCGGCAACCTCTGAGAGCTGGTTGGCTATGATAACCTTCTTGCCCAAGCCGATAAGGAAACGAAAGATACCCTCGGCAACATCCTGAGGCGTTGTGGTACGCTCACCAATCTCACGAGCGATGGTATCGTATCGCACAATAGGGCCTGCCACAAGCTGTGGAAACATCGAGATGTAGAGCAGCAAATTACCAAAGTGACGCTGTGCTGCAGCCTCACGACGATAGACATCGACCAGATAGGATATCGACTGGAAGATGTAAAAGCTAATACCGATAGGCAACGATATCTGCGGCACAGGCATAGGAATACCAATCGAATTGAGTGTCGTAGCGAAGAAACCTGCATACTTAAATACTCCCAAAATCAACACATTAGCTACCAGACCCAAGACAAATGCACGCTTACGACGCACACCATCAAAGTGGTCTATAGCCAAACCACTCAAGTAGTTGAGCAGCACGCATAGAATCATCAAGAAGATGTAGACAGGCTCACCCCAGCCATAGAACACAAGCGAGAAGAGTACAATTGTAATGTTGCGAGAGAGGCAGCTCTTTCTATCATTGGTCGAGAGCACCCTATTGTCGCACAACGTTGCCAGCAGATAGCACAGGGCGAATGCTGGAATAAAGACGAACAAGAAGAATAGATCTGAAAAAACCATTATCTTTGGGTTGTAACTACCACAAACATAGGCTTGTGGCTCAAAGTTTCACAAATAAGTCGCAAAGATACCTATAATATATTATTAAGCCAAATATTCAAGGCGTGTTTTTGACCAAAAAAAGAGATTGAGAGCCCATCCACCAATGAGGTGTGGATAGGCTCTCAAAACAGTTTAAGTGACCCAACTACTCGACCTTAACGCAACGAACAGGCATTGCATTAGCTCGCTGCATCGAGCAGGCCGCATCAAAGCCGTTCCAAGTGCGAGTGGCACTATTGAGGTCGAAGAACATAGCTACAGCAGCAGCATCGTTGGCAGTGGCTGTCCAGTAGTAACCAGACCAAGGGATAGGACACACCTCATCGTCGTTAACAATATCGAGACGACCATCGAGATAGTTGCGGCGGCCCTGAGCTGTGAAGAAGTACTTCTGGCCAGAGGTCTTGTCCAAGAGATGCCAGCCATACATACCCTGAGCATCCTGCCACAACATAGCATCATCCTCGGAGTCGATCGTAAGGCTCGAATATATTGAGCTATCTGGGATTCGCCAGCCAGCAGGACAAGGGTCGTGCTCACTCTTTGAATCCTCATTCCAGAGCTGCTCGTGGCCACTATATAACCAATCGTAGCCATTCTCCTTGTAGCCACAAATAACCGCCAGAGGGTTGCTCTCGGCCCAAGCCTCAGTGCCAGTCTCAGCATCAGAGTCTACATATTTTAGCTTTGGTGTTGGCAAGTTATTCTCGTCGTATAGCTCCTTATTGTTGTTCATCGCAAAGTTCCAAAAGTTTGGGCCTACGATAGGTGTGCGACGACCCCACTGATAGTACATACCATACGAACGACCAATGATATTATCGGCACCTGTCTGCGTATCGACTTCACCCTCAGAGTTGCAGTCAGCACCGAGGTTGATATTCATAAGCGTCTGGCCATTGAGTGTGATTGTCTCGGCCACAGGATCACTATTTGTGACCCACACGTGCCAAGACCATAACAGAGTGCCTGACTCGCTATAGGCACCAACAAGGGCATTACCCGGCTTAAGTTTGCCCGTAGGTTTGTCGTCATCATCCAAAAGCTCCTCAACATAGAACGAAGCGACACCATCCTGCAACTCGATATACTTAATCAAATCGACAGATGTCTGCCAGATGATCGCGATGTAGCTTGTCGCAAGCTCTGTTTGACAACCACCAATCATCGCATTGAACTTATAACGTGTGTTAGGCGTATTGGCAATGTAGCAGTTGGCTGGAGCTGCGTAGTAATCGACATCGGCATTAGTGAGGATAGCGACATAGACCTCGACCAACTTGCTATCGCCCGACGGAGTATAGACCCTGAGGGAGATTGTACCGCTGGCAACAGCTGCATCCTCCTCGGCATTCAAAGCCTCGTACGATGGCGACTTGACGGTAATTGTCCTCTTGTACATATCGATCTCGACAACCTCCCAGCCATTAGGCACTGAGGTAACATCGACAGCAGAGACATTCTCCGAGGTGAAGGTTGTGGTGCCCTTACGCTCATAGCCACCAACCTCGATGAGGATACTCTCGGAGGGGACCTCAAACTCCATAGTCTCCTCCTTCTTACATCCTGAAAGCATCATCACAATGGCTACAGCGGCCATAAGAAGATGATTGTAGAATCTTAGTTTCATATCTTCGTTTTTCATTATATTCGTTACACACTACTCCACCTTAGTCTCCTGAATTGTGGTCTCGAGCGTTGGGAAGGCATCCGAGAGCGAGACAACAAGAGTATCGGCCTCGCCACGATCTCTAAACAGGCCAACGATATAGTTAGAGCCGCTACGCGACACACTCTTGCCTGGGGCAGCAGAGCTGATGATAGAACGCATCTTGCTATCGAGTGCATCGACACGTATGATGACCATATACTGGATATTCGACTGCGGCGTAGAGCTCTTTGCACTCTGTGACGAGCTCTTCGACGAGCTACCCTTCTCTGATGTAAGGTTTGTCATCACTCCATCTGTCCAGCGACACACCTCAGGGCCCTTGAAGCCCTTATCCTTCAAGAACTGAAGGTCGTCAAGAGCCTCCTCCTCGGTGCGATAGCCACCAGCGTAGTAGCAGTACTGACCATCCTTGTCGCGAGTAATCGACATTGGCTGCACACCCTTGAAGAGAGTCATTGCCTGCTTAGAACGGAACTTACCGAGTAGCAGACGATAGATAGTACCCGTCTCGTAGACCTTGAGTTCAGGCAGCGGATTGGACTCATCGTAGAAGTTAGTGCGACCAATCTTGACCTTAGCAAAGTCCTTGAACTCACGACGCTCCACAACGATAGGCTCGAGGTTGAAACTTGGAGGGACGAGCTTGTCGAGCACACCACGCAACGAGTCCTGAGCAGGCTTGAGACGCATATCGCGAGCAAACTCCCACTCATACGTGAGCAGCGTGCGGCGACCAAGAGCATAACGCATCAAGGCATCCGACGAGTAGTGACCATCCTCCAAGGCACACTTATGCTGCATAGTCTGATAGTTTGCCGAAGCACGATCGAGGATATCGTAGCGGTGCGACTTCTCGAGGATGTAGGCCATAGAGAAGTATTTGGTGTCGAGGATGTGGTTCCAAACATCTGTCATATTCTCGTCGAGCGTTGCAAGCTCCGAGCTGAGAGTCTCATACTGCTCATAGAGTGGATCGGCAACCGAGGCACGGTCGGCAATAGCATACTCCGAAGCCACCTTTGCGAGCTGCTCATACTTCTTGACGTATTCGGCTGCATAACCCACCATAGCACTCTCCTCGTCTTGAGCACGGAGGAGGTCAGCATAGTCGTCGGCCGAGAGCTCTGTTTTGAAGCAATCGTTGTCGACGAGGTTGGCATAGAGCGTGACCTCAACTTCGGTCTGTTCGCTATCGTCGATAATCTCACCCACGACAACGTGCTGCTGCTGAGAGAGTATCTGCTGCATAATATGGTCCTGCTCGATGGCACCAATGCGACGTGTGACAGTGCCCTGCTCAACAGAGACATCGTGGGCAAGCTGCTCGAGGGCGATAATCTCGGCACGGAGTGCTTCGATATCGGTATCTGCAGCACTATTCATACGCTCACGGTACTCGGCAAGCAACACATTTATCGAGTCGGCCTTAGCCGAAAGCTCACCGCTACGCTTAGTGAGCTGCACATACTCAGGATTTGTCTCAAGCTCCTTGATACCTGGACGCTGGCCAGCAGCAAATACCGAGATAGCTACAAACAGGGCGAGCAACACAGGAGCAAAAATCTTCTTAATAGTCATATCTAAACTTCTATTTATCAATAGTTAACGCCACGAACGCAAGAAGAACAACTGGATAAAACCAAAAATCTCCAAACGACCCACAAGCATCAACACCGTAGAGTTGACCTTGAGGATGAGTGGCAGGTCGGCATAGTTGTCAAACGAGCCTATCTCACCAAAGCCAGGACCCACATTGCTAATGCAGGAGATTGAGGCAGTGAGCGAGGTTGTTATATCGCAGCCAAACATTGCAAAAACAATCGTTCCAACGAGTGCCAACAGCAGATAGGCAACGATGAACGTGAGCACCAGGCTTAGCACACTATCTTGCTGAACCATACCATCGGTCTTGGTGGTGATGATGGCATTGGGGTGCTGCTGCAGTTTGACACGATTACGGATAACCTTAAGAGCAAGCACCAATCTATCGACCTTCATACCACCCGACGTTGAGCCCGCACATCCACAAATTATCGAGCAGAAGACGAGCAAAATTATCGCCAGCGGAGTCCAAAGGTTGGTATCTGCTGTGGCAAAGCCCGAAGTTGTTGTGATGCTCACAACCTGGAACGATGCGTGACGCAGTGACTCAACGAACGTTGGATAGATATTTTCGCTGAAGAGGCTTGCAGCAATAATCAACGAGGCGAAGAGCATCATTGCGATATAGACGCGAACGATTTCAGAGCGGAAAATATTGTTTTTGCGACCCGTAATCGTAGCGTAAAGGATGCCGAAATGGATACCCGACAGCGTCATAGCACCCATCATCACAAGCTCAATCATAGGATTGTCGAAGAAGGCCACAGAGGCATTCTTGGTGCTAAAGCCCGAAGTGCCGCAAGCCGACATAGCGTGGGTGACAGCATCGAACCAACACATACCCGAGAGCTTCAACAATATAGTTGTTACGACAGTAAGGCCTACATAGACAAAGACAAGGATACGCATAATCTCGCGAGAGCGATAGTGGAAGTTATCCTTGGCAATGGTCGAGAGCTCAACATTATAGAGCAGCTGGCGACTACGGCCCAAAAGTGGCAAGACCACGAGGGCAAACATTACTACGCCAATACCACCAATCCACGTGGTGGCAGAACGCCAAAAAAGCATACCACGAGGCAGGAACTCGATATCGTTGAGAATCGAGGCTCCCGTAGTGGTAAAACCCGAGACACTCTCGAACCAAGCGTTGACTATGGTAAACTCACCACCCCAAATAAGGTAGGGGATAGTACCCACAACACAAGCTACAAGCCACGAACCCACGACAATAGCATAGCCCTCCTTGGTCTTAATCTCGTCGGCACGGTCGACAAAAATCAGCGGAAAGAATCCGAGAATAGCCGTGAGGAACGACGACAATAGGAGCGGATAGAAGGCTGAGTCGTGGTCGTTGACAAGCGACACACCTGCAGACGCAAGCATAAATGCTGCCAAGAATATCAGCACCATTCCAATGTAGCGTATGACGACGTGCATCCTCATATTCGACCTCTCAACTACTTGTTAGACTTAGAGATGAGCGTATCAATTCTATCGCGGAGCTCCTCAACCTCATCGCGGCAAGAGATGCTCTTATCGAAGGGCACCTTGTAGGTGAGATAGTCACCAAGACTGCGATTGATACGCACGATAGGCTTCACATAGAGCTTCTTGAGGAAGAAGTAGAGCATAAGCACCACAACGAACATCACGAGCAGCGAGATAAAGACTGGAGTCACTGAGCGACGTGCCGTGTGGCTGAGGCGGTTGACCTCAGGACTAAGCGTATTCTGCGAGCTGGTCATATAGTTAGAGACCTGCTTCGAGAGGTTGATATAACCCACCTTATACTCGTCGACATACCAGCTACGAGTGGTAAACGTTGCAGGGAGCGAATCGACAAGGCTCTGCTCAGCAATACGGCGATGCACGCCACCCTCGAGGAAGTCGCGAGCCAAGGCATTGAGCTCTCGGGTGTACTTGGTAAGCGAGTCGGCAACAGAGCGATACTCCGACGAGGCCATAATGTCGTAGGCACGCTGCGAGGCGGTCGAGAGCAACGACATAGAGTTCTCGCACTCGAGGCGGTAGCGGCTCGACGAGTCGCCAACAACAGCCATATAGATGATTGCGTCGTTTTGGTCGCTGAGGGCCGAGAGCATATCGCCCGCAACATTGACATTCTGCTCGCTGGCCATAAGCAGCTGCTCAGTATCGTGGCTCACACGTTCAAGCTCTAAAAGCGAGGTTGCACCGGCAAAGAAGAGCAGCATAATGATGCTCATAAATGCCACACGCATTCGACGTGCGACACCCTGCATCGAGAACGTACCCTTAAATCGTTTCAACATAGACTAAAGTCAAATCAAGTGAATATAATCGGACAAAAGTAACACTTTTGTTGAAATTATCCAACTATTTGGCAGCGAATATCACCACCCTCCACCATTTCAAGGAGTCTTACTCTACAAATCTGGTTAATTCGTTGGGTGTCGTACTCGCACATAACACGGAGGTAGTTGTCGGTATAGCCATACATCATACCACTTCTATCGGTACTCTCAAAGAGCACCTCACGCTCTGAGCCTAAATATTTAGCAGCAAACGACTTATACAGTCTATCACTAAGCTCCTCGAGACGGCTTACACGCTCTGTCGAGATGCGAGATTGCACCTTGTTTGGCATATCGGCAGCGGGTGTTCCAGGACGCACAGAATAGGGGAATATGTGCAAAAATGAGGCACCTACCTCCTCCAACAATTTGTAGGTCTCGATAAACTCCTCCTCGCCCTCGCCAGGGAAGCCCACGATGACATCGACACCGAGGAACGAGTCGGGCATAAGCTCACGAATCTTAGCAATACGCTCGCGATACTTCTCGGCAGTATAACGACGACGCATAAGGCCCAGGATGCGTGTAGAGCCACTCTGAAGCGGGATATGGAAGTGAGGCACAAACTTTGGCGACGAGGCACAAAACTCAATAATCTCGTCGGTGATAAGGTTTGGCTCGATGCTCGAGATGCGATAACGCTCAATGCCCTCTACCCTATCCAAGGCCTTGAGCAGGTCGATGAACTTCTCGCCTGTGGTACGACCAAAATCGCCAGTGTTAACACCCGTGATGACAATCTCCTTTTGGCCGGCTGCTGCAATCTCCTGAGCCTCGCGAACAATCTCCTCGATGGCGATATTGCGACTTGAGCCACGAGCATAGTGGATGGTGCAGTAGGCACACTTATAGTCGCAGCCATCCTGAACCTTGAGAAACGAACGAGTGCGATCGCCCGATGAGTAGGCAGCAAAGAAGCGGTCTATTTTGTCGTAGGAGCAGCTATAGACCTCCGCCTCGCCACGCTCCTTGTCGAGAGCCACGACACGCTGATATAAATCGCCTTTATCGTTGTTGCTCAACACGATATCGACACCCTCGATAGCAGCAATATCGTGGGGACGCAGCTGAGCATAACAGCCCGTAACGGCAATTATGGCACCAGGGTTGCGACGATGAATCTTGCGGATTATGTTGCGACACTTCTTGTCGGCGTGCTCGGTTACAGAGCAACTGTTGATGACAGCAACATCGGTCTCAGCATTTGGCTCGACACGCAGATAGCCACCACGCTCAAACTCACGAGCAATGGTCGATGACTCCGAGAAGTTGAGCTTGCAGCCAAGGGTATGAAAACTAACTCGTCTCTGTGACATAATCAAACTTAATGAGTCAATAAAGTTAATAACGTGCGAAGATACAACATTTTCGCCAAATCACAACCTTGTAGTTTTCAAAAAAAAGCACTATCTTTGTGCGATTATATGTAATATAACTGCCGAACACGATGAGCATCTTCCACGACATACTCACCTACGACTTTATGCAGCGAGCCATCATCGCCTGCGTACTATCGGGCATAAGTTGCGGAATTGTGGGCAGTTACATCGTTGCACGACGTATGGTGTTTCTCAGCGGTGGCATCACACACGCCTCGTTTGGAGGTCTTGGCATTGCACTCTACCTCGGCATTAACCCCACGCTTGGAGCACTCCTGTTTGCTGTGCTTTCAGCCATAGGCATAGAGTTTTCGTCGCGTAAAATCAAGATGCGTGAGGACTCGGCAATTGGCATTATGTGGTCGCTCGGAATGGCCCTTGGAGCACTCTTTATGTCGCTACGCTCAGGGTATGCCTCCGACCTGACAAGCTACCTATTTGGCAACATCCTGCTCGTCGACCAGAGCGATGTGGTGATGCTCGGAGTGCTATCTGCTCTGCTCGTTGTGGGTGCCATAACTATGCTACGACGCATTATGTACATAACATTCGACGAGGACTATGCCCGAAGCCAGGGAATGGCTACACAACGCATAGCATACACAATGGCAATCATCGTGTCGCTGGCAATAGTACTCTCGATAAAGGTTATGGGCATAATCTTGCTTATATCGCTGATGACGATACCCACCGTGGTGGCAAACGCTATCACCAAAGATTACCGCAAGATAGCCCTCATCTCGGCCATAATAGGCGTCGCGGGCAACATAGCGGGCTTTGTCGTAAGCTACAATTTCAACCTCCCGACGGGAAGTTGCATAATATTTATCCTTGCATTGACGCTTATTTGCGTAAAACTACTAACTTTGCTAATTAATAGAGCAACGAAATAATGAAAAAGATACACCTGCTTGTTTTGAAGGCCTACCTCGGCCCGCTCATTGCCACATTCTTCATCGTGCAGTTTGTGCTGATGATGAACTTTGTGTGGCGATATATCGACGAGCTCACAGGTAAGGGCCTCGACGTTAGCACCATTGCCGAACTCTTGGCCTGTGCAACAGCAAATATGATCCCTCTTGGTCTGCCCCTTGCAATGCTCCTTTCGGCGATTATGGCGATGGGTAACCTCGGCGAGAACTTCGAGTTGCTGGCAATGAAGTCGGCAGGTATGTCGCTACCCCGCATCCTCAAGCCGCTTGTCATCCTCGTGACGTTTATCGCCATAGGTGGCTTCTTCATCGCCAACAACCTGGTGCCATACGCCAACAAGCGAATGTACGACATATTGTACGACATCCGCGAGCAACGCCAAGATATGGAGTTTCAGGATGGTATGTTCTTCAACGGCCTGCCCGATATGAGTATTCGTGTGGGACACCAAGACGAGCAGAGCAAGCTGCTCACCGACATCATCATCTTCGACACGCGTGCAACAAATGGCGATATGACCACCACGCTTGCCGACTCGGGATATATCCACCTCTCGGACGACAAGAGCTTCCTCTATGTAACGCTTTATAATGGTGACACTTACGAGCACTCACGCAATATGCGTTGGTACGACAACAACACCCTTCGTCACCATAGTTTTGACATACAAGAGGGCACATTCCCAATCTCCAAGGTGGGTGGCACAAACGAAATGTCTAAGAAGTTTACCGAGTCAAAGACCCGCAATATGTCGGGACTCCAGGAGCTCAGCGACTCATTGCAGAGGATGATTGACGAGAGCCAGTCTGCGACATACGCACCACTCTTCAAAGAGCGTATCTTCCCTCGCGACTCAATGATTCTTGGCGGCGACAGCATCTACTACGACAAGAGTGCCTTTGTGCCTATCAACTTCTACGACTCTATCACGAACCTCTCGATTCGCCAGCGTGCAAAGGTATTCTCGCAGGCCAGCTCATCGGCACGTATGTCGCGAGGTGCATACAGCTTCGACGAGCAGAGCTCTAAGGTGGCTATCACTCAGTACTATCGCTCGGAGAACGAGTGGCACAGAATGCTCACAATGCCGATATCTATCCTCGTCTTCTTCCTCATTGGTGCACCACTGGGTGCTATCATTCGTAAGGGTGGCTTGGGCACACCTATCGTGATATCGGTAATCTTCTTCGTCTTCTACTACATCATTAGCGTATCGGGCGAGAAGATGTCGAGCGAGGGTACGTGGGAGGCACTCTACGGTATGTGGCTGCCTATTGCCACGCTTACGCCTATTGCCATATACCTCACTCGTCAGGCAACAAACGACTCGTCGTTGCTCGACACCGACTGGTATGACGGCCGCATCCGCAAGCTCATTAAGGGCATACGCCGACGCTTCAAGTCGCCAAGACGCAAAAATAGTTAAGAGCCGACAAAGTGTTCGCACGCGTGAGCTACACGCGACAGAGCAGAGAAAAAATGGCCGTAGTAAGAAGATTTTACTAAACTATTTGATAGATTTATTTGCAAATCCGATTTCTATATTGTATCTTTGCATTATTGGATAAACTAAAACCTATATAACTATGGCAAATTTACGAGTATTGAAGAAGGAGATTGACTACCGCTTGGAGGAGTTCGTGTTCGATTGCGAGATGGCAGCTTTTGTTCAGCCTAACAAGGAGGAGCAGGTTGTGGCTCTTATGCTCAAGGGTGTTGACTTGCGTAACGCTCTCTATGTAAAGGCTAACAACCCTGCTGAGCCTAAGAATCGTTCGCTTGTTAAGAAGCACTACGCAGCTCTTCGTCGCGATATGGCTGAGAGCTTTGCAGGCTTGTTCGCAGACCTCAGCGGCGTTTGCAACGAGTAGTCAACAACGAATAAGACTCTCGAGAGGTTGTCCAGACATTGGGCAACCTCTTATTCGTAAATATATAGCTGAGTATGAAGAAATATATCACCGCAATAAAGATAACAGCCCTCGTCGTACTAATTGTCGTGGTCGGCTTCCTGATTAGGGAGATTAAATATAGTAGTGTAGGACGCATCGAGCGACTAATGGAGATAGAGCTGCCCGAGGTTGAGATGAGAGTATTAACCAAGGAGGAGAGCAGCTACAATGCCACAGAGTGGGTCAACCACATCTACCTTGAAGAGCCTCTTAGCCAGTCGACAAGGGCCACGATAGAGAGTCGCTGCAGTGACCCCCAAAACCTGGCGTGGGAGCAGAGCAAGTATAACCCCTACTGCGACTATCTATTCCGCGACTCAGATGCACGACTCGTGTGCCGCATTGCTGAGCAGGATATCTATGCCACCTACACCGTGAGTGACAACGACGGCACATACCTACTACTATTCGTTGCACTCCTATGGGCAGCGGTGCTCGTTGTGTGGGCCTTGGTACTCCTTATTATGCGTGCCAAGAGCGGAGATAAGAGAGATTAGGGAAGTTAGGGAAGTTAGGGACTCTCTCTCTCCTTAAACTCCTTAAATTCCCTATATCAAGAGAGAATAGGTTGCGTTAAGTGGTTGTTGACGCCGTTTTTTCTTTTTTCTTTTTTTCGAAAACCCTATGTTTTGAAAAAAGAAAAAAATGTGTCAAGAGGTTTTTTTTTGGGGGGGGGCTTATGGGTTCTGATGGGATGGGTTCTGATAGGTTCTGATAGGTACTTTTTTTTTAAAAAAAACTCATAAGAACCCACTCACTACCAGAACCCACAAGAACCCACAAGAACTCACCAGAACCCATAATAATAATAGACTCTTTGATACTTATATGTATGTCATCCTGAGCAGAGCGAAGGATCTCGAGGTTTGTAATATGTTCGATGTTAGTGCTTACCGAGAGATTCTTCACTACGTTCAGAATGACGTGGTGTAGAGAGAGACGTTCAGAATGACGTGGTAGAGAGTAACAATGAATAATACTCTCTTTGATACTTACTATATATGTCATCCTGAGTGAAACGAAGGATCTCTGGGATAGCACAGCCGTCGACGATAGCACGAACGTCTATTCGCTCCGAGAGATTCTTCACTACGTTCAGAATGACATTGAAAAAAGTAACAACGAATAACACTCTCTCTTTCATTTTCAAATTTTCAAACATATAGGGATTTTGAAAAATTGAAAATTGAAAACGGCGTTAACAACCATTCATCGCGACCCATTCTCTCTTGACACTTTCATTTTCAAATTTTCAAACATATAGAGATTTTGAAAAATTGAAAATTGAAAATCGCCCTCCACAACCATTCATCGCGACCCACTCTCTCTCTTGACACTTTTTTTCTTTTTTCAAAACATAGGGTTTTCGAAAAAAAGAAAAAAGAAAATCCATTATCAACAAAAAACGACCCACACGATTGCAAGTCGTTAGTATGGAGGAGGCAGAAAGCTCGCTTTCAAGACTTTTACAAACAACACGCAAGACAACGCAGTTGTCGCTCAATGCTCACGTTAAACAAAAAAAACGACCCGCGAAATGCGAGTCGCAAAAGTGGAGGTAGCGGGAACTGAACGCAATCGCCATACTTTACTTCGCAGGGCGGTTATATGCTGAAAGATGTTGATATTCGTATAATTATCCCCATACCAACACCCCAAATATAATGTGTGAAAGGGATGGGGATTAGATTTTAGTGGTCGATTATTTGCATATTCGATAGATTATTACTACTTTTGTTACGGTGGTAAAATTTACGGCGGTAATAATTAAACAAGGCGATATGAAATTCTACAACAGAGAACACGAAATTGCAAAACTCCAAGAGGTTCGAGAGTTATCATACAATGACCACTCACGACTAACTGTGGTAACAGGTCGTCGTCGTATTGGTAAGACATCACTCATAGGTAAAGCAATGGGTGATGAGCAGTTTATATATCTATTCGTTGGTCGCAAGAACGA
>JAEIGA010003268.1_pt1 | contig 25471 bp, 14 predicted proteins | sample 9270691 | NCBI WGS metagenome assembly JAEIGA01 (sample SAMN17057246, study PRJNA624740) | gut metagenome | biome: biome; isolation source: fecal sample | host: Bos grunniens | place: China: Xizang | collected 2019
CAAATACCCTCTTATATACCGACACTCCAATCTATCAAGATCGTGCTGATTTGTCTGAGGTTATTTTGTACAAAAACAAAGAACTGATTCAAGAAAATGTAAAAATTTCTCTGTACGGCGACCACATTTTAATAGAAGGAAATGACGATTATCAATTAAACATTGCATTTGAAAAAACCTCCGTTGTCACTGTTTTGGGAAAAAACAAACTAAACATTTATTTCGACAATAAAGTTTTTCAGTTGAAAGGAAATGAACGTTTCAATGCATTAAAATATGTAAATATTTTCTATCGCACCAAAAACATCTTAGGAGGAAATGAAAATGAACAATTTTTGGGACTTTAATGCTTGGGGGGCTTTAAACTTAATTTCTGTATTGCTGTTGAGTCTTTTGGCTACAAACTTAATCAAAAAATTTGTAACACCATTACAAAACTCTCTGATTCCAGCTTCTGTACTTGGAGGAGGCATCCTGTTAACCATCGCAGGAATTTATCGTCTCTGTACAGGAAACGCCATGTTTGATGAACCATTTTTTGGTGGAAATGGTTCTGCTACACTAGAACTTATTACTTACCATACACTCGCACTTGGATTTATTGCTTCCGCATTTAAGAGTTCTTCAGGAAAACTCACCAAACAAAGAAGCATTGAAATTTTCAATACAGGTGTAACTACCGTTTCGACTTATTTATTACAGGGTGTTTGCGGAATGATAATCACCATTGTTGCCACATGGATTCTCAAAGACTTTTTCCCAGCTGCCGGACTTCTTCTTCCATTTGGTTATGGTCAGGGAACAGGACAGGCATTGAACTATGGAAATATTTACGAAATGGACTTTGGATTTAGTGGTGGAAAAAGTTTTGGATTGACCATTGCTGCACTTGGTTTTTTAAGTGCAAGTATTGGTGGTGTCATTCATCTTTACATCTTAAAGAAACGTGGAAAAATTTCCATCGAAAAAATCAAACAGACTCGTATGTTCTTAGAAGAAATCGAAAATGAAAAAGAAATTCCTATGCAAGGAAGCGTAGATAAAATGACGATTCAGATTGCCTTTGTAACCTTAGCATATCTGCTCACTTTCTTAGTTATGAATTTTCTTGGGAAACTGCTTCCAGGTATGAAATCCGTTATCTTTGGTTTTAACTTCCTGCTTGGCGTTTTGATGGCAACCTTGATGCGAACTTTCCTTAATCAGGCCAACAAACGTGGAATTTTCCGCAGACAGCAGACCAATGATTTCCTGATGACTCGTGTAAGTAACTTCTTCTTTGATATCATGGTTGTTGCAGGTATTGCAGCGATTCGTCTGGATACATTAGAAAAATATTGGGGAATCCTTGTGATTCTTGGATTTGTAGGACTCGCCACTACATACTCCTATTTGCGATTTGTTTGCAAAACATTGTTTTCTGAATACGAAGAAGAACAATTTCTTGCAATGTATGGTATGCTCACTGGAACAGCAAGTACAGGTGTCATTCTTTTAAGAGAAATTGATGGACACTTTGAAACTCCAGCAGCAGATAACATGGTTTACCAGAACTTCCCAGCTATCGTATTCGGATTTCCTTTGATGATTTTAGCTACCTTAGCACCAGTAGCACCAATCCTTACGGTCATCATTTTGTTCCTGTTTTTTGTTGTGCTGAATATCATTTTATTCCGTACTCAGATTTTGAAAAAATTGAAAAAGAAATAACATCTAACATTTTAAAGCCGTCGCACCATCGCGACGGCTTCATTTTTAATACGCTATCACATTTAATACCCTATCACAAGACCCAATAACAACAATCCACCTGTCAAAATCAGGTTCGCTAACTGAAACTTTCCACTCCACTTAACCCAAGTAGCATAGTTTACATCTGCCAATCCCAAACTAATCAAAAGCACAGGATTTGTTGGATAAAATACATTCGAAAATCCATCCCCAAATGCAAATGCCATAATGCAAAGCTGTGTAGAAATCCCAAAAATCTGTGCCACAGGCACAATCAATGGAATCAACAAAAATGCCTTGGCAGAGCCCGATGGAATAAAGAAATTCATTACAAGTACAATAAAATAAATAAACAAGATCACAACCCAGCGAGGAAGTTCTTGTGCCGTAAGAACAGCTACATGCAACAGAGAATCTAAAATGTTTGCTTCCATCAATGTATATTTGATAGAATTTGCCATCAAAATCATCAATACAGCTGGCAACATACTCACAACACCACTTGCAAATGTCAATCCTAAGACTCTCGCTCTAACACCAGAAAGTAAGGTAGCTAAAATCCCAGCCACCAAAAACATAACCGCAACAATAATCATGGTATAATCCTGCAATACCGTAACAAACACAGAGCTTAATACCACAACAATACCAATTGCAACGATAGATACAAACCAAACCAAGGCACGATCCATTTTTCTTATTTTGATGAAAGTCGGATGTGTAATTTCTGCATGTAATGGTTTTTCTACCTTTTTAATATGCAAAAAGAGAAATCCCAAAAGTGCCGCATAAATCACCACAAAACTAATCATTCGAAACCATGCACCAGAAAACATCGGAATACCTGCCAACTCTTGTGCTACTCCAACCGTAAACGGATTGCAAACACCAGAAGCAAATCCACATCCTGCTGCTAACAGGCTCATACCAAGTCCTGTCAAGGCATCCCAGCCCAAACGAATCGCCAGAGCAACTACAATTGGTACCATTGGAACACATTCTTCAAAAGAACCAATAAACGCTCCCAGCGCCATAAAAAACAGAGTTACCACTGCCAACAATGTATGTCTGTTTCTTGCAAATCGGAATGTAATACGGTCGAGCATATATTTCATCAAACCACACTTATCTAAACTATTAAACACTCCACCAATGACTAACAGGAAAATTAAAACTGCAATGACAGCCGCACTTCCATCTGCCGTCAACACCAAAATTGGGGATAACAGCCATTTGCCAAAAGATATTCCACCTTCTACATTTTGAAATCCACCAGCAACATCAATTACTGTATTACCAAACTCATCCTCGGTTCTAGCGTACTCCCCGCCAGGAATGATAAACGTCAATACATACGTCAAAACCATCAAAGCAAAGATCACTACAATCGCCGTAAGAAATGACTTTGTGCTGATATTAAGTCCTTTTTTTTGTTCCTTCATATTTCTCTAACTCCTCTTTTGAAATCTACTTATCATCCAAGATTTTACATTATCCTTTTTATTAAACAACATTCTTGGATAAATATCAAGGTTTCTCTTTGGATATTTTACGGAGTATTAAAATTATACCTGTCATTACTACGATTCCCCCTACAATAACACCATAAAATAAAAGTTTATTGTAATAAAAATCAAGCCATCCAATCAGTAATTTGTTTGGCGAAACAGTAATCGCCTTGAACACTTCATGGTACTCATTTGTTTTTTCTGCCTCATTCCATGCACAGTCATTACAGATAATCTGAATCTGATTTCGGATACCTTCTGGAATCTGGAAACGGATTTCTCCATCTTCTGCAATATCCAAAAGCAATGCTTCCCCAGAGCAGTTATACAAAGTAGCTACATAATTTCCTTCATCATCTAGCAATGCAACTTCCAAGTAATTCAATTGTCCACCATTATCCGTTGGTATTACAACTACTTCCTGAAATTTCGTCTCATAATTTCCATTTTCTTCCAAACCACTGATAATCAAATCTGGTTTTGTCTGGTCAACTACAAACGCAACTTTCATAGATTTTATATCACTATAAGAAACATTCTTTGCTTTATCTGTAGATTCTATCACAATGTTGTATTCCCCTTCTGTTTCAAATAAAGTCTTATGAATCACATAAGTACGTTTACTCCACTGTTCCTGCTTATTCTCTAACGATGTTGTATACTCCTTACCTTCTTCTAAAACTTTACCATTCAACCAAACAGTATAAACTTCTACTGGGTCAACATTGATTTCTTCAATCACGACATCATGTTTCACATTCTGTACGTAATAACGATTTATCAACTGTTCTGTAGGTTCGTTAATTGCATACGTGGAACCGTTTCTATTGATAGAAAAATGAATCTTTTCATATCTCTCTCCATCCGAAAGAAGCATTTGAGAAATTTCATTTCCTGCCATGTCCTTTACTACACACGTCAAAGTATAATAGGCATCTTCTGTAAGATTTTCTACTACAAACGAATACTTCTGTCCATTGCCAACCGTTTTCATTTGACCAAGCGAAATCATTTCCGTTGCATAGGTGCCATCTTTCCGACGCAATACAGCTTTTAATATTGGATTAAATGTAGAAATATTCAAATCTGTCTCATCACTTGCAGTAATGCTAAATCCATAAACCTCATCTTTATTTGCAGAATCCATCTGAATCTGTGATATTTCAATGATCGGTTTTCTCGTATCAATAATCAGTTCCTTTGATTTGTATTCGGACATTTCATTTGCAGAACGGTCTTTATATGTAATATTTACATAATAAGAACCATCCTGACTTAAAGCAAATGTTCCAGTATGCACATCAACACTATTATTTATCCAATTTACAGATACAGGGTGAGGTGCTCCATCCTTCGTTACGCTTACAACAACATCTTCTGCATAGAAGTTTGCTTCATGAATCACTACGGTTGCGTTAACCTTTCTCGCATAGTAAGAAATATGATTTGCAGTCTGTACAGGTTCATTATATGTAACTGTTGCAACTGGATTGATATTATCAACTACAACTCGTACATTGTCTGCTTCTTCCATATTATTTTCTGAACGGTCATATGCTGTAAATTCGATAGTACCATGAAACTGATTCTTGTTATCCAAAACCGATTCAGGAATCGTAAAAGTTGCAGTTGCAGTTTTTCCAGAATAGGTAATGTGCGCATCACGAATTGCCTGATTCATCAACTCAGCATTTACATTACTTACATTTTCACTCTTTAAATAACTATACATAAAGTGATAAATACCAGAAGTTTCATCTTCTGCCTGAATGGTTACCGTCATACATGCATTGTAATAACCAAATGTAATCGTTTCTAATACTTTTTCCAGAATACTTGTACTATAAGAAGTCTTTAAATTCACAGGCGCTGTTTGATCTACTGTGAAATAATCTTTCGGATAATCTTTAGCAACGTTGCCCGCCAAGTCTGTATACACAATATCAAATGTATAATTTGCCTCTTCTGGATAGTAAAGAATCAACTGATATGTATCATCCTCACGACGCCAGGATGCTTCATAAGGTGTCAATTTTTCCCATTCAGCTCTTGTCAACGCCTGTGTCGTATAATTGTTTACAACTACCGTTTCCCCAATTACATTTTCTGCACTTACGGTTACTACCACATTATCAGGACGGAAGTTATGCTCTTTGATGGTAATCATTGCAGTCTGCATTGCATCATAATAAGCTCTGTCATGTCCCTTAGAATCTTTAATAATATTTTTCACATTATTATTTGAGTACTCTACGTTAACTACTGGCAATGTTTTATCAATAACAATTCGCTGGGATGTATACATATCCATTTCATTCAAAGAACGATCTTTGTAATCCATTTTCACAATATAATCTCCCTCTTCGGAAAAAGTAAGCGATGCTGTCCATGTATCACCATCCTGAGTCCAATTCATTGTTTCCTGTAACACATCATTCACATAAACGTTTACATCTTCGACATAGAAGTTTGCCTCTGTAATAGCAAATGTTGCTGTTACACTTTCGTTGTAATAAAGGATTACATTTTTGTTTTCAGATATATAATCATACTCTTTTACAGTCTGTAATGTTTCAGCATCTACCACCTGATTAGCAGCGCTATAAGTTACCGTTCGTTCTGGCGCAATCGTATCTATAATCATGATACGATTGTCCTCCTTTGATTTTGCATCATTGTCAGCTCTGTCCGTTACCGTACAAAAAATCTGTCCTCGATACTGCTTTATAACTTCTGCTGGTAATATAAAACTTACCTGCGCCGTCTTTCCCTTATTGCTATAGGTAATTTTCGTTTTATTTTCAATCAATCCTCGCTCTATCGATTCGTTCACTGTACTTGCACCATCTTCTCGTATGTATTCCCATTCAAAATAATCGACACCTGATGTTTCATCTTCTGCAGTTACAGTCACCATCATGTCTGGTTGATATGCGTAGTAACCAAAGGTAATCAATGACTTTACCTGTTCCCAAAAATTATGTGCCACACTATATTCCACGACAGGAACGCTTGGTTTCGTCTTATCAACTACAAATACCTCCGAACAATAAGATTCTGCTTTATTTCCAAGGAGATCGGCATATTGAATTTCTACCATATACTGAGCATCATCCACAAAAGAAATCTCTGCTTTGTGAATATCTCCCTCCTGCACCCAATTCGAACGTTGTGTAAGATATTCTTGTAGTTCTTTTTGAATCTCTTTGGCTCTTGCAATATCCGTACCAGTTATATCTTTTGCAGTTACGGTTACCTGCACATCATCCGCAAGAAAATTGTGTTCCTTAATTTGAATGGTTGCGATTCTCTTATTTGCGTAATACCTGTCATTTTTATCTCCCAAATCATGTTTGCCTTCTGGAATTGTTGGGGTTTGAGGGTTAAATTCCATCGTGATACATGGATTTTCTGTATCAATTACAATCTTTGGCGAGTCATACATTAGCATTTCATGATTGGAACGATCCGTATATTCTATACGGATACGATAATCTCCATCTCCAGATAACATAAACGTTCCTATATACTCATCCATCTGCAATCGTTCCCAAGATGCTTCTATTAAAGATTCTACCTTATCTTTTGTAACATAAATTTTTACATCTTGCTCATAAAAGTTTGCTTCCGTAAGGTGTACCTTCACAATTGCTTCTTCTTTATAATATAAAATTACCTTATCGCCTTCTCCAAACTCTCCTTCCCATGGCAATAGTGTTTCTTCATCCCTTACGAGCGCATCGCTGTATGCTACAAATCGTGTTGGTGCAATGGTATCCACAATATGAATACGCGCATCATCACAATATTTGGCAACATTTCCCGCTTTATCGAAGACTTTAAACGACATCGAACCACGATATTGTTCTAAATCTGTTGCCTTTAATGTAAATTTTGCAGTTGCACTTTTTCCATCTTCACTATAAGTAATATCTTCTATTTTTCCTGTTTCTGTTTCCTTTTGGCTAGTGCTTGCACCTTCTTCTCTTGTGTAACACCATGTAAAATAATCGATTCCCGATGTAATATCATCTGCTATAAGCGTTACTTCAACTTTTTCAGAATATGCATAATACCATCCCCAAGTAAGGGCATTCACAATCTTCTCCCAAGGTGCTCTGTGGCTATCACTGTAAGAAATTGTTAGATTCGTTGGTGCCTCTGTATCAACTACAAAATGCTCCAACCATGTTTCAGCCTCGTTACCCGCTAAATCCATATACTCAATCTTAATATCATAAATAGCATTTGCATCGAATGCTGGGCAATCGTCCTTTGTTGTATAAACAGAACCATTTTGGATCCAATTATCTGGATTTTGCAAATATGCAACATAATCCGCTACTGCAATCACATCTGTTACCAAATCTTTTGCAATTATTGTTACTTTCAATTCTTCTGGTATAAAGTTATCTTCCACAACAATAAACTGTGGAACTCGTTTTTCACGATATACTTCCCCATAAAAAACCTCATTGTTATCATAAATCACGTCCAACTTAGGAGTCCTCTTGTCAATATGAAGTTCTTTCTCATAATGTACTTCTAATCCTACAACATCTGTAAAACTCAAATGAATCCGATAAACACCTTCTCCAGAAATCACCTTACTAGATTTCCACACGCCATCTTTCTCATCAAACTTCCAATTCAGTTCAAGGTTTGTACCATTTGACGTTACAACTGGGGCATCCACAAGGTCAAAATTTTCTTCTTTCATCCAGAAATGAACCGTTACATCCTCTTGCGTATACAAAATATCTTTATACTCTCTATAAGTTCCACTTGAATATTCATAAAAAACATCCAACTGTGGTTCCTTTGCATCTAAGACAATAATTTTTCCATCTATCAAAATCTCAGATTTTCGCCCAGAAACATCGATTGCCGACACAGAAATTGTATTTCTATACTGCGGTTCAACCACAAAGGAATAACTTACCATACCGTCATCACCTTTTGTAAAATCTGTAACTCGTTCTTCTCCATTCCCCTTATCGATAAGCAACACCTTTATTCCTGAACCTGGTTGTTCATCTTTTGCAGTTATTGTTACCGTTACAGGGGCATCATAAATACCAAACGTAAGTAATTCTTTTACCTTTTCCTTAAAAGTCACATTATAATTAATCGAAACAGATGTTGGATCTACGCTATCAAGCTTCACGCTAGGAATTTTGATGGCATCTGTCATAAACCCATTTGCGTCTTTCAAATATACCTCAACCTCATGATTACCTTCTTTGGTATGGCTCACATGATTTGTCCAATCACTAGTAGAAATCTCATTATGATAACTTATTGTATAGCCTTCCAATGCCTCAATTTTGACATTACCCATATACCAATCCGACTCTTTTTCCTGCTTATCTCCAAATAATGTATATGCATTTTCTGGTGTTTTCAAATAAGATACCGTTAGATGATACTCCTTGGTACAGGACTTATAATATGCATTTCCTGCTTTTGTTGCCCGAACCGTAATAGTTCCTACTTTTTCATCAGAATCCTGAAACAAAATTTCTTTTGTTTCTTCATTAATAGAAGCACCAATTTTATTTTCACCAATAATCTCATAGGTAACTTCTGTATCAACAGCATAGCCATATCCATCCACCGCATCTGGTATCTGCTTCATGACAACCTCATTTTGATAACTTAACGTTCCATATACTTTGGAAACCGTATCTCCATCCTTAAATTCAAAAGACTGCGTTGCTTTATCAACCTTCAAGGCAAACGTTGCTTGTGTACTGTTATAATCGTCATCTCCTTCTTTTGTTGCTCGAATCACAATTGCTCCAAACAGGGTGCTATTTTCCATATTCGGTTTCAAAATATTCACCGTACATTTCGTATCGTCAACTTCGTTCAAAGTTAAATTTACATAAGCACTACCTTCGACAATTTCATACGTTACTTTTCCACTTCCACTGCCACCAAAAACCGCCAATTCAACTCGATTTCCATTCTGATTATAAGTAACAGTCTTTTGTTCTTCTTCAAACTGAAATATTTCTTGATTTACTTTTGAATCCGTTGTTTCATTTGAAGCAAACGTTAAAACCACTGACGAAGGCATCAAAGTAAAAAGCATCGTTACAGTTGCTATCATTGCAATTACCTTTCGAAATAACAGCTTTTTTTGTTTCATTGTTTTTTCTCTCTCCTCTTTCATTTCACACATTTAAAATGTTTTTGTACTAGAAAATCACTTCATTCGAAAAAATATAAGTAATTTCACGTTCTACTTGAAATGCAGATACCGACTCTGCATCCATTTCTAGTACCATCGTTTCATTTCCCATGGAATTCGCTCCCAAAACAGCTTCAGCCAGAACAATCTCTGTCCTTCCACTATCAAAATCTCTACACGAAGCCGTTGTTGGAATTTTATCCGTTATATTCTCGAGTTTCATCTTCGCTGTTTTTTCATTCTGTGCCCGAATATTTCGAATCTCCCTACGCGCAGTTACTCCACTTAAACTTCCAATCACATTCGGAATCCTTAATGCAAAAAACAAAATCATCGATACACAAAACAAAATTGCTCCCAAAACAGCTCCACCGATAAAAACCATTCTCCATGTATCATACATCTTTCTACCCCCTACTCTTTTGCCGAACCAATCTTTTTCATCGTTTCCGTAATAGCAATCTTAAGTTCTTTGATGTCTTCCTGAAGTACAGAAACTGTCACAGCATCTGCATCGTTGTAAATTGCTTCTAGTAACGCCATAATTTCATCCCTTGATGCAACTTCTAAAAATGGAACTACATTCAAATTCATCATTTGATTCATTTCATTCCAAACCTGCATTTTTGAATCAATACTTTCAAACTCATCTGCCTTTTCCTTTAATTCCCCCATCATCTTCCATAATTTCATATACTCTTCATACATTTTTTCTGTCTGTTTGATTTTTGACCCATTATATTGGTGAATCAATTCCAAGCACGTTGAAATATCACAATAAATTCCTGCAATTGCATATTTGTCTTTTACATCTTCCATCCATTTTTTTGCATTTAAATAACGGTCTCGTTCCATATGAACATCGTAATAAAACAAAAAAGACTCTCCAATCTCATAACAAATCTCTTGATATCCATTTAAATTTGCATTTTTCAAATCTTCCAGAACATCTACTCGTTTTGAATATCCGTTTTTGTCATTTTCATGCAATCCACTTTTCAATTTCAATAACTGTGAGCCTTCTTCTTTGGTAAGGATAAAATCCTCTGTCAAAAAGGCATTCAACTGAACATATGCTTCCGTTCGTGTAGTATCGATTAATATGGCCTTATAATAATCCTCTACGTTCTGTGCCATCATCAAAACTTCTTCATAATTCTCTCCCTTGGTATTTTCTGCTTTCACATATCCAAACACAGAAAGTCCAGAAAAAAACAACGTTAATATCATCGATACCAAAAATACATTTAATTTCTTCTTTTGTTTCTTCCTATAAATATCATCTATTTCTTCATAATGCTCTAACGCATACTTCAACTCTTCCGTTGACTGATAACGGTCATTCGGATCTCTTTGCGTGCATTTTATAATGATACGCTCAAGCCCACTAGACAACGCAGGATTCATCTGTCGAATAGGTTTGATTTCATATGGAGGCTCACAAGGATTCTTTCCCGTCACTAAATGATACAACGTAGCTCCCAAACAATAAATATCTGTTCTAGCATCCGTCTGTCCCATACCCCCAAACTGTTCTGGCGCAGCATAACCTACCGTTCCAAGACAAGTTGTATCTGCCAAATTTTTCTCTTTAAATTCTCTAGCAGTTCCAAAATCAATTAACGTAATGTTTCCATCTGGTTTTAACATAATGTTTGCAGGTTTCATGTCACGATAAATAATCGCAGGTGTTCTACTATGTAAATATCCAAGTACATCACAAAGCTGTTTTGCCCATTCCATCACATACTTTTGTGGTTGAGCACCACGCTCTTCTAGTGCCTGATGCAAGGAATTTCCCTGAATATAATCCATGATAATCAGAAAAGAATCCTTCGTATCAATAATATCTACAATACTTGGCAAATTCGGATGACTTAGTTTTTTCAAAATCTCCATCTCTGCCACAAGCCCTTGTTTTACCACTTCAAAATCTTTTACTCCATCTTTTCGAACTTCCTTTACCGCCCATTGTTTATTTGCTTTTTCATTCATCGCAAGATAAACAATACTCATACCACCTTGCCCGACTTTATTTAGAATTTTATATTTTCCATCGACAAGCGAACCAATCTCAAGCATCTTCCATCCTCCTAAAGCGTTCGAATCAAAACAACAGAAATATTATCTCTTTCCTGACGAGCTTTATTTAATGCAATCAACTCCATTGAATTTTTCTGCATTGCATCATCTTCCCATAAGACCTGTGGGTTTAGTTTTTCATATATTTCCTCTGCTGATATTTCATGTCGAAATCCATCAGAGCATAACAGATACACCGCATTTTCTTTAACTTTTCCAAAAAAGAAGTCGGGATATACTTCCTCAGAAGCCCCCACGCACTGTAATAATACATTTCTCCTAGGGTCTTGCTTGGCTTGTTCTTGCGTCATATTTCCAAGCTCCACTTCTCTCGCAACAAAAGTCTGGTCCTTTGTAAGCTGACAAACATTCTTTGTCAACTCATAGGCTCTCGAGTCACCTACATTTAAAAGATAATATCTTTCTTGTGTAAAAAGCATCGCTACCACAGTAGTTCCCAAACGAATCCCACAACGAGTACCATATGCTTTCATTACCTCATTTTGTTCAAAAATAATCTTTTCCCATTGTTCACGAATTTTTTCATCTGTAATTAAATCCTTGCAAAGCAGGGGAAGTTCCTGATATACCCATCGTTCAAAAGCACGAATCACCGTAGCACTAGCAACCTCACCTTTTTGAAGTCCTCCCATACCGTCGCAAACAATGGCAAATGCCATTTCTCCTTGTCTCGTATGTATCACTTTAACCGTCATACTATCTTGATTCGTACGTTTCGTTAATCCAACATCTGTCTTTGCAGAAATCATAAATTTCATCATCCTCACCTACCTTATTTGTAGTTTTAAAAAAGAAGGGAATACACAGCAATTTCTGCGTATTCCCTTCTTTTACTCTACTGTTATCAAATAACGACTCACACAATACAAGGTCTGCCCCTCATATTCCACTCTTGACCAACCCAAATCAATGTTAATTCCTGTTCGTGTTACCACATCTCCATTCTTAATCTGAACTACCACTTCGGAATCTTCTCGTGTCACACTTGGAAGTGTCCTCAAATTAACCACCTCTTTTGCGGTCACCTTATGATTTACTTCCTTAAATGTTGTTTTCACGTTGTCATCTTCCTTTATCGCTGGTTTTGGAGTTACTATCTCATCCTCTAAATCTGTTGTCAGAAGATTCGTAACAGCATAATATACCTCATTTTCTATCATCACTTTCGACCAGCCACTGTCACTAACGCCAACTCGCAATACAATCTCACCACGTTCTAACACATACATGATTCTACTGTCACTTCCCTGACTTGGTTTATTTCTCAGATTGATGGTATCTTTAGCAGTTACGGGTTCTTGAACCAAAGTAAATTCCATTGTAGTTTCCGAACCTGACACCATATTATCTTCTTGCGTTTTATCATCGTTTTCCTGAACGTTCAATTCTTCGTTATCCTGTTTTTTGACACTCCTTTGTTTATCCACCAACAAAATCATACTCGAAACAGTCAATATCACGACTGCCAATATCATACTATATTCTACTATCAACCATATCTTTTTTGGATTCGATTTTTTTGATTTCATGTTCCTATCCCTTATGTTCTTTCTTCGACATTTACCGCCTACCTAAAATTTATCAAAGCGTCTCATAAAAATCAAGCACTAAGCACACTTATCCAAATTCCATACTCATCATGTCCTATCCATCGACTCTCTATTCTTTAGGAATACTTCTTTTCGTTTCTTTATAAAAATCCATACGATTATTGTCAAAGAACAAGCACTAAGTATCACACTATGATACGGCATATGATAATCTCCCGTTTGTGGTGGTATGATAACTCCATCTTCCTGTACGAAAAATGTCCACTTTAAATTTTTACACAAATTTGCTACTTCATTTCCAATCTCTATGGGCACTTCTAATACAGCTTTTATGACAATTGTGTCTTCACCTTCAAATCGATGCAATAAAATCCCATCCGACATTGTCTCATAATTATTCAGAGAATCTTCTACTATCAATGTTTCTTCTGCATACAAACGAAAAAGAATCTCCTGTGGCAGCTTCACCTCATCTACCTTTTCCATAGTCAAATATACATCGGTCACTTTTTGTATCTGATTTGCCTGAACATATATAGTCTGTGTCAATGTATCTCCTGGCATAACCTCCTTAAAATTTGCAAATAAATCCGTTTGATTTACCTTCACAAAAGACAGTTCCTTTCTTTTTCCATCATAAAAAACCGTTGGCTTAGAAGAAAATGCCCCTACCAGATGAAATCCATTTATCACAAAACACGCACAACAAACACATAATATCAGGATGTTTCTAAAACGTTTCACACTCTCATCCCCCTATTCCATACTTTCGCTTTTTGCATTTAAGACTATCTTCCACGCCTCTTCCACTGCATTTTGAGGAAAAGCCTGTATCGCTTGTGCTACAACATCTACCACGAGTATTTTTTCATCCTCTCTATCACTCACATCCGTACATTTTTCAATCAAAGGCGAAGTCTTCTCTCCAACATTTACAGGGACGGTATAATACCAAAATCCATCTTCCCCCTGCATCCAGATTGTGTTCTTCGTTCCTAGTAAAACATAATCCTTTCCTTCTATTGGAAGCTGCATCAAAAGATTCCCTTGGCTATCTTGCCAATAAATCGTAATTGTTGCACGTACATAAACAGGAATATTTCCTTCATTTTGGATTGTTACGTTCGATTTTATCGTTCTTTCCTCATTAAAATCTTCTACAATCGCTACTTTTACTTCTCCAAGTTCAAATTGATTCAAAAGTTTTGCTTTTTGCTGCAAATAGGCAAATGTGATTTGTGTACTTCCTAGCATAATTCCAACCCCCAACAACAGTAGCGCCAAAAATTTTCTTTTCATTCCCTCTTTATTCATAGAGTCTCCTTTTCTTCTGACAGAAGGCGTTGAAATTCATTTTTTCTGCGTTCTGTAAAGGCAAACCATTTTGGCTTTACAACCTTATTCCAGAAATTACACTCTACCATCTCATTTTTTGCGTTTATCGTTACCATCATAGAAGCGTTTTTTTCTTCTATCGCTTCATATCTCCAAGCCCAATCGACATTTTCTTCTATCATATATATCCCATATGGAACTTCAACGATAACGATATGCTCTTGGTTTTGCGTCGATTCCTTCACTACAAACTCTAATTTTTCTGACATATTCGAGAGATTAACCAAAGAAAATACAAAAATATCTTCCCCCGTTCCACTTTCCACAAACTTCTTTATCTGAATTTTTCCGATAAACTCAAATAGGACAACTCCATAAACATCTGTATTCTTTGTCCATATCTCATTTCCCATGCCTTCGGTTAGAGTCAAACGTACCAAAATATTTTGTAGTTCCTTATTTTCTATCTCACCTTGCCAGCCATAAACTTGTTCGCGAACCCGAATTTTCATTTGACGTTCCCCATAATCTTTTAAAAAAGAAGAGGCTACCTTCGGTTTTTCTTCCGACAAATCCCAGCCAAGCATAAGCGTAGCATTTGATGTATTCACATTTAACTCTATTTCATCGGAATCTATAGCACTTGCTTCATATGTAATAGGAAACAAGTGAAGTATCTTTGTATCTAATTCTGTTAAAATAGTTTCCACCGACTTATCTTTAAAATCCTCCCACATTACCATTTCTCCAGAGTCATCGTAATACCAGGAATTTAAAATTTGATGTGACGATAACTGTTCCTCTAGCAAAACAAAAGCGTCGATATCTAAGGGGGTTTCTCGTTCTAGTTCTACACCATTTACTTCCAAGATACTTTTCGCAACAAAGGTTCGTTCTGCCTCAAAATCATAAACAGGTACCAAACATAACACTTCCCCCGAAAGTCCGTAATAACAGATTTCATATTTGATACTCGGCACTTTTTCATATACCGCAGTATAAATTTCCTTAGTGGTAAGCGCTTCTACCGTAAGTGGATAGGTTTTATTCGTATCTAGTAAAATCCCACGATTTGTTTCATCCACATAAGATTTGTACCAGCCCATAAATTGATATCCTTCCACCTCTTCTGCCTGTGCCATCCAAACCATTGTACTATCCTCTAAAACAGTAAGATAACGATGTTTTGTTCCTACCTGGTCGATGTTATCTATATTCGAATTTACCAGTAAAGAAATTGGAGAATATACTGGCCACAATTCCATCGAATCCATTACCATGGTATTACCCTCTACTAGCAAAAGATTATCTTGCAAACTCCAGAACCACCCCTGAGTTGGCGTATGGATTGTCCACCCCAAAAACACATATTGCTCCATCGCTTGCGCCATCGGAGTTTCTCCTAAAATTTCGCCTTTTTTCCTGACAACAATCTTTGTTTCTGTTTTATTCGTATGGTAAATCACAACCAACGTTTCATAATTTGCAATGAATTTGTATGTATGTCCTGCCTCAATTTCATAACGAATAGCACCGTTTGAATCAGGAATCACAACATCGACTTCTTCATTCCCCTTTTTTACCGTAATAGAACACAAACGGTAGATTTCACCCGATGTACCTGTGATATACGTATGAGTGTCTGCCAAAACCGTAATTACACTTGTCAATTTTTGTGTATCAATCCCGCTATATTCTGGATTCGGCGGAGTCTGAACCATTGAATTTATGACTCCTTGTTCCCGAATATTCGTGCTCGTTTCCACATTGTATTTGATATATACAGGATATAACTCCATGGATTTCGTAACGATATCTTCTTTCGTAATTAAATATGGAATTACTTTTTCCATATCAGAGGTTAGAGAGTTTGAAACGGAGACATCATAAATATAATTCCATTGGGAAGTTCCTTTTAATTTACTTCCATCAATCCACCCAATAAAATAACAATCTTCTTGCATCGGTGCTAAAGGCGTTTTTTCACTCACATCTACTTTTCCAGAAATTTCTTTTCCACTGATGGGATATGTATAGGTATGCGTTTGATCTGACTCCAAATATACCGTTTCTTTATAATGTCTTGTCACAGTTTCTAAAATTGTACTTTGGTCCGCTGTATAATAAGTCACATCAGCATTTAGATGCGCTTTAAAATAATAGTCTCTTGTTGTCAGGTAAATCCCTGAGGGCTGCCAGGTAGTTTCACCAAAAACATCCGTCCATTTTGCCTCTCCACCTTCTCCTGCCCAAAAAAGAAAATGATAGCCAGAATTTACCAACATATTTACAGCGAACTCTCCCGAAAGACCTGGGTTTCCACGATTCGATAATGTACCTGATCCTGGAAAATCACTTGTAATCAAAATATCATGTCCACTACTACCCGATATATGAGCATACACCGCCATAGGAGTTATCACTTTATGATCTTGTGAAATTTGGTTAGAACATCCATTACACTTATCCTCTTTTCGAATGTTTGCCCAATGAGAAAACGTGTCCTCCCCATCTAAGGGTACATCTTTCAAACCGAAAAATACTTCCTGATAGGTATGCCATATACTCGCATAAGGCTGTGTATCGACAGTTTCAACCACGTCTTTCGTCTCCGAATAATAATCCACTCGATATTCTAATTTTGCGGTATAAGTATAGGAATCTTGTTTTGTTAAATCCACATCTTTTAAGGTATGTTTTAGCTTATCACTAATCCGATTTCCCCCTTCATCATACCATCCTAAAAAACGATACCCTTTTTCTTCCAAACTGCTATTTCCCATACTCTCTACGCAAATCATAGGGATTCCATCTTCATCCATCGTAACCCATGTTCTTCCCACACCTTCTCGCAAAGTCAAATCATCTATACTATCTTGTTCATTTCCTTCTAATACTGTGTAAATTTTTGAAATCACATCTGTATATACAGGATACAAGCTCAATGCCTTTGTGATGACATCACCGCTCTGATAAAATCTTCCTTCATTTTTTAATTTCTGTAATTGTGCAGAGGTAATTGCTAAGTAATCTACCAATTCGGATACGTTTTCATCTTCAAAGTCTACCCATCCAATAAATTTCGCACCACTACCCGAAGGTTTCTCCATCGGTTCCACATTTGGAATACTTGCACCACAATCATACCAGTCTTCCCCTGTATCAATGACCATAGCATGTATATCATGAAATACTACTTGTGCCTGGTATCTGGCAATATATAAATCATTATCCTTACAGTTCGTATCCACATAAATTGCACTTCCAGAATTTAAAGGACCATAACTATGATTTTCAAAGATTTCTTTAAAAAAATCATAGTCTTCTAGTAACGTACTTGCGTAAATATTGGGTACTTTGTACCAATTTACAAAGCGATATCCCTCATTTGCGCTAGCCTCTATGGTTATATTTTGTTCTTTTGGCAAAATTCCTTGTACTACAAATTGGTAGGGATTTGTTGTTGATACTTCTGTATGCACAAGACTTGTCTCTTTTATCGTTACCATTCCCGCATTTGGAAAATCTAAGGTAGCCGATACAGAAGCGCCATGCACTGGAATACCTTGTTCCAAATCCATCACCCACTTATTTGTATGCGAATTTCCATACGCAGTATTTCTCTCTACATTTCCAACAAAATCATATCCATGAGAGCTCCAAAAAGAAACATCCTTATAAATTTCATCATTTTGAGGACCATATTCAAACGTTGTGGTAGCATTTCCTAAAGTATCGACCGCCCCCGTCTCACTCTGCTTGAAATAACTATCATATACCGTAATTGCATCTGGTATTTTATCTACGAGACCTGAAAGATTTACGTTTTTTTGAATAATAGGAATCACCAAAATCGCATTATATTGCTTTGATTCCATGGTTCCCGCAAAATGGCATCGTTCAATCTCACAGCCACTTCCATACGCAGCCCCTGCAATACCACCCACATGACCACTATTTCCTGCGCCAACCGAAACATACGTTGCCGTATAATAATAAAGATATGGCGTAGCAAAGCAATCCACTAATTTACTTCCACTACTCATCTCACCAACAATACCACCGACGTATAATGTATTTCCACCTAATGCCCCCACAGCAACATCATAATAGGAAGTAATCTCACCTTTTATGACTCGCGAATATTCAATCAAGGTTTTTTGTTCTTTATAAGACTCTGCCCTGCCAACCAAACCTCCCAGATACAAACCCTTTCCGCCTAATGCAGAAACACCTGCTGTATTGTTATTTCTTACGCTATTATTTTCCGATTCGCAATTATAAAAGGTACAACCTAACGAATCTCCCACAAATGCACCACCTCTTAGTCCTCCATCTGTAACCAAGGTCAGAACATTGTTATAACAAGAAATTCGAATAGCACTATTTTTAACTGTAATATTTTCAAAAATCGTATCTACTGCTTTTCCAACTACAATACCACCTCTTTGGTCGGCATCAATCTTCGCATCTTCTATTACTAAATTTTTTATCACTGCACCATGCGTATGAGAAAAAAGTCCTGTATCCGATTGTGCATCTGCCTCTGTCAGATTACATCTTAAACCTGATATTGTATGTCCTTTACCATCAAAAACTCCAGAAAATGGATTTTTTTCACTTCCAAAAGAAGCATAAGGAATTGTATTATTTTCCTCCCAGACAATATCTGTATTTAAAACATAGGTATCTTCCACATATTCTGGCTGACGGCTCATAAACATTGCATTATAAAAATCTTCCAAATTATTGATTTGGTGAACTTTTTCTGTAGCAAAAGTTGTCCTTGTCTTATTTAATGCAAAAATCCCCCATACTACTAGTACAGTACATATGAATATTCCTACATGCAATTTTCGTTTCATCCTTTTCCCCCTCACATCTTTGGCCAACCTTCTGCTAACACCACCGATTCTACATAATTATTCTCACTTTGAACTGCCTGTGCCAAAACAGAAAGTTTAAACTCACTTCCTGGATAGCAACGTAAAAGTTCTTCCAAATCACAAATAACATTTGTCACCAGTGCCTCTGTTTGTTCTCCAGACTCCAAAATCGAATCATAATAATACCAGCCATCTTGATAAATCCATTCTTTCAATTGCGTATTTACGCAAAAATAATTTTTCGCATCAAATTTCATACCATCTCGATCCGTTCCTACGACTAAAAAGGACAGGCGCACATACAACGGATGTTTTCCTGTATTTTCAATCCGAAACAAACGATTCTGCATTGTATCCGAAGTTAACTTTGTAACTCTCTCTTGCTCAAAGGGTAGTTCATTTCCATTTGGATCAAGATACGTTTCGTGTACTTGCATTTTTACCTTTCCAAAGGTAATTACATTATGAGCGCTTATGCTACGGCTGATAAATGCCGTACTAAATCCAAGTGTTATACCGCACAACAGTATCAGAGTTATCACTAAACACCTTTGTATTTTTTTCTTCATTTATCAGCCTCACTTTTCATCTAAATCAATTATTACATCATTCCAAAAGCAGTCTTTGCCTCTACATCTACTACATCAACAGAAATCACCTTGCTCTCCCCTGCAAGAGATTCATCGAATGCCTGATGTACATAAGACTCCACTTTAATACTTCCAACAATTTCATTTCCCTCTGTATCTACATTTACCAAATCTTCTTTTGTCGCATCACTGCTTACTTTCACATTATAAAACAATGGTTTTGCTGTCCAAACGTTTCCCTGTCCATCTTCTGTTTCCAAAATAGAGTTATAACGGAACAAACCATCTGCATAGCCAATCACATTTCCCTGTGTATCTGTCACCTCAGTTCCTTCCACACATGTCCAACCATCATTGATAGAAAAATATACCGCTTCTCCTGTTGGCATGGTGTTACTTACATAAAGATAAGCATAAGATGCTTCACTTTCTTCTCCTACGCCTACATATGGGTCTTTTGCAATCGTATTTCCTGGCACTAACTTAGAATTTGGTGTCCAGTTTGGTTCCATCAAATTATCCGTTAATTTCGCTGCTGTTTCATCTTCTTCTGTTTCTGGATTATCGGTTGGAATATCAATCGGTGTATCTGGCGCATCTGGATCTACATATGGATTATCTGGGTCTACAGGTCCATTTTCATTCTCATCAATTTTATCAATCTGACCAACCACGAAAATATTGGTTAATTCACTTTTTGCACTCAACCACGCCAAAGTTCCCATTAAAGTAGAGCTTACCAATGCCCCTACGATTACCAATGTTCCTACTGTTTTTTTGTTTGTTTTTGTAATTTTTTTCATACTCTTCTCCTTATTCACTTTCATTTTTCTTTTTATTGGAATTTTCTAGGATAATAGAAATTCCCGCCACAACTGCACCTACACCCATCACCCAATAACATCCTGGTGCAGTTGTACAAAACCGATTGATATTTCCAAGTTGTGGAATACACAAGATCGGTTTTCCAATCAAATTCTCATACGAGACAGGTAACGCATCCTGCAAAATATTTCCTTTTTCATCTCGATTGTTAATTCCTTGTGTACGGAACTGTTTTTTCGATTCTTCTATCTCATATACTTGATGCGTTGCCACAGTTCCATCCTTATCCATATAAAATGTAATTGCTTCGCCAATCCCAACTGTCTCAGGTGCCACCTTTTTTACATAAATCAGACTCCCAACAGGATACATTGGCTCCATACTTCCGCTTGTCACAACATAAGTCTTAATGCCAAAAATACCTGCCACATGAAACAACGCAATCAAAACTAGCGCCATACACAAGCAAATGGTGACTATTATGTTCCAAACCTTCTTGATTTGCTCATCTCCTTCCTTCTAATTTTCACAAGTTTTTCGATATCATGCTGCAATTCAAATAAAAATGCGTAAAAATCCCCCTTGTGTAAAACAAAATGGAGTATCCGTTCCCAGAATACTTACAAAAGTCTTTTTATGCGTACACAAAATATTATTTTTTTATGAAAACAATTTGGATTTTGCAGAAGATTCTCTGCGTATGATTATTTGAATTGAACCATTGCAACTGTTTTATGTTTTCACAATTACAATGTATTTATCGTTTGTACTTGAGATAGGCTCATTATAGGTCTTAAATTTTTGTTTGTCCATAGAAAAACTTCATCTTCTTCGTTTTCAGCATCTCTGCCAAAATGCTCCCTGCAAAGTTTGTGACATATTTTTTTCAAAAATAGGCATAAAAGTGAAAGTTACTAAATTTGTCCTGATTTTTAGGTAATTTTTCTCTCGAAAAAATAAGAGAACCCTAAACCAGGATTCCCAAGTTTAAGGCTCTCATTTTATCTACTTGTATTTATTTTAAATATGCTTCCCAAGGTACATTTTCCCAACCTTTAGTATCAAAAACACTGCGAATGCATTTTGCATAATAATTTAATTTTTTCATCAAATTTGGTGTTTTTGAGAAATCAATCTGATACAATTCATCTGACATAATGCTTTCAAATAATCTGGCTCTATCTTCAGAAGGATAGGTCATCGCATACCCATCTACAAAATATGTACCCTTGATATCTCCACTATATAAATTATTTTCATACGCATATTTCTGATATTTAGAAAAACCATACTGTGCATACGTATAGGTATACATGTCTGCATACGGATTGAATGAGTTCCAAATATCATCATGGAACATTGGATTTTCCTGCGAATACGAAGCATCCTTAATCTTTTCTTCAATCGCATGGCACAATTCATGATGGAAAATAGATTCCACGCCAAAATCATTGCAATCTAACACCAATACAATGTTCGAATTATAAACAGTCTTAAATCCGCCCGCATAATTTAATACATCTTCATCGATACCTTTTAGTGTGCTTGCTAGATAAATATCAAGACCTTCAATCCAAGAATACTTAAACTGCCCAAAGAAATTGTCTGGATATTTCTGCATTTCCTGGTCTAACATTTCCAACGAAGCTTCTACTTTTCGATATTCCGTCAATGGTGCAACGCTATAACCACCCAAAATGTTCGCACATTCCTCTCCAATATAAATTTCTACTCCATATTTTTCTTCTAACTGGTCCGCCTTTGCACGTAAAGGTTTCAATTCATCACTCAGTTTTCCTGGCGTATACAATGGATTATTCAGGTTCGAAATATCTACCGATGAAAGTGTTCCCATCTCATGTTCTTTGACAACCATATGTTTTGAATCATCTTCATCAAATGCCAGGTTCCATTTTATCCAAAATCTCTGCGCTCCGAAATTTGACATCTGAAGTAAGATTGTGTTTTCATCCATATAAACTGGATTATCCGAAATAAATACCTGTTGACCGCCACCATCTCCATCCATATATTCGTCAGAAACAGGTCCTTGCTCCATATCTGCCAACGCAAACGAAGTAGACGCCTTTAATGTTGCAGTAGAAAAATCATACAAAAACAGGTACATTTTTCCATCTTTGACATATTTAAAAAGTTTATCTCCATTATTCAAAGTATATGGAGATAACTCTGCCTCCACTCCTGTCCACGAGAAATCATATGCTTTTTCTTTCGAAACCCCAAGCAACCATCTGTCAGGATAGAAATAAGTAATATAGCTTTCCACATAGGTATTTTTTGTTACATCAAAATATCCTTTTGTATTCTTAAATACACGAAGAACCTCATCAGAGCTTACATCTAAGATAAACGTATAATCCTTATAATCCGCAGCCATTGCATAGAAAATAACAAAATCATTGCCATTTTCATCTGTCACAACACCACTCACATAATTAGCGAGATAATTTGCTTTGCTTAATACTTCTCGCTCTACCTGATTTTCTCCATTGAGCACATAAATTTTTTTATCCGAAACATAATAGCCTCGCTTACCATCCGCAGTTACATGTGGCAATGTCTCCGTTGATGGTTTTAATTGTGCGATTGGATTTAATTCATAATCATAAGTATAAATAGTCCATTTAGAATCCTCAAATGCTTCATAATAAATACAAGCCTTGTTCGTATTGATATAGAAACATCCTTCTAACACAACTTCTTTCACGATTTCTAATGTTTTTGAGGATAATAATACCAAATGATGTTTGCAGTTTTCTGCCATGTAATAGTCTTCTTGTGTTTTCGCTTCCACATATTCTACTAAAATGTAAGTATCACCATAGGAAAGAACACTCAAATCAAAAATTAAATTTTCACCAATTTTCGAATCTGCTTCTAACATTGCCAATAACTGCACATTATTGGCTTCATCAAATGTTTTCCCATCTTCATTTTGCAGATAACCATTCAACGCAAATGGATTTGGGTTCTTTGGAACTTCCGTCGGTGTTGGTGTGGCCTCTGGAGTTATCGTTGGCGTAATTTCCTGCGTTACTGTTGGAGAGATGTTTGGTTTGTCTTGATTTCCTGCACTATTTCCACATCCTCCTACTATCAAAGCAAGAATTACCAAAAGTAAGATGCTCCACTTTATTTCTTTCGTTCGTTTCATTCTAATCTCACCCTTTCATACTATAATCTTCTACCTTTATTTTATCATATTTACGACCAATATGTTATAAATATTGTCTTACAAAACAAAATAAAATGTGCGCCAAAGATTTTGACATTTCTTTGACGCACATATCACACTCATTCTTAACCGTTTAAGCAAGTACAATCTAAGTTTTCAAATTTTGCAAAAAATGGACGGATTCTTTCTAATACTTTTGCAATTCCACCAACCTCATTTGTTTCGATGTTCATTGGCATAATTGGGTCATGCAAAGACATACGAACTAACATCCAACCCTGTACTTCTTCATCATCAAAAGAAATACGAACGCCTTCGTAGTTTGGTTCTACGATATGGAATCTTTCATCTGTTTTCGCAAACGTTTTAAATTCTTCCAACACATTCAAACCATACTCTTTGAACTCTTCCAGACAAATTTTCATACGGAATTCTTTACATTCTGCTGCTTCTTCGAGTCCTTCCAGTAAATCTTCAATATTTTTGCCAGCACGTTTGCAACGAACTACTTCACAAAGAATTTTTACGCTCATGTAAGCACCATCATCTAAGAAATAGTTTTCCTTCAACGCACCATGACCTGAAGTTTCAATCGCAAGTCCACTTTCAATACCTTCTTTATTCAAACGAACGGACTCATTGATTACGTTACGGTATCCACGTTTAAAACGATGATGTGTCAATCCTAATTTATGTTCCAAGAAATTCTGTAACTGATCAGAAGTTACGGAGTCTGTAACAATCGTATTCACTGGATTTTTCTGAGCTACAATGGCTGCCATCAAAGCAATCAGAGCATTTTTGTTAATTTCTTTTCCACTAGAAAATACAGTAGCAGCGCGGTCAACATCTGTATCAAAAATAATACCCAAATCGGCATGATTTTCCAAAGTTGCCTTCTTGATGCAATCCATTGCCTTTTCATTTTCTGGATTTGGCACATGATTTGGGAATGTTCCATCTGGTTCTAAGAAAATACTTCCACTAATGTCAGCTCCTAATGGTTCCAACACTCTTGTTGCAAAAAATCCACCCGCACCATTGGATGCATCCACAACAAAATGCATACCTGTCAATGGTTTGTCTTCCTCTTTGCCGTCAACTTCCTGACAGATGATTTTGCGAAGGTTTGCGCTGTAATGAGCCAGAAGGTCTAATTCTTTCACATCTTTGTTTGTATTACCTTCTTCTGAAATATATCCCTGTTTTTCTAACTGAATGGCTTTCTGTAAAATTACTTTGATTTCTTTACTTTCCAGTCCACCCTCTTTACTAAAGAATTTAAGACCATTTCGGTTAAATGGCAAATGACTCGCTGTAATCATAACCGCACCATCAAAACTCAGTTCTGGCAGTACTGTTGACATAAACATAGATGGAGTAGATGCCAAACCACAATCAATTGCCTGGCAACCCTGCATCTGAATCCCCATCAAAACTCCAGCCTTTAACTTTGCTGCAGAAAGTCTGGAATCATGACCTACGGAAATGGTCAATTCCGCTTTTTCTTTTCCGCATTTTTCACTCAAATATTCTGCAAACGCAGCTGAA